>Ga0315295_10003360_pt1 | contig 13627 bp, 9 predicted proteins | sample YL17G14_0_MG_FD_204453 | JGI IMG/M metagenome (GOLD analysis project Ga0315295, IMG submission 204453) | Sediment microbial communities from Yellowstone Lake, YNP, Wyoming, USA - YL17G14_0 | ecosystem: Environmental > Aquatic > Freshwater > Lake > Sediment | place: USA: Wyoming | collected...
CGATCGTGGGGCGGTAGGCGAGCGGCTCAGGGTTGCGGGGTGGCCTGGCGGCGAAGGCGTGCGCAGAGAAAACGAAAAAGGCCGCGGCTGCAACAACCGGCAGCAGAGCGTACAGGTGGCGTTGCCGAGTCATGGCGATCTCCGTTTGCTACTCGGTAAGGCGCACGGCGGTTCACGCACGCCGCCCTAACTTGATGTTCCAGAATGGAACTTCAAGTTCTCGAACTCCATGCGGCTGGGTACATTATCCCGCCGCGGCGGGCACGCTTCCATATAATACTGGCGTCTTGTGCCGGGCCGCCCCTCTCCCCGTTTTCAACGCGGCCTTGCGTCAACTCAGCCGCGCCGCCCTCTCCATCGCTGCCAATTTCGCCGAAGGAAACGAGCGGTTGACGAAGCCCGACCGGAAGCACTTCTTCGGCATTGGCCGGGGGAGCGTGCAGAAGTGCGTGTCGCTCCTGGAGTTGGCGGCGCGTGAGGGACGCCAAGCGTGAGCCGCACACGCCAGGCAATCTACACAAAGGCCAAGGCAGTCTGAGAACAAAGGGTAATCAAGGAGTCTTGGCACAACGAAAACCATAGAAGTTGACGCGGACCGACGGGTCGCTGATTCGACGAGACGCGCATCGGAAGGCGCCGGCACCCCCCTGGCTCCACGACCCCCCGCGCAACATACGGCGGGTGCCAGAGGCAGGACCCGACGGGTTCGACACGATACCATTCGTATAATCTCCATACCAATCCGCGCACCACTCCCAGACGTTGCCGTGCATGTCGTACAGCCCCCAGGGGTTCGGCGTCTTCTGGCCCACCGGTTGCGTCTTGCCCCCGCTGTTGCTCGCGCACCATGCATGATCGCCCAGCACACCATCGGAATCGCCAAATGAGAACCGCGTCTCGGTTCCGGCCCGGCAGGCGTACTCCCACTCAGCCTCCGTCGGGAGGCGGACGACCTGACGGGTCTTCGGGGAGAGTCTCTTACAGAACTCCGCGGCATCGTTCCAGGAAACCATCTCCACCGGATTTGTCGGGCCTTTGAATGAGCTGGGATTCGTGCCCATGACCGCCTCGTATTGGGCCTGGGTCACTTGCGTCGCGCCTATATAGAACGGCTTCGTGATGACGACCTCGTGCTGCGGGCCTTCCTTGGACTCACGGCCCTGCTCGGAATCCGGCGACCCCATCATGAACTTGCCGGGACGGATGAGCACGAGTTTCATACTGACACCCTTGCCGAGATCCAACGTCAGGCTTCCCGGGCCGGACTTCGACTCCGACGCCGGCCCCAACTTCGCCAGGGCGTCGTCAATCTTCTTGAGCATCAAGGTTGCGCCGGCGCGGGCCACGTCATCCACCTTGTGCAGGTCCACGAACCGCCTGTAATACGCCTTGGCGCGCTGAAGCATGGCGCCCTTGTTCGCCGGAGCCGTCGCCTGGTCCGCGAGGCCCTTATACCAGTCCCCCAGTTCCATGCACGCCACCTCCGGCGCCTCCGCAACGGGTTTGGCGGCGGCGGGAACGTACTTGCGCGTGGCCTCATCCAGGGTCTCGTCGACGAACTTCGTGGCCGCGGCGGGGGTGTTCAACTCCACCAGGCACAGCCGCACGATCTCCTTGCGGGAGGCCGCATCTTTCGGATCGGCATCCAGTTTCGCCTTGAGCGCGGCAATCTGCTTCTCGACCTGCTGCTGGGAAGCCAGCCCCGCGAGTTGGGCCTGAATGGCCGCCTTGGACTCCGACTTGATCGCCGTCGCCACGGCGAGCGCTTGTTTGAGCGTGGTGCCGGCGCCGTCGGCATCTTCCGCCGCGGCCTGGGCGTCCGCAAGGACCTTGAGCGATTCAATCAGGGCCTCGCCTGCCTTGGCCCTTGCATCCACACGCGCTCCGGTGTAAGCATGCTGGTAAATGGCCGCCATCTTCTGGAGCGATTCCATCTTCTTCTGGGGAATGCTCGCGACAAGAAGTTCCGCGGCCGCCTTGGCCGTGGGCTGCCCCGCGGGGTCCTTCATGGCAAGTTCGCAGGCTTTCTCGCACAAGAGCGCCAGGAAATCCGGCTGGTTGGCGACCTTCCCGGCGGCTTCCAGGAGTTGCTTGGCCAGGGCGACATCGTCGGCGGTCGCCGGCGTGGCGGCAACGCGCTTAACGTCGTCTCCGTAGAGTTTGTTGAATGTGTCAGCGGCCTCGTCGGCCCACGCCGCAGCCGAACTGGCCAGAAGAATTGCCGCCATCGCCAATCGACATGGAACGTTCATGAAGTTCCCCCTCCTGGGTTCCGCGATTGAGAAGTTGATGTGTATTGTGATGGTCTGGCGCGCCGGAGTCAAACAAGAACTACACATATTGAGCGGCCGGGTGTGACCGCGGATTCTAGCAGGCGATTCTTTTCGTAGGAGCGGCCTTAGAAACTATCTCAAAACCGCCTGTTTTGCCGATAACCATTGGTGGACCCTATGCAAAGGAGCCGCCGATGGCCAGAACGAAACGTGCCGTGAAGCCGTTGCCCACGATTTGGCGGGCGCCCGATGAGCTGTGGAACGAAATTCAGCCTGTCCTCGACGAACTCGATCCGCCGGCCAAGACCGGCCGGCCGAGGACCGACGCGCGGGCCGCCCTCGATGGCATCATCTTCGTGCTCCGCACGGGGTGCCAGTGGAACGTGCTGCCCAAGCCCTTCGGCGACGACAGCAGCGTGCATCGGACCCTGCAACGTTGGATCGCCAAGGGGGTGCTGGACCGGATCTGGGCCCACCTGGTCGAGTCGTGCGAGGAACTCGGCGGCGTGGACTGGCAGTGGCAGTCGGCCGACGCCGCGATGGCCAAGGCGCGTTTTGGGGGGACCAGGTCGGGCCGAATCCGACGGATCGTGCGAAAAACGGGGTGAAACGGAGCGTGATCGTAGAGGCGGACGGCGGGCCGCTGGGGTGCGTGGTGGCCGGGGCCAACGTGCACGACACGAAGCTCCTGGCGGCGACGATCGAGGCGATCGTGGTGGAACGGCCCGAGCCGACGCCCGCCGCCCCGCAGCACTTGTGCCTGGACAAGGGCTACGACAACCCGACGGGACACGCGGCGGCCGAGGCGCACGGGTACACGCCGCACATCCGGCGGATCGGCGAAGAGAAACTGGACCCGAAGGGCCGGCGCAGGTACCCGGCCCGGCGTTGGGTGGTGGAGCGGACCTTGGGCTGGCTCTCGAAGTGCCGCAGCATTCTGGTTCGCTATGCAAAGAAAGCATGTAATTACCTTGGCCTTATCAAAATCGCGTGCAGCTTGCTCTGGTACCGGCGGCTTCACCGGCTGAAACGGTTTTGAGATAGTTTCTTAGTGTGGCAAGCCTCTGGGCCATCGTATGCCTCGCCTTCCTCTGGAAGCACCGCGCGTCACTATCCGTTCCACCGGACGACCCTCAAGATACAACTCAGGGCCTTCCGCCTTCTGGCCCGCCATGCGGCCACGAGAGTTAACCTTGGGCCGCGGCCGACGACGCTTGGCCGCACGACCGGAGATAGAGCGCAGTGGCGCCCCTACCGGGGCTCAAAGGCCGCAAGACGGGAGCTTCGATTTTGCGGCGAATACCCCGCGGCTCCCGCTCTGGTCGTTACCCACATTTCGGCAAGCCTGGATAGGCGGCTTCAGCCGCCTTCCCCCGCCGACTTGTCCGCCATAGCCTTGGCGAAGGCGGAAGGCGGGCTTAGCCTCGGCGTTTACGCCGAGGTCGGCGGCGGGCGAAAGACTACTCTTCCTCTATCATATTCTTCCAGCCCGCTTGAGCGGGCTTCCCCTCCTCGGCGGCCTCGACCCTGCTTCAGCCGGGGGTCTGAACGCTGATGCCGCACGCGGCCGAAGATTCAGTCGCCCGCCCAGGCGGGCTCGAACAATAACAATGAACAAGGGGGCGCCCGCTACGCCACCTCGGCGTAAACGCCGAGGCTAAGCCCCGCTTCGCGGGGGGAAGGCCCGTAAAACGGGCCTCAACGGCGCCTCCCTTCAGCCCCGTGCCCTCTATTCACGCTCCCGCAAAATGTGGGTAACGACAAGGGCTCCCGCTGCGGGCTCGAAGAACGAACGCCGACGCCGCGCCGCCCATGACCCAATGAACATTACCTTTACCGGATTCGGCAGTTGTTGCGGTCGATCAAGCCCCGTCGTGGTGCCTGGGCCGCCGCAGGCAAGGCGTTCTGATCGGGCTTGGCCCGCCGCCGCCAAGGCAACCCACGGCTTGGGCTTCTTGTGCGCCATGGGTCATGGAATCCGGTAAAAGTAAAGTTCATTGGGCCGCGAAGAGGCCGTTTGGCAAAGCAGGCCCCTCGGCGAAGTGCAGGGTGGGGCTGAAGTGGCGGTGGCATCCGTTCGCCCGCCGCCCGCAATCCACGCAATCCTTTGGGCTCACCCTTCCAACCCGAGGTCCCCGAGGCCGCAATGAACATTACTTTTACCGGACTCAATAGAGAATGCGCCGGCGCAAAAACATCGGGCGGCCTGCGCGCGTGCCGCGCAGACCGCCCGTTTAGTGTCCTTCTACTGCCCGCCGCCGGCGGGTCACTGACTCAGGAAGATCTCAACGCGGCGGTTCTTCGCCTTGCCGTCGGCGCCGGTGTTCGGCCCGATGGGCTGCGATTCGCCGACGCCCTTGGTCGTAACGCGAGCGGCCTCAACGGCGGCCGCCTTGAGCACGTCGGCAACCGCCTCGGCGCGGGCCTCGCTCAGGCCCTGGTTGTTGGCGGCCTTGCTCAGTTCCTTCAGCCGCGCGATCGTTCCCGGCTTCTTGACCGGGTCATTATCGGTGTGGCCGACGATGCTGATCCTCAGGCTCTTGGCGGCGTCGCTGATGAGAATGCCGCCCAGCTTCGTCAGAGCGGTCTTCGCGTCGGGCTTGACGGCGTCGGAGCCGGAATCGAACGTCAGGTCGGCCTTGAATCGCAACCGCCCGGTTGCGGCATCAAAATCGAAGACGTCCGGATACTGGGCCGCCAGCGCCTGGATCTCGATGGCCACCTTTTCGGGAATACCCGTGCCGCTGAACGGCTTCGGCATGCTCACCAGATCCCTGTAGGTTTTCGTAAGTTCATCGAAGGCCTTGCGGGTGGCGTCGCGTTCCTGCTTGAGGGACGTAATCAGGTCGTCCTTCTCCATGATCAGGCGATTGACGTCGCCGGACTTAGACGTCAGGGCCGTGACTCGCTCATTGAGCGTCGCGACCTGGGCATCCTTTTCGGCGAGGAGTTTTTCCTGTTCGCGGTTCCTCAGGAGGACCGCGTTGTACTTCTTCTCATCCACGCACCCGACCGACGTGAGGGCCACAACCCCCACGACAATCACCAGCACCGCCGCCGCAACCCGTTGCATACCGCTCTCCTTTCCTGGGTCAGACATACATCTGTAGCAGAACCGCTTTGAGTCTCTCCCGGGCACCCCCCAAGGGGCGCGTTGCATACAACCCAACAGGCTCTCGATCAGGCGCCGATCGCCTCGCGCGCCGCCCGCTGCTTCTGCAGAACGGCGCCGACACCGGCCGCCACCACCACCAGGAAGGCGCCTGCACCCAGCAGGACCAGCGGCGCCGACCCGCGGCCGATGGCCTCCACAACGCCGGGCACAAAGCCCAGGATGACGGCCAGAATGCCGACACACGCCAGCCCGAGGCCGACGACACCGATGGCCAGAATGAACGTGAACTCCTCGTGATGCGCCGGCGGTTCGACGAGCGTCACGATGCGCGTGCGGCTGGGCGCACCGCCCACGCCGCCGCCACCCGGCACGGCGACGCCCGAACCGCTCCCGCTGTCGACCGCAATGGCGGCCTCTTCGCCGCCATCGACGCCAGCCAACTCCTCTTCGCTGAGGACGGCGCCGAGGCTCGACTCATCGGTCTCGGGGCTGAGCGCCAGCGGCGCTAGTTCGCTCTCGGGCGCGGCCATCGCCTCGGCAACGCCGCCCTGCCCCTTCGGGAACACGCCCTCGGTATCGGCGGCGATCCAGGTCTCCGCGGCGCTGTCGGCGGGGACCTCCTCTTCTTCCGCGAAGAGGATGTCGGCGTCGATACTCATCAGCGTGTCGCCGGACCCCTTGGCCTCGGCGGGCGCCCCGGCGGGCGCCCCGGCGCCGGCCTCACCGCCGGCAAGGCGGTCGACGTCTTCCTTGCGGAACTTCCAGGAAGGGCCGTCCTTGAACGCGCGGATCTCGCCCCTCTTGCGCATTTCCTCAAGCTCGGCGTCCGACTTGCCCAGACGCTTCTTCGCATCGTCGAAACTGATCAGGTCCACAATCAGACCTCCTGGAATCCAAGGGCCGCCCCGTGCGGCCTCTGTTGATTATACAACATACGGCGTCAAGGAGAAACCTCGGGCTTGCGATCCTGGGCGCCCTTCGCCGGCGAGGCCGACTCAGCCGCCTTCTCAACACGTGCCCGGATGTCCTTCGGCAGCGGCGCTTCGTTATTGTAATCCGTCAGTGCCCAGTCGGCCGAGATATCGCGGACCGCCACAAGTTTCAGGCGGCCGCGCCTCCCATCGGCAACATACACCGCCATGCGATCGCGCGACGTATCGACCAGGCAGATAACGACTTCGTTGTCGCCCAGCGTAGTGGCGGAGACGACAACCCCCTGCCCCGTCACCTGGCCGGCGCGGACCTCGGCAAAGGCCGCAGGGTCCGTGCGGCCCGAAAACATCAGCCCTGCCCCGACCAAGGCCACGGCGACCGCCGCCACGGGCGGCGCCCAACGCCAGATCCAACGATTGCCGAGAATAGCCCGCCCTCCCGGCCGCGGCGGCACCCGCTCCACGGCGGCGCCGGCCGCATGCCCTGCTTCACGTCGCATTGTAAGATTCACCTTCGCCAATGCAACGGAATTCTTGGGGCCACTTTTGGCTAGACGCTCCGCCAGAGCCACCTTATCTTAGGGGGTTGTTCTTGTCCTGATACCGAGGGGCCGGCGTCTGAGGGACCCCGGCGGCAGGATTCTCACCCTATCGAGGAGCACGTGACGGCCGGAATGCTTGCAGACACACAGCCCTTGTTGGGATCGCTAGCCTGGGCGGGGGTGGGCGCCGTAGCGGCGCTCGCCTTCTGGCTGGCGGCAAGGCGAGGCGGGCCGATGGCCACGCCCCTGAGGTTCCTTGCCGCCGTGGCCGGCGCCTGGCTGACCGTGTGCCTGGCCTACACCATCAACCGGCCTGCCATGTCTTTCGCAACCTACCTGCTCAACAGTACACTGGCAACGGAGATCATTGCGGCCGTCGGGGCCGCGTTCTACGTCGGCTGCCTCCTCAGGCCACGCACGGGCGAGCGCCCGTGGCGACAGTCCTCCGCCCTACTGGCCGGCGTCACGCTGATGGGTTCGGCGTTCGTACGTGCCGCGTACCAGCCGACCGTCACGCTTGCCGTCGAGGCGCCGGTGGCGGCCCTGATGATCGCCACGGTCTGGCGATTTCGAGCGGAACTGCTGGTGTATCTGGCGATCCTGGGCGTGACGGTCACCGTGGTGCTCGGCGCACGCGACTTCGCGACGGGCGGGCTGGGCTTCGCGGTGCCGGCCTGGGTGGCGGCATCGCCGACGCCGGCATGGGTGACCTCGACCGGGGCCGGCCTTTCGCTGGCGATGACCCTTGTGGCCGGCATACTGGGGCTCATACGCAGCAAGAAGCCCAACGCGCGGTGGTACCGGCAGGGCCTCCTGATCGTCCCGCTGGTGGCGTCGAGCCTCGGCGCGATGGGCGCCGGGTATATGGCCGTCTGGTACGGCGCGTCATGGCACACCGCGTGGGCGCTCGGGTCATGGTGGGCGGTGCTGCTCGTGTCGGCGATCAGCCTGAGGCAGCCGGACCTTTTCGGATTCTCCTCGATCGCCGCAGCGCTGGCCACCGTGGCGGTCTTTGCCGTGGCGGGGGGCGAAGGGATCGAGGGTTACTGGGGCCGGTATCCGCCGATTCTCCTGACGATGGCGCTGGGTGCTGCGCTGCTGGCAGCGCTGCTGCGCCCGCTCCTGGCAACCCGGCCGACGTCGGGGTTCCCGCGGGCCCTCTACCTGGCGGCCGCAGCAACGGCCCTCGGCGCCCTGGCAGTGGAGCCCTTCAAGACGACGGCGCCGCTGTTGGGCTTAGACCTGCTGGTAGCGGCCGCGGTGCTGGTCCTGGCACACGCGCACCGGGCGCCGGCCTGGGTCAACTACCCCGTGGCGGCCCTGGCAACGGGCGGCGTGGCGGCCCTGGCGCACCTGGAGCCCGGCACGGCGCCGATCCTGTGGCATCAGCGATTGATCGAGGTGGGGTCGGCGGCATCGGTGACGTGGCTCGTGGCGGCCCTGGTGCTCCGGGAGATCCTGAAGCGGACGGCCTCGGACCGCACGGCGCGCCGGCAGGCGATCCCCCTGACGGTCTTCGGCATGACGGCGACCCTGGCGCTTGCCGCCTACCTCACCATCCAGGAGACCCGCACGTACGTCCAGTTCATGACGGAGGGCAAGAGCACGACGCTCGCCCTGCTGGGGCCCGGCTGGGGCTTCGTGGGGTGGCTGGCGGTGCTGCTGGCGTGGCTCTCGTCGATGTGGCTGGTGCGGCACACGGCGCGGACGTTCCTCTTCTACCTCTTCGGCATCGCCGCGATGCTTTACATGGGCCTGTTCTGGAACACACGTGATCTTTACACGTATCTTATATACGCCGTCGCCGGATACGGGGCGTCGCACCTTTCGGTTTACCTGTTCGAGGCAAGATTCATGTCGCTGCTATCGCGGACCTGCGCGCTGTACAAAGACGAGCGGCGGGCCTCGACGACGATCTTCACGCTGGCGGTGTTCTCGTGTTTCACGGGGGCGCTGCTGGCGGCGTTCCGCCTGAACTCGCACGCGGCCCTGATCATGCTGGCGATTCTGTCGGCGGTCTTCCTCCTGTGGTCGTTCGTGTGGCTGCGGGGCGAAATGCTCTACCCGGCGGTCCTGATGGTCACCCTGACGACGCTGGCCGTCTGGCACAACATCGCCCACCCGACGATGTGGGACGCCGGGCGCCTGGCCATCAACGCAATTATCCTGACGGGCTGGGCCCTGGTGTGGCTGGCGATCGGCAAGTCGCTGCACCCGATCCGGGGCGAGATCTTCCAACTGGCGGCGCCGTCCCGCGCCTGCTCGGTGATCCTGGGCGTGATCGCCCTCGGGTTTGCCGCGGCGATGGCCGTGTCGCCGACGTTCGCCACCGACGCCGCCAGCATCTGGCGTCAGCAGCGCTCCGCCTGGGACTGGACGCTGGGCCTGACGTCCCTGGCGCTTCTGATGGGCTACTTTGCGTGCGCACGATTTGCCTTCTCGCAGCGATTCTACGGCCTGATGAGCGGCCTAGCGGTGCTCCTGCTGGGCCTATACGTGGGCATCTACGTGGGCGTGCTGCTGTAGGTTGAAAGTGGACCACAAATCGCTGCTAGGAAAAATCCGGGCGCTGCCGAAAACGCCGGGCGTGTACCTGATGAAGGACGCCCTGGGGCGGGTCATCTACGTCGGCAAGGCCGTCAGCCTACGGAGCCGCGTCGGGCAGTACTTCCAGCCCTCGGCGGACCTGGGGCCCCGAAAGGAGCAGATGCTCGCGGAGGTCGTGGACGTCGAGTTCCTGCCCGCCGAGAGCGAGGTCGACGCGCTGTTGCAGGAGGCGCGGCTCATCAAGGACATCCACCCGAAGTACAACGTGCGCCTGACGGACGACAAGACGTTCCCGTACCTCGAGATCACGGCCAAGGAACAGTTCCCGGGCGTATATTTCACGCGGACGCCCGCAGCCAGGGGGACGCGACTGTTCGGGCCGTTCACGAACGCAGCGGGCCTGAGGACGGCCATCGGCGAGCTCCAGAGGATTTTCAAGTTCCGCACGTGCAACCTGGACATCCGCGAAGAGGGCCCTCAGCGCAAGTATTTCCGGCCGTGCATCCTTTACGCCATCAACCGGTGCACGGCACCCTGCGCGGGCCACATCGAGCGCGCGGCCTACCGGAAGAGCGTCGCGCGCCTCGCGCGGTTCCTGGAGGGCAGCCGCCAGCAGGTCGTGCGGGACCTCATGCGCGAGATGAAGAGCCTAGCGAAGGAACTGAAGTTCGAGGAGGCCGCGCGGGTCCGCGACCAGTTGCGGGCCATCGAGGCCCTGGCGCTGCGGGGCCGGATCGAGGAGCACCTTCAACCCGAGGTCTTCGCGCCGACGTTCGACCCGACCGAGGGCCTCAAGGCGCTGGCCAGGCACCTCGGGTCGCCGAAGCCGATCCGGAGCATCGAGGGCGTCGACATCGCGAACCTGGGCGAGCGAGAAGCCGTCGGCGCACTGGTCACATTCCTGGACGGGCGGCCCTTCAAGCCGGGGTACCGGCGGTTCCGCATCAAGACGGTCGAGGGCCAGAACGACTTCGCGATGGTGCGCGAGGTAGTGTACCGGCGCCTGCGGCGGCTGACGGACGAACTGTCGGTCCTGCCGGACCTCGTGCTGGTGGACGGCGGGCCGGGGCAACTGCACGCCGCCGCCACAGCCATCGCCGAAGCCGGCGGCGAGCGGCCGCTCCTGGCATCGCTGGCCAAACGCGAGGAAGAGATCTACGTGCTGGGCCTGGCGGAGAAGGAACCGCTGCATCTCGCGCGGACCGACCCGGGCCTGAAGCTCCTGCAGGCCGTCCGCGACGAGGCCCACCGTTTCGCCCAGCACTATCATCATCTGCTGCGCCGCAAGGCTCTCTTCGGGGAAAAGACGGCCCGAGAACTCCGGAAGGCTCGCCGATCCCGGAAAGGCTCGCGCGACAAAGGCCGCAAGGCGCCGTCTCAGGCCGACGGCTCCTCGAAGAACTCACGCGAAAGTTCGGGCGGTTCCGCAACATGAGACCGGCGGACAACGTACCACCACACGCCGACCGCGACGGCGCCCGCGCTGCCCGCGGCCATGTCCATCACGTCGAACGAGCGGCCCTGCGTCAGGTACCGCTGGGCATACTCAATCCCGACCGCAAGCAGTGACACGAAGGCCGTGGCCGCCAGGACGCGGGTGCGAAGGAGCCGCATCGTCGGCTTGCGATTCAGGGCATAGCATAGGGTGAGGTTCAGGACGGCCATCGCGCCGAAGTGCATGAGTTTGTCGTTGAAGTCCACCCCCTCGACGGTTTCGATCATTTCACTTTCGGCGGTCGTCAGGGACAGGAGGAGCCCGGTCGTGCCGAGCACGGCCGGCCACTGGGCCCAGCCGTACTCCCGGGCCCGCCGTTGCCGCCATGCGGCGCCGTGTGCCGCCCACGCCGTTGCGATTCCCAGGACGCCGGCCATGGCCAGCAGGTTCGGCGCCAAAAGGGCCGCGGCGTCGAAACGGAAGTAGAGCAGATTGGCGACCACGGCGCCTATGCCGACGCGCATCATGGTACGCGGCCAGGGGCTCTCGGCGCGGTGCCAGGCCCTCGCCAGAAACGCCACCATCGCGACGGCGCCCGCAATCGCCGCCATCCAGCCGACCCACCCGATCTCGGCCAGGACCACCAGGTAGCCGTTGGTGTGGACGGCCTGACCAGGGCCGGTTGGCCAGCCCGCCGCACCGAAGATCATGTGAGGAGAGACCGCCCCGGCGCCAACCCCGAAGGCGGCGCGCCAGCCCGCAAGGGCGCTGGTCAGTGCTTCCAGGTCGGCATCGGCGCTGGCGGCCTGCTGATAGGACGGCCCCGCCCGGTAGCCGATGTACATCGCGGTCAGAATCCACGCCAGGGCCGCCGCGGCGAATAAGACGCCGCGACGGCGCGAGCGGTACGTCGGGCCGTCCGTCGCAAACCCGACGAGCACGAATCCGACCGACACCAGCACGGAGGCCACCGACAGCCGCCACGGGATGTTGCTCATGCCGATGGCGCCGGCCATCAGGCCCAGCAGCAGCACGCTGATGAAGCTCCAGGCCGGGGCCGCACGGCCGAGCCACCCGCGGCCCGTCTGGCGTTCCACGAGCCGGCGGCGCGGCATCCAGCCCAGCATGCGAAGCACAACCGCGACGACCAGCGGCAGCCCGGCCAGCAGCGCCGGCGCCACGCTGTCTCCGCCAAAGATCAGGAGCGGGCCGAGACGCCGGAACACCCCCTTCTCTTCCCCGCCCGCCGAAACCGCCCCGGCCAAGACTGCCCAGAAAGCAATCGAGACAACCCCAAGGGCAACAGCCCACGTGGCGCGGCGGAGCCTCTTGCGACCCACAACTGAGGAGGAGACCAGCCAATAAAGACCGGCCGCCGCCGCCAACAGCATGAACACGCCGGCCGTTGCCACAGGCCGCAGGCTGTACCGGCCTATCGGAAGCATCTTGGCGCCGCGGGAACTCATCTCGGGCACATCAGTGACCAAGAGCGTCTCCGCGCCTCCGATCGCCGGACGCTCCGGGGTGATCCCGTCCACTCGCGGGAGCGGCAGGAACTGAACCAGCACCAGCACCAGAAGGACCCACAGGAACGGGTTGACCCACGTTCGGATGTAGGTAAGCGGCATGACCACCAGCGAGACAATGACCCAAAACACCACGAGCGTGCAGACCAGGAGCAGCAGGTCCATGCCGCCGTAGCGGTGCAGGTGCCCGAAAAGGGTCGCCATCAGCACGAGCGCCAACCACAGCACAACCTGGTAGACACCGGAAATGGCGCGAGCCATCGGAGTCGGAACACCCGGCGCAACTGGCATCGTGTGGGGCATCGGTACTCTGGCGCGGGTTAAGGTTGCGTATTGGCGCGACGGGTCAGGAGACCCGCCGCGCGATACTTTACCAGCACCGCCTTATGTCTTGTCTCCGCCCGGCGGCTCGGCCACCGCCGCGGAGGAAGACGCCGAGCGCGCCTTTGCAGCCGCGGCGGCGGTTCCTGGAGCCCCCTCCGTCGGACAAGCCGCAGCCGAGTAGTCGTAGTAGGCCTGGTAGGCTTCGCGGAAATAGCCGCCCTTGGTGGCCCGGACGCGGTTCAGGACGGCGCCCATGAGGCGTGCCCTGAGAGACTTGATCTGCCGGGCCGCGCGCTGCGCCACACCCTTGGTGTTTTCGCCGGCGCGATACACGACGATCACACCGTCGACGGCCTCGGCCAGAAGGTAGTTGTCGGCCACGACGAGCATCGGCGCTCCATCGATGAGTATCTGGTCGTAGCGCTGCGACAGGTCCTGAATCAACTGGCGCATGCGAGCGGAACCCAGGAGTTCCGCCGGACTGGGCGGCAAGACCCCGCACACCATCACGTCGAGGTTCTCGATGCGCGTGGCCTGAATGGCCTCGTCGACAGACGCCAGGCCGACCAGGACATTCGAGAGGCCCACGGGCTCGAAGACGTCAAACACCCGCCCCACAGAGGGTCGGCGGAAGTTGGCCTCGATGAGGAGCACGTGGCTGCCGCCCCGCGCCATCGTCAGCGCCAGGTTCACGGCAACGGTGGTCTTGCCGTCGCCGGGGTTGGGGCTCGTGATGAGGATGCTCTTGACGGCACGGTCCGTGGAGAACAGGAGGTTGGTGCGCGTCTGGCGGAAGGCCTCGGCAAGCAGCGAGTGCGGAACATTCTGACTGACAAAAGCCACGTTGGTATCGATCGCCAGTCGCTCGTCCTCCGCGAGATCGGGAACACTGCCCAGCAGCGGCACGCCGACTTGGCGGATGACTTCCACCGG
>Ga0315295_10003361_pt1 | contig 13624 bp, 44 predicted proteins | sample YL17G14_0_MG_FD_204453 | JGI IMG/M metagenome (GOLD analysis project Ga0315295, IMG submission 204453) | Sediment microbial communities from Yellowstone Lake, YNP, Wyoming, USA - YL17G14_0 | ecosystem: Environmental > Aquatic > Freshwater > Lake > Sediment | place: USA: Wyoming | collected...
GCATTACTTTCCAACTTGCTGGAATGCAAGGAAGCACGAAGGGCTTTGTGGAATTAAGGGTGAAAAATGGAGGAGAAAATGAACTGTGAATGTGGACAGAGTATGATGAGCGTGTACCGAAACCATTATGATTCTTACATAGATCATTGGTGGTGTTGTGAATGTGGAAGAATGTGTCTTCAAGATGAAGATTATATCAAATGGCTAGTTCCAGAGAAATGTAAAACAATCCCCTTAAAAGGAAATGTTGGGGCTTGGGAGGTGAAAAAGAAATGAGAACAAAGAGACATTTTTATGAAAAGGAAATTAAAGTGTTTTGCAGAAAATGCCGGGAATGGATTAATGAAAGAGAGGTAGAGTTTGTAGATATACAGGAAGGGATAGAAGGAGAAGATCAAATGACATTCAGATGTCCAAAATGCAAAACAAAGAGCACGAGTACGAGAGTGGGGTGAAATATGATTGGATTAGAAGAAGAAAAAGTTCCGCCTTGTGAAATTTGCGGAAAAGTATGGCAAAGGAAAGATGCGGATAAGTGGTATTATTTCCGGGACATGGTGGCCTGTCGCCATCATCCTGGAGTAGAAAAGTGGTATCAAGGTGCGCTGGAGATGTGGGGTTACAAGTTAGAACTTAAACTGGGAAGGGAGAAATTTGATGACAAAAAGAGAATTACTTAAAGATGAAGAATTCAAAAAAGCGGACATGGATGCATCAATAGAGATTCTTTCTGATCCTTTGACTTCATGGGAAGTATTGAGCATTTATCCCTCAAAAGACGGTAGGAAGATAATATTAGATATTGAAAAAACTTAAAGAGAAAAAGGAGGGCTTTGATGAGGGAAAATCATCCAGGAATTACAAAAGGTAAAAGAAAGGCTAAAAAACCTTCGCTACTTTCTGAAAAAAAGAAATATGAACTTGAGATCGAAAGGATGGAAGAAGCCTCTATGGAGATCATGGAGGAAAAAGACCAGATTGAATTTGATCTGTTGGCAATGAAGAAATGGAACAGGGAGATGAAACGAGTCCTGAGAAAAGTGCTTAGATTCTGGCCTGATCGGTCAAAATGCCATCCAGATGTCAAGATCCTTCTGGGAGAAGTGAAAAATGCTCTGGAAGAGGAAGGGACAACGATATGAAAATCCTTTTCTGGCATCTATTTCTAGACAAGACTCCGTTCGCAGTGAAAGATTCAAACGGAAATAAACAATATTACAATCGCGATGGAATTAAGAAACTTGGCAAGAAATATGATGATGCAGCAAGCAAGGCAATCATTTCAATGGAACCTCAAATCATAGAAGGGGAGGAATAAAATGGGAGAAATTTGGCTTGAGAATTGGAGCGTTGTCACCAATAATAGTGATCCATACACTCCGCCAGAATGCAGAACACAGCATCTTCATGGATTAGTTTTTGGACACCCAAGATTTAAAGATGGTCTGGACGTAACAACCTCTGAGATTATCAACATAGAAGATGGAGCGATAAGAACAAGATCAGGATCTCTTTATCATCTTGGAAGAGTTGAACCTGCCTACGAAAAGGCGTATCCTAATGCAAGAAAAAGACTTATATGGTCACTGGAAAAGTTAAGTGAGCTAGAAGAAAAAGAAAAGATTCTTGATAAATTGGAAAAGATTAAGAAACAACTATGATCTTTAAACGAGGTAGAATATGAGAGCACTCTATGATGATGTAATGGGAAAAACTTCTTCCGAAGAATGGAATGCAACCCCTCCAGGAATGAAATGGCTTCTGAGGAGATTATGTGACGCAATAGATTCCAAAGTAGATCAAGTCAACCAGAGAATAACAGATGTAGATCGTGAAATTTGTGGAAGGTTAAGAGTACTTGAAAAAGTTCAATTCAGGGGGAAAAAATGAAACCAAGAAAATGGTGGGAAGGTCTCGAAAAAGAAATTAGTTTGTCTTTCTCCCAAAAGGATGGCGTAGACATATGGTTATCAAAAATTAAATTTCAGCAATTGATAATATGCCCTTTTGTAGAGTTGAGTACTTTTCTACCACATTCTATATGTTATTCATGGTTTCCTAAGCTCAAGAAAGCAGAAGGGAAAACTGGCATGATTCAGTGTCCCTGTGCTGTTTACACATTAGAACATGTGAAAAGAATAGCTAGGAGAATGATAATTAAATGATAATGAAAAAGGAGGTGAGATTATGTATTGGAAACAAGTGGCTGATGAAATGACAAAGAGTGTAGATGCATTATTCCTTTTTCTCAAACTCTCTATCAGAGATCTTGAAAAGAAGTACACCACGGGAGGGTGGTTCAACAAGGTTGGATTTGATAATGAAATTTCCTGCCAAGATGTTTACATGGATTGGTTCTTCGCATTTCTCAAATATCACAATATCATCATTCCTGACGAACCAGAAGTTTCTGAGGATAGGGCATGGGCTTTCGTCACAGAATCTAGTGGAGAACTAATCATGTTCCCAGTTTTAGATCACTACAGAAATCAAATAGAAACCAATCCATTTGCCAAAGACATTATTAAGATATGGAATATGGGAGATGATCTAGATAGTGGAGAATTGAAAAAAGATCATAAGAATTTATTCAAAAAAGAAATCCAAAAAATAATCAAAAGATGGGAAGGGGGGGATTAATATGGGAAAATGGGTAACTCCAGTAGACCCAAAATGTTCGAAAGTAGCCAAATTTAGACGTGAACTTTTTGATGATCCAATGACTCATGCAATGGGAGCTCCAACCGATGAAATCTGTGAAGATTTTGATAACAAGCACCGAGTAAAGTGTAAACGATGCCAGGAATATGGAGCCGCAAACGTTGATGTAGAATATTAAAGGAGTGGGCAATGAGAAAAGGAAATTTTAAAGATGACCAGGGTCGTATCGTTAATTGGTATATTGAAAAACAAATCAAAGATCCGAAAGAATGGTGGATAAGATCGCATTGCGGTCCAGGAAGTAAGGATCCGAATTGGTTTTGCGAATGTTCATCGACAGGTCCCAACTGTGCTAAGGCGAACACCGAATTTATCCACAAACATCACAAACAGCTTTGTGGTGCGTCTGGATTCTGGTGTTGGAAGTGTGGAAAGTTTTATCCAAACAATGTCTGTATCGAAGTTTTTGATGATGAGTATCAATGTATCGATGGGTCTGTGTTGACCAAAAAGAAAAAATACTTCTACTGTAGCTGCGAAGCGAAGCTCTTCAGAGAAGACCAATTTGATGAAGAAATGCCTTAAAGGAGGACTCTATGATGGATCTCATAAAAGAAAATGTTAAAGTAGAATGGGAACAATTGGGAGAGGGAAGAGATGGCGAATACAATCCAAACGATCCAAATGACCAAGAATATCTTCGCTTTTATATTTCTAAACAAAGTCCCAACGGAACATGGGAAAATCTGGATGATGGAAGTTTTTGTACTCTTTTTCCTGTGTCAGCTTCTCATGAACAAAAAGAAAAAGCCTTAGTCCTAATCATAGATAAGGTTTTTGACGAAATTCAAAGAGGAGGCTCTATTAAGAAAATTTGTGAAGAACTATCTTGGATCAGTCCAAGGTGGTTTATTTAAATAATGAAAGGAGACCACTTATGAAAACATATGTTTTAACAACTTATGATGCAAATTCATTCAGAAAACATAATCTTACTTTATATAGGAGCATTAAAGAAGCAAAAACAATGGTCGCCACAACTCATGCTTGGGGAATGGGAATCTTGTCGTGCCAAATCATTTCTCCCAGAAAAGCTAAGGCTTTGATTAAAAATGGAAAGGTTGAATATGAAAAAGAATGAAACGGGTGTTTGGAGGCTAGAATCAACCAATCTTACCCATCTGGGTGGACCGATGGGTACAGAATATACAACAACGAACTGGAACAAATTTTTTAGGTCAATAGAAAACGCTAAGAAATTTGCAGAGCATGATTTCAATATGGATCGAGGAACTCATAAATTAAAGAAAATCACATGGGAACAAATAGATGACTATTTAACTTCTGGAGATCTAGCATTTGTGAGCTACGACATCTATCCTGTCAAATTGGAGGATTAAATGCAATTAAACGAATTTACCCAAACTGATTGGTACGCCTTTGCCGGAGCAGAAAGATTTGAAGAACAAGACTCTGATCCCTTAATTGGCGAAGGGGAAAACTATTTCCTCATAGCTGATGCTCAAGGAATAGAGATTCATTTGAATCCTGATACCGAAGATGACAAAACCATCTGGAAAATGGAAGGGAACCATACTCCAATATTCTACAAATTGTTAATCTCTTCATTTCAAGACAATATAGGGGAATCTTTTCTGAAATCATTAGGATTTATAAAATTTTAGAAGGAGGTGTGGCCTATGGCTTACACCCCGGAACTCAGTCAGAGATCATCCTGTACCCTCAGGAGAGTCGCGTGGGCGTTAGGAGTTCCAATGACCAAAGCAATGGAGAGGGTCTTCGATCACATTCCGGACATCGTGGATAAAGGAAAAGTCTGTGAAGGGTGCAGGGACAAAACGAGGTGTGAGGAATGCGCTTTTAACAATAAATCGTAAACCAGCATAAGAAAAAGGAGGTGACCTATGGGAATTTTTGGATGGGATTTGCCACCAGGAGTAACGATGAACGACATTGATCCTCCAGACCGTCCATGCGAAATCTGTGGAAAATTAACGGATGAGTGTATTTGTCAAGAATGCTCAATCTGTCACTCATATGGCGATCCAAGATGCTATGAAGAGCATGGAATGGTCAGAAACAAAGAACAGAAAGCCAGTTTCAAAGAATTCCAAAAGAAAGAAAAAGAATTCCTTAAGCAAGAAAAAAAGATGTGCAGAGAAATGGCAAGGGATTATAAAAAGGAGCAAAAGAGATATGGAAAAGAAAAGAGAAGAGATAAAAGCATCCGTAATATTTTGCAATTTTTCTTTGAAAATACAAGAGAGATTAAGGAAAAAGAAATCATTCAAGCCAGAGATTGGATAGAATGGACTCGTGGAGCATGGACTCGTGTTGATGTAGGAAGCGATTTTGTTGGAAAAATGGTTGAACAAACTCAGCCAGGACTTATATTCAGGAGAGATAAACAATGAAACTAACATTGACTAACGATGACGGCGAGATCATCTGTTTCTGGAGCATCGGACACAAGATAGATTTTGACATAGAAGATCTCGATGCAGATCCAGAACACAACTATTACACCGAAGGCAATTACTCTTCGGCTGAAGGACTAGGACAGGATGTTTGGGATGAAATCATCAGAGCCAAAGGGCGAGGTGAAAAGTAATGGTTCTTACTAAAGAAACAATATTAACCGGAGCAGAAAGCATTTGCCCAGATTGTAAAACTGTTCTTGTTCCCAAAGTGCTTCATTCTGGTGCTGGATTCTACATTGGAACAATGTGTGAGTGCGGACCGTATTCTAGAGAATCTGGATACTTTAGAACCAGAAAGGAAGCAGAAAAAGCATTGCCTCAATATGTGGCTATAGTTTCTCAAATCAATAATTAAGGAGTATGAAAATGGCACTGACCGAATGGAATAGGAAAACGATTAAGAACGAGAGTGATTTGCAACTTGCCCAACGATTAAGAAATATGTCTCATGCTGGCGAGACAATGGGCAGAATTATCGCTCTTAGAGAAGCAGCGAAAAGATTAAAAAGGCTTTATAGAATTGAACATCCTCTCCCTGATAAATATGATACTTATCTAGATAAGGATGGTGATTGAATATGAAATATTTCTTTACAAAAGAAGACTATAAATTGGTAGAAGAATGGCTTAAAACAGCAAAGAAAAGTCACTATGATGGACAACATCTTTGCCCTTGGTCAGATGTTGTTGATTCATGTGATGTAGAATTTCCACCATCAATCTGCATGTTTAAATGCAGTAAGGTCTTTTGGACATGCGCTTGTTATAGTAGAAGAATCCATGAATCATGGGACCGCCCAGAAGGAGAAGATTTTCATAAATTATTCTGGAGAGATACGGCTTGTCCATGTCACTGTTATGATATTGAAACAGTCTTAGAAACGGTTGAAAAATTTCTTTGGAATTATAGGAGGTTAAAAATCAATGGGACAAATGAGCAGGAAAGAAAAGAAAGCAGCAGCTGATCTTAGGAGGGAAGAATATTATCTTAGATTTCTAGGCCAGATGCAAGATTTTTTAAAAACATTTTCAGTCAGAGATTCTCTGATTAAGATGGACAAAATCATCACAGATGTTAAAAGACAAAATCAAAATGACGTTTCTGTGATAGATTTTGCAACATCAATGTTTACAAAGACAATGAGAGAAGTTTTAAAATCTTCTATAGAAGATGCAAAAAAGGAAATGGAAGAAGAAAAAATAGAGTAGAAAAAAGGGTATTCAGGAATGGTTTAGTCGTAAACGGCTTCCCCCATAAAGGAGATCCTAATGGTTAATCTTCACAAATACATCCATATAGCCTTGAGAGAAATACTTGAAAGAGTACCATCTCCTGAAGAAGTTCAACGAGCAGAATTAGCGGTAAAGGCGTCCTATCCTCATGCTTTTGACCGTTGTATTTTCCCCAGATGCAATAACGCAATAAGTAACCCTAAGAAAGAAATTTGCTACCCCAATTCCGTTGAAAAACAAAACCATTCTAGACGTCAAGTTACAAATTCTTCAAGAAAAAAGAATCCGCCAATGAATCGATGTTCTAATTTTCATACTTTTGATCTGTCAAAGGTTGACAATTATATGGGACACCCTATTTGCCCTGTCTGCAAGACGGTATGCTGGACTTTAAACAAAGCTAAAGGAAGGAGATAAAGATGAAATTTGTGATTGAAAGAAATTGGATCGAATTACTTTGGATTGGCGGAAAAGCTACGATGACCTATGAACTCACAAGAAAAAATCTGGATGCAAATATCCAGATAAGGTGGTGAACAAATGATTAAAGAATATCCAGAACTACATCAACGAGGAATAATTTCATTTGAAAATGTAGACCTTGTATCTGAAAAGTCAAAGACAGTCAAAAACTGGAAACCGATATTACCTATTTCCGGAGATTTTGGTATTCAGATCGCAAGAGATGGAAGAGTTTGGGTCTGTATTGACGGAGTGGCTTTTATTCGTTTTAAACCGGAACTATCAATAGAAGCTCGTTGGGCAAATGCTCTGAGAAAAACGTGGGATTACATTGGCGGAGATATTCTTAGAGCTAATGATAACAAAGACATGCCAAGAAGCCATGTCTTTGAAGTGTGTGTAGACTATGTTGATACACATGGCGGTCTTTCAAAAGAAGATCTTCAAGCTTTTAGAAAAAGAAATATTAAGAAAGACAATACCATAATGAAACTAGCCTTTCCGGCTAGTAGATATGGCTTCTGAAAGGAGGTAAGTCATGGCTAAAAGACAAGCATGGTTCTGGTTAGCATTTTGGGCGATGGTTGCAATTATTCTTAACGTATGGCATCCATAAAAAAGAATTCTAATAAGAACGAGTTAATTTTTGAATGGAAAAATAGCCCTTTGTGGTTGCTTCAAAGTAATTCAATTTGCTATACTATTAAAAATAGGCAAGGGGGTGAAATTGAATGTATCACACCAAGAATGACCTTAGTTTCAATCTGGCAAAGTTAGATTATAAAGCACTTCTTTTAACCTCACAAATAGCTTTTGGAAATGTAGTTGAAAATATTTCAAAATACGTAGATGAACTTCGTAGAGATTATGAAAAAAAAGACGGAGTGTCTCTAACCTTAAACGCAAGTTGGCTTAGAACTGATGCACAGAAACTAACAACTGTCACTGAAACAATGTGTGCATTAATGGGAGGGGTAGAAAGGGAGATAGTGGAAATCATTAATAAAGATCCTCTAACTAACGAACAGAAAAAGAATTGGGAACTTGGAGAAGAATGATATGAAAGATAGTGGAATCACGATTACAATAGGCGGAAAGCAATATACTCTTCAAGAGTATATCACCCTTCAAGAAGGTAAACAAAAAGCAGAAGAAGCTACCGCCGATTTTAAGAAGGAGGTGAGAAAACATTATATTAAGTGGTACAGAAAAGCAAAGTACGGATGTCCAAAAGACAAGGTAATCTCGACCAAGATTTATTCACCAAAAGAAATAAAGGAGATTAAAATGGCTATGACCAAAAATGCGAGAAGAAAACTTCTGAGAACATTCATGAGTTCTCCAGGAGAAAATTTCAGCTATGAAGATCTGCATACCCTCCTAGTTGATGAATTAACCATACCATCTCTAAGAGCCACTACCTCCAAATTTGTCACCTTCTTCGGTAGCATTCTCACCGGAGATAACATTCCATATATAGAAAGATTTCGTGATGAAAAAACAAAAGCTGTATTGTTCAAGTGGAATGCTATTTCCCTCAAGGATGTTTTTGACACAGAATTGGAAGAACTTTATTCTAAATTCTTAGTTTGGGAAGCTCAAGTAAGAAAAGCAAGACTAGAAGGTAGGCCAGATCCTAAGCCCAAACAAATAAGGACAAAAAAGGAAAAATCCAAACAGCAAGAAATCGATGAAGCAAAACTTCTTGGAGAAGGAATGGTTGAAGATTTTGACCTTGATGAAGAAGTCCAAACTGTACTATCTAATGAATTGCCAAGAGAGGTGAAAATAACCGTAACTCTAGAAGGAGCAATAAAGTTTCTTTTCGGCATCCTAAAGGAATAGGGTATGAAATTAACAACAAAATATCGGATCTTTGTCATTAACGAAGATGGACATTTAAAAATTCCAGCTGATGTTAAATATGGTCACATAGAAGATATTTTTGATGACTATCAGTCAATGCAAGCTGCAGAAAAGGCAATTTTGAATAATGCCGACAGACATGGAGAATTTATAATTCTTCCAATCATAACTAAAGTATGGAGGAGTAAACATGTCTAAGGGAGAATTAATTCCGAGAGAACTTGCCGAACAGCAAGGTATATTGTTTCTGCTCTACATGAAACCTTATCTGAAGAACAGATTGATTTGTGGGTCTATCAGGCGAAAAGAACCAATGGTCGGGGACATAGACATTGTTTTGGTTCCAAAATATAATGAAGGAGACCAACTCTTAAGGGCCATAAGTGATTTTTCAGATAAAGGTCTAACCTCAGGGACAGGGAATCGGAACGTTTTGTTTACAAAAGAGGGTATGCCATTTAATGTTATGATTGTGAAGGAAGAAGACTTTGAATCAGCAACTCTTCATTTTACTGGAAGTAAAGCATTTAACATCAAATGCAGAGTAATGGCAAAAACAAGAACTGGATGGAAACTTAATGAATATGGCCTATGGAAAGGAAATAAGAGGATAGCAAAAACTGAGTTAGGCATTTTAGAATGCATTCATATGGAGCAGTTTATAGATCCTATAACGAGGTCATTTAAGTGATTGATTGGAATGAAATATGGGTTAAGGCCGGATACACATCTGAAAAAGATATGTGGGATCATTTATACATCACCAACGAATTAGGCATGATTGCTATTGGAAAATTATTAGGAGTTTCAGGCCCAAGCATAGGAAAAAGATTAAAACTTTTCAAATATAAAATAAAAGACAAAGGAGGCGATCCAATAAAAAGAGCACTTCGTTTTAAACGGTTAGAAAAAGCTTTTGGAGGTCGAAACAGACTTAATAATTGGAGGGATAAATGAAAAGAACACCAGTGGTTGATGAAAATGGCAATGGAGAAACGATTGTTGGTAAAATTGAAAAAGGGATTCCGGTCCCAGAAGAGAGAACAAGAACTGGAGCTAAATATAATTTTTCAGAAATGAAAAAGGGCGATTCAAGACTGATTACCAATGAACACAAGAAAGAAAATGTTCTCAGAAATATCCTGTATAACTCAATTGCTTCCTACCGAAAGAAACATCCAGAAAAGAAATTCATTGTCCGTAAAGATCCTGAGCACAAACATTCCTATCGCATTTGGAGAACTAAATGAAGAAAAAAACTGTCAAAGACTATAGATTCTTAGGTGTAAGAAACGATGAAGACTCAATCAACACCCAAGAAGTTTTTGAAGTAAAGAAAGGGGAAGTGATGAAAGTCCTTAAAGAAGAATATAAGGACTTAATTGGGAAAAAAATAATTGCGATAGAACCAGTTGCTAATATTTTTCCAGATGGTGATTGCATCTTAATTACGGTAGGATAGGAGGTGAGACAATGGGATTCATCAACATAGTATGCTCAACTTGCGGAGCTGATCTTGAAATAAGACCAGATGTGATAACTCTAGAAGAAATAACGATTAAGGTTGTTCTATGCCAAGATTGCATTGATAAAGCCTTAAAAGAAGCAGAAGAAAGATACGCTAATAGTTTAGACAAAGTTCACGAAGTAGTGGCCCAAACTAAACAGAAACTTGAAGATGAATTAAGAAAATACGAGAAAAATGGATGAAGCGGAAAGGAGCAATTAAAACTCATAGAAGCCATCTCAAGGGAAGTATGACCACACGACATCCTTTTGGAAGATATAGAAAACCGTGTTTTAACGAGATTAAAGAATGGGAGGAAAGATTCTATGGCGAAGAAGGATGTATTCAGTTCAAGAGAACGGGAAGAAGAAAAGGAAGCGAAAGAAATTAAAGAAAAAGTTTTTTCATATATAAACAATATGGGACATAATAAGGAGTTTCTTGCGAAGATCTTTACAGATCAGCATCCGACCATCCAACAATCATTGTTTGGAGTTATTGTGATAGCTATAAAGAAATGGGCAGAAGACTGTGATAAAGGGTGGTACGATCTTCGCAATGAAGCGACCTGCAAAGCTTGCAAAAAGATTGTAGAAACCTTTGGTAAGGAATTCTATCTTCCATTTGTATAGGAGACTAAAATGCCTAAATTCTTTTTTGGAATATCTAAGACCGATAACTTCCCTTTCCGCAAAGGGCAAACAGTCTTCTTCACAAAAGATGATGACAAATTCATTTTGATAGCTAGTGAAAAAGCTTGGATAAGAGTTGATAAAGACAAAATCGGAGAACTTATTATCCCAACTCTTGATGAAAAAGAAAATAAAAAATTCAAGTTTCTCCCTAACGCTAATCGTGCAGCGAATAGATTGTTTAATGTAATCTTCAGGAGAAAACATGCCGAAAAAGAAGGTGCGGAACGATCCGGAAGAGAAGGAAAAACTGAAGCGAAAGAGGGCGAGAAGCTTTAAAACTTCTCAAAGAGACAAAAAACATCATTGCCGAGTTGGAGCAGTTATAACCATTAATAATATCCATTATCTGGTAGGAATTACTACGTCGCTTTTCATCTATCTGATAAAACAAAATGGCGATTATGAAAAGCTATCATGGAAAAAATGGGATGAAATTAAACCTTATGCGGAATCGTCTGCAATTTATATAGATTGGACAAGAAAAGTCAGAGAATCTGTAAGCTTTCTGAAAAAGAAGATAAAGTTTGAACGGAAAATTAGGAAGAAGATTAAAAGAGAACCAGTAATTAAAAGAACCCCAGTTAAAATCAAAAAGAAAAAGGGGCGTGGGAGGATTAAGAAATGGAGATAGAAGAATTGATCCATGAAGAAGCATTACCAGTCAATATGAAGGCAATGGGTTATAGACTTAATGCTATCCTGGAAGAAGGGAATTGCAATAACTATCGGGATCTAAATCCAGAAACTAAGATTAAGTATCGTAAATGTCTTTGGCTAATCAATTCTTTTGTTCATGGACAAATAACCAAAATAGACATGATGCAAGAATGGGACGAATTGAAAAAGAAGGAGGTTACACCAAAGATAAGTTAACATATCTCTTATGCAGGAGAAATTTCAGTAGGGAGGAAATGAAATGAGTAACAATAACAGAACCATAGAGATCATCATCGACAGGATTGATGAAACAGGAAGAAGAAAACCCTTTAGAGAAATTATAGAAGATCTTAGATCTAAAATGGAAGATCAGCTTGAAAAAAGGGGGTTTAGCTCTAACAATATTATTCTTTTTTCAGCCAAAGACATTGCCCTCAAAGGGAAAGTGCCGATCAGACTGACATATAAAGTTGTAGAAAAGTCAGTTGCTCGTTCAGAGGAAGAGAAATGAAAACGATTAAGAAGATAATTAGTGGTGGGCAAACAGGAGCAGATCAGGGAGGCCTAGAAGCAGCGAAAAGATTTAATATACCCACAGGTGGCTGGATACCTAAAGGGTTTCTCACAGAGGAAGGCCCAAAACCTAATTTAGGAACATTTTTTGATCTTAAAGAAACTGAAGACACTAATTATCTAACCAGAACAAAACGTAATGTGAAGTGGGCAGATTATACAATAGTTTTCATGCCTATCAAAAGCAGAGGATCCCAAAGAACATGGGAATTTGCAGAAAAAATGAAAAAGAGCAGAGCTCTTATAACAAGATTTTCTAACATATTAGGTCCTATGGAAACGGCTAAAGTGATAATCCAAACTTCAAAAATTTTAGAAAAGCAAATTGTACTCAATATAGCGGGAAATAGAGAAAGTAAATCCCCAGGAATTAAAAATAAAGTAACCAAATATCTCCTAAAGGTGCTCAATGAAATTGAAAAGCGCGAATGAAATCCAAATGAACGAAGTTATTAAGCAAATCCAACAACAAATTCCAAACATACTTTGCTTAATGCAAGATGGTTGTGCTAGAGGAATACATGTCTGTGGTCACACAAATTGTTTAACATGTGAACATGGAAATGATGAAGACATGAGTAACTTTTCAATTTTCACCATAGATTTTACCAAGAAGCATTACAAAAGAAGATTTCAAGCTGCAGATATGGATTGTATTACTCTTTATGAAAGTTGTCCGATCTGCAATGCCTTTCTTTCAATGAAAGAAAGGATTATTATAGAAGGAGCTCATTAATGGATAAAAGAACGGGCAACAAGTACGAATTAGCAAATGAAGCTGCTGATTTTGTGCTTAAATTTGAAAATCATTTCAAATCTCTAATAAGGGATGCTTTAGCCGATTTCTTCTATCATAAGAAAAAGTCTGCTTTGCTATCTTGGTTGGAAGAACATAAAGGAGAACAAAAATGATCTGTCCAAATTGCGATGGAAGAATTAAGAAAAATGGCAACAAGAAGAAGCAAGGAAACAGAACCTATCATAAAATTTGTTCCAAATACAGAAATTATTTTGTTGTTTTCTTTGAAACGAAACAAACTAAACCATTAGCCAGAATTAGAATAAAAGGCCATGACCATGGAATGAAAAATGCTTTATCATCAACAATTTTTAACAACAGACATGCAGCAGTTCTTTATAGAAATTTACTTTTGAATGTATAGGAGGAAATAACATGACATTATTTGCTGGAGCCGGTATGTCAAGTCAATTAATGGTCATAGAAGAAGAGGATAAAAACCCAATAGCTCTTTCATACCAAGATTTCGTCAAAAAACTGGAAGATGGAAAAATAAAAGATGGGGCATTAATCACTAAAGTTACAGTCATGGAAAAGTTCGTAGTAATAACTAAGAAAGAATTAAAAAAGATAAATGGGGACGCTCCTAAGGAATGATTGGAGGATTTATGAAGAAAGCCATTTTAATTCTGGTGGCTATTTTTATCATTGGATGTAAAACATCTAGAGG
>Ga0315295_10003365_pt1 | contig 13619 bp, 14 predicted proteins | sample YL17G14_0_MG_FD_204453 | JGI IMG/M metagenome (GOLD analysis project Ga0315295, IMG submission 204453) | Sediment microbial communities from Yellowstone Lake, YNP, Wyoming, USA - YL17G14_0 | ecosystem: Environmental > Aquatic > Freshwater > Lake > Sediment | place: USA: Wyoming | collected...
TTATTACATAAGGATGCATCCCCAGATCTTCGTTCAGTCCTTGTTCTGTTTTATGCGATTTTACCATAAGTAAATTTCGGAATTGAAAATTAATCATTGACAGAAGATAAAGGGGGCTGTCTCCTTTTTCTAAATGTTTATGTAATAACCTTAGGGCTAAGTTTTTATTTTTTTGAGCAATGGCATCTATAGTTTTAAAAATATCAGTCTCGATTTTCGGCTTAACTAAAAGTTTAATGTCCTTTACTTCAATTACCCGAGCGTTAGCGAAGGGTGAAGATGAAGCGATAGCTTCATCGACTCTTTTGCTAAACTTGTAACTGACCAGCTTATCAATTTCGTTTTTCATCTGCCAAAGGTCATTTCCAACAAAGTTAATTAAATTTTCTAAAGCTGGATTTTCTATTTTGGCTCCTAATTTTTCAAATTCCTTTTTTACCCATATTTTTAATCTTTCTCCTCCAATGGGTTTGAACTCCTGCGATTTACCGCATCTTTTTAAAGAGTCGAAAAACTTATTTTTTGATATTTCGTTTTCTTCGTAAAAGAGAATTATATCCTCTGTTTCAATAAATTTTTTAATCTCTTTTAAAAATTTATCCTGAAATTCTTTATTTAAGGAAGTATTTTTAAAAACAACTAATTTCTTTTCATCAAACATTGATGTCGAACGAAACTCATCTTGAAAATCTTGATATTCTTTTTCTTTAAGGTCAAAGTATTCCAAATTTAATCCACTTTTATGGATTTTTTTATAGTGTTCAATTATTTCATTTAATTTCAGCCTTAATCTATAAGTGTCAGGCCCGTAAAGAAAGATAATCATGAAATGGCTGGCATTTTGGACAAAAATGAGCCGATCTGCCAGCTAATTTTAATCTTTTAATAATTTTACCACAGCGGCTGCATTTTTCCCCCTCTCGACGATAAACCTTTCGAGCTTTGTCAAAGAATCCCCGACGGCCTTCAATATCCCGAAAATCCGAAATACTTTCTCCTCGTAATTTAATTGCTTTTCTTAAAATTTCTTGAAGGGCGGTATAAATTTCTTTAAGTTCCGCTTCGGTTAATTTTGAAATATCTTTAAAGGGGTGAATTCTTGCTTTCCATAAGATTTCATCTGAATAAATATTGCCAATCCCGGCAATAACCTCTTGATTCATTAAAATTTGTTTTATTTTTCCCCGCCTTTGGCGAGGCTCGCCTTTGGCGGCTTTTTTCTTTGTTAAAGCTTTTTTAAGTTTTTCAAAGGTAAAATTTTTTTCAAGAGGTTCGGGTCCTAAACTTTTGAACCCTTTTGAATTCTCTAATTCATTTTTATCCCAAATTTCAACTTTGGCAAATTTTCTTAAATCAGATAAAGCCAATTGTCTATTGTTATCTAAGAAAAAAATTAAATGTAAAAATCGGTTCCTCGGGTCATCTGATATTGGACCGGGGATTAACGACTTCCATACTCCCCCGTCCTGCCGCCATTTTCCTGACAATAAGTGGCCGGTGAGCTTTTGATGAACTAATAAAACTTTATTCCCCGTAAGGTTGAAAATAATGTTTTTTCCTCTTCTCCAAATTTTTTGAATCTTTTTATTTTTAATTTCTTTTTTAAATTGGCCGAAATCATTAGGTTTCTTTATTATCTTGGGAAAATCCGTCCAGACATCAACAAAGGTCCTTTCCAGGACCTTTGTATTTAAACCTCTAACTATTGTTTCAACTTCCGGCAGTTCCGGCATGGTTATTTCAAAATGTTTTTTATTTTTTCGATAATCTCTCCAGGAGTGAAGTGGGCTTTTATTAAATAGTCAACTGCTCCCAATTTTAGCCCTCTTTCAATGTCTTCTTTTTGCCCAAGATTGGAAAGAATGATTATGGGAATTGAAGATACGGCCGGATCTCCTTTCGCCTGAGAAAGTACCTCAAATCCATCAATTCCCGGCAAAATAAGGTCGAGTAAAATCAGGCCTGGTTTTTCTTCTTTAATTTTTTTTATTCCCTCTTCTCCATCGATCGCTTCAGAGGTTTCGTAACCCTCTTTGATCAGTTTTTGGGTAATTAATTCTCTAAGGAATTTATCGTCCTCGATGATTAAGATAGTTTTTAGCATAATTATTGGAGCTTAAAACTTGAAATATGAAACCTTAAATGTTTCAAGTTTCAGGATTCATACTCCAGACTTCTTAATACTACTTACCGATTAGTTTTATTACTTTTTCAATCACCTCTTGAGGATCAAACTCAGTTTTGATCAGCCAATCTTTTGCCCCTAATTTCTGGGCATTATCCAATTCCACCGGTTGGCCAGAATTAGAAACAATAATTATGGGAATCTGCTTTAATTTAGGGTCTTTATTCATTTCTTCCATCACCTCAAATCCTCCCATTTTGGGCATAATGATATCCAGTAAAATTAAATCTGGCTTTACTTCTCTCATTGCTTTCAATCCCTCATCTCCATCTTTTGTCACCGAAACTTCGTAACCTTCTCTAGTTAATTTTCTTTGAAGAAGATCAATCATTATTTCTTCATCTTCGACTATTAAAATTTTTTTCATAAGTTTAATTTATTTATAGAAAATTTTACTTAAGAGGACTTAAATAAAGTGAAAATCCTAACTAATAAAATTTCCTCTGCCATGTTATTTTATTTTACCCCATAGAAGAAATCTGACAAGTGTTTCGCTTAGCAAGGCGCTTAAATACCGCGGGTAGTCAAATTTTCTCTACAGGGTTTTAGAACGTTTTTAAAAATTCTGCAAATTCCTCCTTAACGGGAATTGTAAAATAAAAGGTGGTACCCTTCCCTTCTTCAGATTTAAACCAGATTTTGCCACCGTGAGCTTCAATAATATTTTTTGTGATGTAAAGACCCAGGCCAGAGCCCTCTGTTTCCATTCTTAAAACATTGACTCCCCGAAAAAATTTACTGAATATTCTTTCCTGTTGGTCTTTTGGGATTCCGACTCCGGTATCTTGAATTGAAAACTCTATCTCCTTTTTAATATATTTTAAAGAAATCATCACTTTGCCGCCCGGTGACGTATATTTCAAGGCATTATCTAAAAGATTTTGGATGGCTAATCTCATTTTCTCAATATCTATTATGATTTGAGGTAATTTTTTTTCCGATTTTTTAAAAAAAATTTCGAGTTTATTCTTTTCAAATTCTTCTTTATAAGAGTTTATCACAAATTGAACAATCGGCTCAAAATCAGCCAGAATAGGTCTATAAAGATATCTGCCCTCTTCAATTCTGGTAACGTCCAAAAGATCGTTAATCAAAGAAATCATTCTTTCATTTGATTGGTATGTTTTCTCAAGAAAATTTTGTTGTTCCGGAGATATTTTCCCCAAATCTCCATCGAGAAACATTCTTAAGGTCCATTTAATTGCCGCGAGGGGCGTCCTTAATTGATGGGCGGAAATAGAAACAAATTCGGTCTTCATTTTTTCAATCATTTTCTCGCGGGTAATATCGTGCAAAATTATCAAAGTGCTCATTCTTTTTTCTCCTCTCATTATCGGAATTGTACTTACCTCTAAAGTTAAATTTTCTTTAATCTGAACTTCTTTTCTAAAAACCCCCTCTATCTCCTTTCCAAATAGAGTCACTATCGGCTCAATAGTAGGAAGGGCCCTTAATTCTAAAATTGGTCTACCAATTATATCTCTTGCTTTAATGCCGAAAAAAAATTCTGCCTGAGGATTGATTAAAGAAAGATTGTTTTCTTTGTCAAAAACCAACAATCCATCGGTGAAATTATTAACAATTGCAAAAGTCTTATTTTTTTCTTCTTCGGCTTTCCTTCTTTCTTCCTCGGTATCTTCGAGCATATTTAAAAGTGCAGTTTGGGCCTGCCTAAGCTCATTTTCTGTAGATTTAATTTCGGTAAAGTCAAAAAGGCCAATAAAGTAGCCGATAATTTCTCCTTCTGCGCTTTTTCTTAGCGTGGCAGAAATGCTAACCGGAACCCTTTTTTTATCCTTCGTAAAGATACTAGTTTCTCTTGACCTTACAAAACCTTTTTCAAAAGTCTCTTTAGCTATATTTTCAATCTCTCTTTTATCAAAAATCTTTTCTATTGCCGTTCCAATACTCTCATCTATTTTATAGCCAGAAATTTTCTCAAAAGAAGGATTGGCTTCTAAAATTATCCCAATTGAACTAACAAGACAGACTGGTAAGGGTAAAAAAACAAATAAATCACTTGAATAACTTTCGAGAGAGGCTAAGTCTTCCAATAAAACAGAAATCTTTTCTTCCTCTTTTTTTTCTATTGCCATTTTATTAAATATTCGTGGTATTCATCTCCTCTGAATGTGCATTTTGTTTCTTCGCAGGTCATTTTAGAACTTTTAATCATTAGTTGAAATGGCCCAGGAAAATAACCTTCTAAATATTTACAATAAACGGGGTCTAGAGAAAAATTTTTTAATCTCAGAATTGCATATTTTTTTTCTTCGTTTATCTCAACAGGTATTAATTCACCAATAGTCCAGTGTTTTCTCCAAAGTCTTGATGTCTGGGCATTGAATGCTTTTTTAGGAGAAAAAACATATTTTATAAAAAACTTAACTATCACAGAAATTTTAGTGCCGAAAAATCCAATTTCTTTGATTTTTTCATCGTCAAAATTGAAGACCTTTTTAATTGCTAATAGAGAAAGGACTCTTAATCCTACTGGATAATAATTAAAGGTCTCAATTTCTCCATATTTTATTGGATAACCCAATTTTTCTAATTCTTCTTCAACTTTTTTAAGACCCTCTTCTCCTTTTTCTTTTAAAACGTACGCTCCATCAATTCCAAAAACTACCCCCCTTACTTCTCCCTTAATCTCCATTAATTTTTTAGCAACGTCTTTGGTAAGTTCTATCGCCATTTTATTAAATATTCATGATGTTCGTCGCCCCGAAATTTACATTTTGTTTCCTCGGGAATCATTTTTGTCGTTTTAACCAACATTAATAAAACACCGCAAAAATAACCTTCTAAATATTTACAATAAACGGGGTCTAGAGAAAAATTTTTTAATCTCAGAATTGCATATTTTTTTTCTTCGTTTATCTCAACAGGTATTAATTCGCCAATAGTCCAGTGTTTTCTCCATATTTTCGGAGCTTCTACGTAAAAAACTCTTTTTACTGAAAGGAAGTATCTAGTGAAAATTTTTATAATTAGGGAAACTTTGGTAGCGAAAATGCCCATTTCTTTTATTTTTTCATCGTCAAAATTGAAGACTTTCTTTATTGTTAATAAAGAAATAACTCTTAATCCTACTGGGAAAAAATCCATAGTTTTTATTTCTTTGAATTTTATTGGATAACCAAATTTTTCTAACTCTTCTTCAACTTTTTTAAGACCCTCTTCTCCTTTTTCTTTTAAAACGTACTCACCGTCAGTCTTTAAAACTACTCCTCTTGTTTCGCCCTCAATTTCCATTAATTTTTTGGCAATATCTTTTGTAAGTTCTTGGTCCATAAAAATATTTAAAATTTTAAATAGAATTTAGAATTTTTATACCCACTTAATTATATATTCATGATAAGGATCCCTTTTAAAAATACATTTTGTTTCTTCAATTGTAATTTCTTTGCTCTTGATTGCGAACTGAGCAATTCTCAGAAAGTAACCAGAATGATAGATACACAACAAGGGATGAAATTTATACCCTTTTTCATGAAGAATAAGGTACTTTTCTTTTTCATTAAATTTATAAGATTCAAGTTCGCCAAAATCGAAATGACTTTTCCAATAATTAGGTATCTCTTTAATTATCTTTTCTAAAGAAAGGAAATATTTCATAACTATTTTAGAAATAAAAGAATATTTAGGAGCGGAATTCCCCATTTCAAAAATATCTTTCTCCGTCCAATTAAATAAATCTTTAGCTACTAATATAATTAAGGCACTAAACGCTTCAGGGTACCATTCTCCAATATTAATTTTGCTGAAATCAAGCGGATAACCTAATTCAGCCATTTTACCCTCAACAGCTTTTAACTTTTCTACTCCGGCCATTTCACGAATAAAGACGACATTGGCTTGGATTACTCCGCCTTTGACATTCCCTTTTATTTGCATTAAATTTTCTATTTCTATTTTTTGAATCATACTTTTTAATTTAACCTTTAGATTTGAGTTGATTTTTCAGCCTTTTTATCTCTCTTTTAAATTCTACCATTTTAAGTTCCCGACCAACAGTTAATTTTTGAAATCTTTCCAGCTCTTCTGCTCTTTTTTGAATCTCTTTGACTCTCTCTTGGATAATTTCCTCCTGCTGTTCGGTTAATTCCTCTAACTCTTTAGTTCGAGCCTTAATTTTTATTTCTAAAGAAGCGCTGGCATTTTCTAATTTTTCTTGCATCTGTTTCAAATATTCAATCACTTCTGTAAATTCGTCATTAGTGATTAGAGAAATTTCTTCTCTTATTCCCCCCTTAATTATTTTATCTGCCCAAAGAATTATTTTTTTAAGAGGGTAGATTAAATTTTTGGAAAAAAAGATATTTACAATCACGACATAAATCAAAGTTAAGACTACAACAACGCTGACATATATTAAGGAGCTTTTTATATCCTCGGGCGAGTAAATAGCAACCCTGCCCAGATAAAGAGACGATAAAGCTACTTGAGTAACAGTAACGGAAAAGAAGGTCAGAAAGAAAATCTTCCAAAAGAAGGGAAATTTTCTTATTTTCATTGCTCCGGTTGTTTTAAAATAAAAAGGGGGTAAATTTTCTATTTGGGTCCGGAAATAATTTTCCAAGAGAATGATAACCAAAAAAGCTTGGATAACACAAGCCGCAAAACCGACAGCCAGGCCAAGAGTAATTATAATTCCAATTATAGGCATTAACTCTGGTATCAATCCCAGCCATAAAACAGATAAGCCGAAAACAAAACCTAAAAAAGAGGTAAAAAAAGTAATAATGGAAAAACGAAGCGGTAAACTTAAAAACCTTGAAACAATCCATAATTTTTCTTTGGTCACGGCTTCCCTTTCCTCGTAGTTTTTGTTCAATATTTTTTTGACAGGTTTTAAAAGTATAAGAGACAAAACTCCATTAAAAGGAATAAAAACGAAAAAAGAAACACCGAGGTAAAGGAGAATAGTCCCTTGGACAACTGACAAAGCGACATTCGCCGCAAATAAGATCATTATTACCAGAGGTATACCGAAACACAGATTTGACAAGGCTTGAGCTAGCCATAAAAATTTGGCAACCTGCCAGCCACTAAGAGAAGCTTTTTGTTTGTTCAAAAGATTCATTTGTATTATTTATTTTACCACAACTTTAATGTCCCTCCAACCGGATTTTCTTTCTGAGTTTTAGCCGTGGGCAACCTTTTTATTAAACTATGAAATTCTAGATTTTTTAAAATTTGGGTTGCTTTTTCTTTGTTATATTCTTTCCAGTGGCATTCTTTTAGATTAAAATCTATCGGCACATTTTCAAAAAGCTTGGCCAGGTCTTTAGAAATAAAGGCTTGCTCTTTGTATTTTAGTAGGGTTTCTTTAAGTTTTGGTCTATTTTTTTTTGCTTTTTCTGAATTTTCTTCAATTTCTTTATATAAGTTATCCAAACTCCCAAATTTTAAAAGAAGTTCAATCGCTGTTTTTTCTCCTATGCCGGTAACCCCGGGGATATTATCTGAAGGATCGCCCCTTAAGGCCTTGAAATCGAGAAGTTGTTCCGGTTTCAATCCTTGAAATTTTTCTTTCACTAATTTTTCATCATATAAAATAATGTCTTTTACCCCTTTTCTTAAAGAATAAACTCTGGTTCTAGGGTTAACCAGCTGAAGAGTATCTAGGTCACCGCTTAAAATAATTGTTTCAATCTCTGGAAGGACCTGCTTTCGGGGAGCTAATTTAGAAATGGTTCCAATAATGTCGTCGGCTTCAAATCCTTCTTTTTCAAAAACAGGAACATTAAAACTTTTTAAAATTTCTTTTACTTTAGGAATCTGCTGATAGAGTTCTTCTGGCGCCGGCGGACGCTTGGCTTTATACTCTTTATATTTTTTGTGCCGAAAAGTAGGAGCCGGGAAATCAAAGGCAGCGGCAATGTAATCCGGCTGAAAGTCTTTTATTGCCTTAAAAAAAACCAATAAAAAGCCGTAAACAGCGTTTACTAATTCTCCCCCTTTTGTAGTTAGACGAGGTAAGGCGTGATAAGCCCGGTGAATTATAGAATTGGAATCAATAATAATTAAATTTTTTTTATTGGTCATTTAAAAGTTAAGTCAACTTTCTAAAAAGATTTTGGTGAGGCTTTGAATAACAAGAAAACGGTGATAGCTTCCATGGCAAATCCCAAAAAAGCAAGAAGTCCAGAAATAATTAATAATTTTGGCGAGAAATAAAAAAATGGAAAAAAACAAAAAATAAACCAAGCAACATCTATTATTAAGCAACTTAAACCAATCAAAAAGGACTTTTTTGATAGAGCCCCCTCTTCGGCGGTTCTCTTCCCAAAAAGAAAGAAAATGGCAATTATTAAAAGGGCTAAAAAAAGCAGCCCCCTGGTTATTGTCTGAAGCCAAGGGGTTCCGCTTTGCCAATAATAGATATAGTCATCAGTTTTTAATGGAGTAGCTGGAGAAAAGAAAAAAATATTTAAAAAAATATAGATTAGCGTCCAAAAAAATATAGTTAAAAATGTAATTTTCTTAAAGCGAGATGTTTTTTCTAGAAGAGAAAGGGTTGCTGGTACAAAAAATAGCATGGCTATCAAAAAAAAGGTGTCGAGTAAAATAAAATCAATCTGAACGAGGGTGGAGTTAAATATGATAAATCCTGGCAAAAAAAACGTGAGAAAAAGTAATCCCTCAAAAATAAAGGCATTAGAATAACTTTTTAAAGCTTCGAGTTTGCTGCGATAAAAAGATCTTCGGAAGTAATATGCGGTGTAGAAAGAAAGAGGTACCAAGTAAAAAAAACAAAAATTAAAAATAATTGTTATAGACTTCATTTTTTTATGGTTAAACGATATGGAGCATAATAAGCTCAGCGGATAATAAAATTGGAATCAATAATGATAAACCGGTTCCCTTTTTGACTATCATTTCATTTTATCATTTTATCATTTTAATATTTTAACACAATTTTTCTGGTTGTTTTATCAATAAATTCAAACTTAACCCAAATTGCTTCTCCTGGTAAAATTTTCTTTATTTTCTCTACCCACTCAATAGCAATAATATTTCGATGGTTAGACATAACTTCTCTAAACCCTAAATCTAAAATCTCCTCTGGTTTTTTTATTCGATAGCAATCGATATGATAGAAATTCGCGAATTTACACAAATTTGAACACGAATTTACGCGAATTTTAAACCTTCGCATAATAACAAAGGTGGGGCTTAATATTTTTTCTTTAATTTCCAATCCTTTAGCAAATCCTTGCAAAAAAGTAGTTTTACCCCCTCCTAAATCTCCTTCCAGACCAATGATTAAGGCACCTTTAGGAAGCTTGGTTTTAAGAATTTCTTTGTTCAAAGAGAACTCTGTTCTCTTTTCGCCCTTCGCTTTCTTCAAAAGCTCGGCAGCTAAAGCTTCTCCTAATTTTTGGGTTTGAGCTGGATTTTTGGTTAAATAGATTTTTTTCATTGATGCTTCGACTCTGCTCAGCATCAATCCTGAGCTAGTCGAATGGATTGACTTTTTAAAGAAGATGGGATAAATTCAAATAAATAATCCTTAAGTTAATTTTAACCTAAATGCCCGAAATTTCAAAAAAAATTACAGGCGTTGTAGAAATTTCCCCTGAAATTTTGGCGGAAATTCAAAAAGAAATTAAAAATGTTTCTAATTTCAGAGAAAAAATTGAAACTTCCCTAAAAAAAAGGGTCACTGAAATTTTAGAAATTATTTTAGGCGGAGCGATTTCACTGGACGCTTCCGATATTCATATTGAACCGGAAGAAAAACAGGTGAAAATCCGAGTTAGACTAGATGGAATTTTACAGGACGTTCTTGTTTTAGACAAAAAGACATATGAAAACCTTCTTTCGAGGGTTAAACTCCTTTCGGGAGTCAAATTAAATATTACTGATCGGCCTCAAGATGGCCGATTTTCTGTTTTGTCGCCCCCCACCAAAGATACTGGCGGAGGACCTATCGAAATCAGGGTTTCTACTCTCCCGGCAGAATATGGAGAATCAATGGTTCTTAGAATTTTGAATCCAAAAAGCTTAATAGACATGGAAACTCTGGGCTTGAGAGAAGATTTGCTAAAAACCCTTAGAAAAGAAATAAAAAAACCGAACGGAATGATTATTATTACAGGCCCCACAGGTTCTGGAAAAACCACCAGTCTTTATGCTTTTTTAAAAAAAATTCAAAATCCAGAAATTAAAACTATCACTATTGAAGACCCAATCGAGTACCACTTAGAGGGGATATCTCAAACTCAAGTTGTCCCAGAAAAAGGATATGATTTTGCCAACGGCCTGAAATCAATAATGAGGCAAGACCCAGACATAATTTTAGTTGGAGAAATCAGGGATTTGGAAACGGCCTCTATCGCTCTTCAAGCTGCCTTAACTGGCCATTTGGTTTTTACCACACTGCACACGAATGATGCTGCCGGTACCATAGCCAGACTCCAGGCCTTAGGTGAAAAACCAATCAACATCGCTCCGGCTATAAATATGGCTATTGCCCAAAGATTGGTAAGAAAAGTCTGTCAAAAATGTACAAAATTGGAAAAAATTACGAAAGAAGATTTAGAAAAAATAAAAAAGGCTCTTAGGAATATCCCAAAAGGAACAATAGTCCTTTCGGAAAACCGCCTTCAAAACTTAAAAATCCCCAAAGCTATTGGCTGTGAAGATTGTAATTTTACCGGTTACCGAAGTCGAGCTGGAATTTTTGAAGCCTTTTTAATTGATGATGAGATGGAAAAATTTATACTGACCTCCCCCTCTATTGCCGCTCTGAGAGAAAAGATAATAAAAAAAGGAATGGTAACTATGTATCAGGATGGGCTAATAAATGTCTTAAAGGGAATAACGACAATGGAGGAGGTAGAAAGAGTAACTGGAGAATAAAACAAAAAACAGCCCCGGCAGCGGAGGGTCAACAAGGTTTAGGAACGCAAGTTTTAGAATGTTTCCGAGGAGTGGTCCAGCCTTCTAAGCTTAATGATTTTTAGCGAAAAACTTATTGTTTTAATTTAAAAAAGTCATTCGCTAGCAATAAACATACAGCATAGAAGGCTGGGCCATCCGTGTCTAAGAAAAATTCCTGACCCCCCAATGCCGGGGCTGTTTAATACGATACATTATAATATATTATGGGAAATTTGTCAAGCCTACTGTGTTACGGCGGGAAATTAAAAATAATAGCCCCTCTTTTAATTTTCTTGGTTTTTAATCCAGTTAAAGGCTTTACCCAAGCCGCCGCCGCTCCTCTTGATATAGTCATCAATGAAATAGCCTGGATGGGAACGGATGTTTCGGCAAACGACGAATGGATAGAATTATACAACAATACTGAAAATCCTATAAATCTTGATGGCTGGAAATTGGTTAGTCAAGATGAAACGCCAAAAATCAATTTATCTGGAATAATTCCCGCTAATGGTTTTTATTTATTAGAAAGGACTGATGATACTACGGTCCCGAACATTCCGGCTGACCAGATTTATACCGGTGCTTTGGGAAATGCCGGCGAAACATTAGAACTTTATGATAATTTTGGCAACCTGACAGATAGAGTGGATAATTCTTCTGACTGGTCTGCCGGAGATAATAAAACTAAACAGACAATGGAAAGAATAGCTCCAGGAGAATGGCAAACGAGCCAGAACCCAGAGGGCACGCCAAAGGAAAAAAACAGTATTGTTGTTGGAACTTCTCAGCCAGAGCCCGCTATTGAACCCCCTGTAAAAGACAATCCTCCGCAACCCCAACAAGTTCAAACGATTTATCCTACGAATATTGTTATCAACGAAATTCTGCCCTCCCCTGTCGGACCTGATGAAACTGAGGAATGGATAGAGATTTTAAATCAAAATGATTTTGATGTTGATTTAGTTGATTGGCAAATTGGCGATATAATTGGGAAAACCGCTGCTTATACTTTTCCCAAAGGAACGAAAATCTCCTCAAAGGGATTTTTAGTTCTTTCCCGTCCAGAAACAAAAATTACTCTAAATAATGACGGGGATGGTTTAAATCTTTTACAACCCGATGGAAAAATTATTGATGCTCTAACTTATGAGAAAGCTCCCCTTGGCCAATCCTATAATCGGGAAGGAGGGATAAAAGAGGGCTGGTTTTGGAGCCCTATTTTAACTCCGGGAGCTCAAAATGAAACCCCTACTGCTCTTTCTGAAACTAAAACTGTGACAGAAAAAGAAAGGGATGAAGAATCTGCCATTAAAGATATATTTAAAAAAGAGGGTGAGCCCGAAAAAGGAATGGCCGCCATTAGTGAACAAATATCTCAAGAGGGGTATAATTTTTTCTTCATTTTATTAATCGCTCTTGCCGCAGCTATTTTTTCCGGGGTAATAATTTTATTTTTGAAAAGAAGAATTAAAAGGTTTGATTTAAAAATAAAAATAGAATAAAATTAAAATACTATGTCAGGACATTCGCACGCAAAAACTATAAAGCATCAGAAAAATATTACCGACCAAAAAAGAGGGCAGGTTTTTTCCAAAATGGCCAGGGTAATTTCAGTTACAGTAAAAGAAGGTGGAGCAAATCCTGAAACTAACTCTAAATTGCGGTTAGCCATTGAAATGGCAAAAGAAGCCAATATGCCGAGAGAAAATGTTGACCGAGCCATAAAGCGCGGTACTGGCGAGCTTTCCGGAGAAAAACTTGAAGAGGTGACTTTTGAGGCTTATGGCCCGGGCGGAATTGCAATTATTATTGAAGGAATTACAGACAATAAAAACCGGACACTTGGGGAGATTAAACAAATTTTAAATCAAAACAGCGGCAAACTTGTTGGCGGAGGTTCGGTTAAGTGGCTTTTTGAGAGAAAGGGGTGTATAACTTTAGATTATAAGTCGCAAATTGAAGAATTCCAAAATAAAGAAAAATTAGAATTATTAATAATCGAGGCGGGAGCTCAAGATCTTTATTGGCACAATGATGTTTTAAATGTATATACGAGTATTGAAAACTTGGAAGAGGTTAAAAAAAAATTAGAGGATAAGGGTATCAAGCCTGAATCGACTTCTTTAGATTGGGTACCAAAAGAAATGGTTGAGCTCGATGGAAAACAAAAGGAGGCCTGTCAGAAATTTTTTGATGTTTTGGATGAAAATGACGCCGTACAAGAAATATATTCGAATTTAAAATAGTTGCGATTTATTATAATTAAAAATTAATAAAGTTCTGATTCTGTGAAAGAAAGCCTGATTAGAAAAAAAGCAATTCAAATATTGGAGAAAAAAAAATGGATTATCTGGTGGCCGTCTAAGGTAAAATTCAAACAAAGTGATATTTTTGGAATTTTTGACATGGTCTGTTGGGAGAAAATAACAGGTAATCTTAAATTTATTCAATTGACTACCATATCTAATTTATCAACCCGGAGGAAGAAAATACAATATTTTTTAAAGAAAAATAAAATAAATCCTAAAATCGTATATAA
>Ga0315295_10003366_pt1 | contig 13617 bp, 14 predicted proteins | sample YL17G14_0_MG_FD_204453 | JGI IMG/M metagenome (GOLD analysis project Ga0315295, IMG submission 204453) | Sediment microbial communities from Yellowstone Lake, YNP, Wyoming, USA - YL17G14_0 | ecosystem: Environmental > Aquatic > Freshwater > Lake > Sediment | place: USA: Wyoming | collected...
GTGCTGCGGACCGCGCTGCCGCTGTTCAGATCGATGCAGGTCAAGATCGACCGCATCAACCAGGTTACTCGCGAGACGCTCAGCGGGGTGCGCGTCATCCGCGCCTTCGACCGGGTCGCGCACGAGGAACAGCGCTTCGCCGCCGCCAACGAGGACCTGACCGCCACCACGCTCAAGGTCAACCGGCTGTTCGCGCTCGTGATGCCGATTCTCACGGCGATCTTGAACCTCTCGACCGTCGCCATCATGTGGTTCGGCAGCATCCAGGTCGCTGACCACGGCATGCCCATCGGCGACCTCACCGCGTTCCTCACCTACATCGTGCAGATCCTCCTGGCGGTGCTGATGGCGACGATCATGTTGGTCATGGTGCCGCGGGCCGCGGCGTCGGCGGAGCGCATCCAGGAGGTGCTGAGCACGGCGCCGACGGTCGTCGACCCCTTGGAGCCGGTGCTGCCCGCGGCGAGACGCGGCTTGGTCGAGTTCCGCGACGTCGAGTTCCGCTACCCGGGGGCCGAACAGCCAGTGCTCAGCGGCATCAGCTTCACGGCTTCGCCCGGGGAGGTCACGGCGATCGTGGGCAGCACCGGCAGCGGCAAGACGACGCTCGTCAGCCTGATCCCCCGGTTCTACGACGTTACCGGCGGTAGTGTGCTCGTCGATGGCGTCGACGTGCGCCAGATGGCGCAGCAGGACCTCTGGCGCATGATCGGCCTCGTGCCGCAGAAGTCGTTCTTGTTCAGCGGGATGGTGGCCAGCAACGTGCGGCTTGGCAACGAGACGGCCGACGACGCCGAGCTATGGCGTCTGCTCGAGGTCGCACAAGGCAGCGAGTTCGTGGCCGAGATGCCGGGCAAGCTTGAGGCCCCCGTCGCGCAAGGTGGCGCCAACGTCTCGGGCGGGCAGCGTCAACGCTTGGCCATCGCTCGCGCGCTGGCCAAGCGCGCCCCCATCCACATCTACGACGACAGCTTCTCGGCGCTCGACTTCGCCACCGACGCACGGCTGCGCGCCGCGCTGCGGCGCGAGGTCTCCGACGCGACGGTGATCATCGTCGCGCAGCGCGTCGGCACGATCATGCACGCCGACCGCATCGTGGTGCTCGAGGACGGCACCGTGGCCGGCATGGGCACCCACGACGAGCTGCTGCGCAGCAGCGGAACCTACCGCGAGATCGTCGCCTCGCAGCTCGGCGAGGAGGCCACGGCGTGAGCGCCGAGCGGACTCCCTCGCCGCGGCCGGGTGGGCCTGGGCCGGGTGGGCCCGGGCGAGGCCCGGGCGGCCCCGGCCACGCGCTGGTGATGCCGACCGCGAAGGCACAGGACTTCTCTGGCGCGATGAAGCGTCTCGGTGGGCTGCTGCTCAGCGAACGCCTGCGCATTGCCGTCGTCATCGTCCTGGCCGTCGTCAGCGTCTCATTCTACGTGGTGGGACCCAAGATCCTCGGCAACGCGACCAACATCCTCTTCGAGGGCGTGGTCAGCGCGCAGATCCCAGCCGGCGTCACGCAGGAGCAGGCCATCGCCGGCTTGCGCGCCGAGGGCCAGGATCGCATCGCCGACATGCTCTCGAGCATGACGCTGCACCCGGGCCTCGGCGTCGACTTCGACGCTCTGGGCCGGACGCTCCTGCTCCTCGTGGTCGTCTACCTGCTGGGCGCGGCCTTCTCCTGGCTCCAGATGTTCATCGTCGCCGGGGTCGCACAGCGCACGATGTACAGACTGCGGCAGGCGACGGACGAGAAGCTCGCACGCCTGCCGCTCAAGTACTTCGACGATCACCCCCGCGGCGACGTGCTGAGCCGCGTCACCAACGACATCGACAACATCTCGCAGTCGTTGCAGCAGAGCCTCACACAGCTCATCACGGCACTGCTCACCATCGTCGGCGTGCTGATCATGATGCTGTCGATCAGTTGGCTCCTGGCCCTGATCTCAGTGCTGGCCGTCCCGCTCTCGGTCGTGATCACGATCGTGATCGCCAAGCGCTCGCAGAAGCAGTTCGCGGCCCAGTGGGAGCGCACGGGCACGCTCAACGGGCACGTGGAGGAGATGTTCACCGGGCACAACGTGGTCAAGGTGTTCGGCCGTCAGCAACAGGCGACCGCGACCTTCGACGAGCACAACGAGACGCTGTACGAGGCAAGCTTCAAAGCGCAGTTCATCTCCGGCATCATCCAGCCGGTCATGAACTTCGTCAGCAACCTCAACTACGTGGCGATCGCAGTGGTCGGTGGCCTGATGGTGGCCAACGGCCGCATCTCGCTCGGCGACGTGCAAGCCTTCATCCAGTACGCGCGCCAGTTCACGATGCCGATCACGCAGGTCGCCAGCATCATGAACGTCCTGCAGAGCACGGCGGCGTCGGCCGAGCGCGTGTTCGAGCTGCTCGACGAGCCCGAGGAAGAGCGCGACCCCGCTGCGCCGGTCGCGCTCCCCCACACTCGCGGTCAAATCACGCTCGACGGCGTGTCGTTCCGCTACGCACCCGACACGCCGCTCATCGAGGACCTCTCGCTCGACGTGCGTCCAGGCCAGACCGTCGCCATCGTCGGCCCCACCGGTGCCGGCAAGACCACCCTCGTCAACCTGCTGCTGCGCTTCTACGAGATCGACAACGGGCGCATCCTGGTCGACGGCGTCGACACGCGCACGATGACGCGCAGCGACCTGCGCCGGCTCTTCGGCATGGTTCTGCAGGATGCCTGGCTGTTCAGCGGCACGATCCGCGACAACATCGCCTACGGCCGCGAGGGCGCGACCGACGAGCAGATCTGCGCCGCCGCCGGCGCCGCACGCGTGGACCACTTCGCCCGCACGCTCCCCGAGGGCTACGACACGGTACTGGACGACGACGCGACCGCCGTCTCACAGGGCGAGAAGCAGCTCCTCACCATCGCCCGCGCCTTCCTCGCCGACCCGCAGATCCTGATCCTGGACGAGGCCACCAGCTCGGTGGACACGCGTACCGAGGTCCTCATCCAGGAGGCGATGGCCGAGCTGATGAGGGAGCGCACGACGTTCGTCATCGCCCACCGCCTCTCGACGATCCGCGGTGCCGACGTGATCCTGGTGATGGACCACGGGCGGATCGTGGAGCAGGGCGCCCACGAGGAACTGCTGGCGCGACGCGGCTTCTACCAGCAGCTCTACGACAGCCAGTTCACCGAGGCGTTCGAGGACGACCTGCCCGAAGCGGTCGGCTGAGATCCGGGAGGCGAGCGCCGGGATTGCGGACGCTCGCCAGCGAGCACAATCAGGCCAGCTACCCCACCCGATCGAGGCCTCATGCGCGACGACGAGTACTCCATGTACATCCCGCCGGCCAACTTCCAGGAGCTCGTGCGCAGTGCGCGGCTTGCCTGGAACGTTACGTCGTTCTGGATGCTGGGCGCCGCGGCGGCGGCGCTCGCCGCCGGCATCGTCGCCTACTCGGCCGCGCTCGTCACGTACGGCATTTGCACCGCGTTCGAGGTCGCCGCCAGCTACGCGCTCGTGGGCGGCGTCCAGTTCCGGGGCGAACGCATCGGCACGGAGGAGCTCGAGGCCCGGGAGCGCCGGGCGATGCGGCTCCTGCTGTGGTGCATCGGCGTGCTCGTGGCCGCCGTCGTGACCATCGCCATCTGGATGCTGATCACGAGGAGACAGCCGGCCCCCTCGGAGGCGGGCATCGCCCTGGCCGCCGCGACCCTCCTGGCCATGCCGGCGCTGCGGCGCTGGCGGCGGCGTCTGGCGGCGGCGCTGGACTCCGTTCAGCTCGAGGACGACGCCGCCCGTACCTGGATCTGGATCGCCCTCGCTGCCACCTTGTTGGCCGGCCTCCTCATCAGCAGGTTCCTCGGCTGGTGGTGGGTCGACCTGTGGGCGGGACTGCTGATGATCTGGTGGGTCAGGAACGAGGCGCTCGACGCGGACTGGCGGCGCCGAACGCGGCGCGACAATGAACGCCGCACGTAGCGACGGGCGCCGGACGCGCATCGTCAGGAAGCGCTGGGGCCGACGATGGCCACCTTCCGCGGCTTGACCGGGTCGTAGCGCACGGCGAGCGTCGCCCCGGGCCGCAGGGCCTGTTCGACCCCCGGAGCCACGAACTGCGTCGCCCGCGTGCGGTAGATCGAGCCATCGGGCAGGCACACGTCCAGCTCGCACGACACCTGGTGGCTGGTGCCGTGTCGCCCAGTGCGCCGACCGCCGGTTTTCGCCGCGCTCACCACCGTCGCCTTTGCCGGCGATCCGCTCGCCAGCACACGGGCGATCCCCCGCTGCGGGAGAAGGAACACGAGCAGGCCGGCGACCGCCACGAAGAGCACCGACATGCCGATCGACACCAGGATCGCACCGGTGCCGCCGCCGATCGTCCCGGGCCACTCGGCGTTCTTGCTCCATCCCGCCAGGTACCCGAGCCAGTAGCCTACCCACGCGCCGACGACGCCGCAGGCCACCAAGAGCACGATGCGCATGACGCGCTTCATGACGCCCCCCTTCTTCAGACTGCCACCGTCGATCGACAACGATGACTTCCGCCGGCATCTGCCCCATGGAACGCGCAGACCGGCCCGTGGGCCGGTCTCACCAGTGGCTCCCCGTCGGACGATGGTGGCCGCGGCGACGCGCGACGGATCACTGCCTCCCGTACACGGCACTGCGCTGCCGAACGTGCCGTGCACTCTTCGTGTAGTCCTTTGGGCGCGACAGCGCAAGTGTTTGTCAGCCGGCCCAAGCGTCGCTCGCCGGCCGGCCCGCTGCTAGTATGCTGCCGTGGGAATCCGCGGGCGCCAACTTCGCTCCGAGCTGCGACGATTCGCCATCTGCGCCGTCGCGGCTACCTGCGCCGTCATGCTCGCCGGCGCGCACGCCGCTGCCGCGCCGGGCGCGGCACATGCCACGCCAGCGTCCGCAGACCCCGCCATCAGCGAGACGCTGACGACGAGCGTTCTACGGGCCGTGACCATGCGCAGCGGCACCAGGGCAACGATCGCCTACCGCGCTGACGACACGGCGGGCGGGATCGTCACCGTCGATCTCCTGGTGACGACGCGCACGGGGCACGTGGTGCGAACGCTGGCCCGCGAGGTGAGCGTCGTCGCCGGCGTCGACCAGACGTGGAGAGGGCGGATACGGCTGCGACCCGGCTTGTACCGTATCGTCGCGCACGCGCGCGACCTCACCGGCCGCAGCGAGATCAGCGCTGAGTCAACGGGCTTGCGCATGCGCCCACCCTTGCCGCCGCTCGTGCCGACGGCGCGAGCCCGGCGCGCCGCCTTCACCTGGGCGGCTCGGCGCGCCGGCCAAGTCGCCGTCGCCGTCGTCGACAGCCGCGGGCATCTCTACGGCTACCGCGCCTGGCGCCCCTACCTCAGCGCCAGCGTCGTCAAGGCGATGCTGCTCGTCGCCTATCTCCGCACCCACAAGAGCGTCAGCGCCGCCATGCGCTTCGCGCTCACCCGCATGATCGTGTCCTCCGACAACGATGCCGCCGACGCGGTCTACCGCAGTGTCGGCCCCCGCGGTCTTACGCACCTGGCCCGCACCGCCCACATGCACGGCTTCCACGCCAGCTCATCCTGGATCGTCTGCCGCATCACCGCGGCGGACATGGCGCGCTTCTTCCGCGACATGGAGCGCTACCTCCCGCCCCGCCACCGCCGCTTCGCCAATCAACTCCTCTCGCACATCTCGGCGTACCAGCGCTGGGGCATCCCCGTAGCCGCGGAGCCGCGCGGCTACCGCGTGTACTTCAAGCCCGGGTGGCTCGGTGCCTGGGTGCTCGCCAGCGAGGCAGGGCGCCTCGAACGCGGCCGGGTTTGCCTCGGCCTCGCCGTTCTCACCGACGACAACCCGACCTCCACCTACGGCAGGGACACGATCGCCGGCGTGACCGCACGACTGCTGCAGAGGTAGTCGCGGCGCGACACGCGCGCCGAGGCTCAGGTGCGTCAACCGCCGCCGCCGGACGTCGAGATATCGAACGTGAGCCGCTTGCTCCAGGGGCCGTTGCCGGCGACGTTCTTGCCGCGCACCTTCCAGGAGAGACCGACGTCCTCGGGCAGCGCCTTGTCGCTCTTCCACGACAGATCGGTGACGCCGGTCTTCTTGAGCAGCAGGTCGCTCCCCCTGTACACGCGGACCTCGTACTTCTTCGCGCGGGCGGCCTTGCCCCACGTGAACGCGGGCTTGGCGACGGCGATCGTGCACGAGGGCGACTCAGCGATCGGCTTGGCCGGCTTGGCGACGGTCTGCGCCGCGCTCGGGCTCGGCGCGGCGGAGGCCACACCCGCCCCTGTGCCCGACTGCGCAGCGCAACCGACGAGCGCGGCAGCGAGAAGGAGGAGCACGAGGGTCTTCACGATGGTCCGCGGCGAACGCCCGTGGACCCACGTCGTCGTGCGTCCCGTGAAGCGTCCCATGACTCTCCCTGCGCTGGCGGCCGGCCGAGACATAAACCCAGTGTCGCTCGAATCGCAGCGCAGCGCAACGGTGGGATACCCGGGCAGGGTATCGGCCGCGTATCGGCGCAGCGGCCACGAGCAACGCCCCACGCCCGGCCCAAAGCGGCGAGGACTCATCGCGACGGGTCTCGGAGCCAGTGGGGCGACCAGGAGTACGCCGGGCGCCAGACAGGTTGCCACTGCATGGTGGCAACGACGAGGCCAAGACGTTCTACGGGACAATCTGCGGCTTCTCTCTCGAGAAGATGGAGACGCCGAAGGCAACACCCTGGGGCTGCACTCGCAGGAGTGAGCCGCGTAGCCAACGGGCACGGTCGCCCAGCGGCCGCGAGAGCGTGAGGGCATGGGGCGGCGAGCCGTCGGCTCGCCGGCTCGCACGAGCCTCGCCGACTATGCTTCTTCACCGCGTCTCCCTCTCCCGTCCCTCTCCACGTCCCGACGGCCACCGAGCTCCCGTGGAGGTCAGCTTGCGGACGTAGGAATACCCGCACGGCGGCTGGACACGCCAGGGGCTCTTCGCCAGCCGCATCCCCCAAGGAAGACCGCGCAGTTGGGTTGCAGAGGTGCCGTCTTCCCCGGGCATCCGTGGAGTGGCCACCCCGGCGGCATCGGGACCCCGAGCTCTCAACGCCACAGCGGCCTCTACGGCTGCGTGTTCGGCACAAGCGCATCAAGCAGGCTCTTCATGCCTTCCGGGCTCAACTCGGTATGGGTGGAGCCTCTGAGCTTGACGTAGGCATCGTAGATGGCCATGAAGGCGTCGGCGTCTCCCGCGCGGGCAGCCTCGACGACGGACGACGGCACGGTCTGCCGGTCGCCACTTCCGCCCGCGGTCAGCACATCGGGCCGCGGTTCCCTGGCGGTCATAACCCCCGCTCTCACGGATCACCTCAGCATACTCGCGGACGGGCAAGGGATCGCGCGTTGGGAGTCGCCATCCCTTTGTGCTTTGGACACCGCAGGGCGTGCAACGATTCGGCGTTGCTCGATCTTGGCGACGGGCCTTCGGCCGGCCGCCGCCCTGCACCTCTACCGCGACGAGAAGTGGACGATCACCCCGGTCATCCACACCGAGCTGGCGAGGCACACCATGCCGAACTCCACCAGGATGCCGATGCCCGTCGACTTGAGCGTCTCCGCGCTCGACACAAGGGCAGCGCGGAGGTCCCGGCGGCGCACGTACTCGCTCGCCAACAGGCCGGCGCCAAATCCAACGAACAGGCCGATCACCGGAATCAGGAACATGCCTACCACCGCCGACACAATGGCCACGGCGATGGAACGCTTGGGGATCTGCTGCTGCCTCAGCTTGCGCCCGGTAAGCACCGCGCTGGCTGACCAGCCCACCCCGGCGATGACGGCGCCGATCACCGCAACCGTCCACGCGGCCGACGATCCCATGATCCAGGCCCACGCGATCAGCGTGGCGATCGCCAGCGCGCTCCCGGGCAGCACCGGGTACACAGTACCGATGGCGGCGATGGCCAGGAGGACCCCGGCGACTATGGTGACCGCGATGTCGATCGTCGACCCGGGCGCGGGCATTCAGTAGAGGTACTTCAGGACGACTTGATCCCGCCCGGAGCCCGCGCGCACCACACTGCCGACCACCCAGGCCGTGGACTTCCAGGTCGCGATGGCCTCCGGTCGATGCAGGCCGACGACGTCGCCGCCATACGGTCCGGTCCACATCGATCCACCCGTGATCGTGGGCTCCCTCCAGGTGACGATCGCCGTGTGTGCAGCTGTCACGGCGTCTGTGCCAACCAGATAGACGCCGCCGAAGTCGTCGGCGGCGACGTCGACGATCTCTTCGTCGTGCGTGCGGGGCCACGCGACGCCGGAGATGACCGCGCCGGTGGCGGCGTTGTACAGCACGCGATAGCGAAAGTCGTCGGTTCCGCCGACCGTCCGCTTGCCCGCCGCGCAGAGCGTGCCGCCAGGCGCTACCGCCAGTGCCCGGAAGGTCACGTCACGAGACGCTGGCCAGTCGAAAAGCAGCCTTCCGCCGGAGGCCGAATAGCGCGCTACAAGCCCGTCGCTCACGCCCTCGACGCCGTCGAACGTCCACCCGCAGACGTACACGCCGCCGCCGCGCCGCGCGACGGTGTCCTCGAACGCGGCGCCGTCCCCGCCTTCGTAGCTCCGCGTCCAGAGGCTCGTGCCCCGAGAGGAGAGCTTCACAACATGCGCGGCGCCGATACCGGCTCGGCCCTCCGCCGTGCCGACGACGTAGACGACACCGGAGCCGGCGGCGGCCATCGCCTCGGCACGCCCGTAGGACGTATCTCCGGCATCCTCGCCGTACGAACGGTAGACCCAACGGCGCTCGCCGTCGGGCGTCCAGCTCACGGCTGTGAACGCCAGGCCTGGACCGCCCAGCGAAGCGCCGCAGACGACAACGTTGCCTCGCGAATCGACGACGACGTCGCCGGTGCCGTCGTTACCGGCGACCGGACCGCTGTAGCGCCGCGACCAAAGAACGTCGCCCCCGGAGGACCACTTGACGACGACCATGTCACGGGTGCCGTCAGCCTTGGTGGTGGTGCCCGCGGTGTAGACGACGTTGTGCGAGCCGCCTGCGACCGCGTAGAAGAAGTCGTCCGCGTGTGCATGGCCGTCCCAGATGCTGGTCCAGGCCAGGCCGGACGCGCTGATCTTGACCAGCGTGCCGTCGAAGCCGTGGGTCGCGCTCTGCTGCTGCCCGCACACGTACGCCGTGCCCGCCGAATCGACGGCGACGTCGTTGGCCACGTCGCCGCCCGTGCCGGAGGCGGGGATCCACAGGTTGGACGGCCCAACGTCGGGGTCGACGATGACGCCGAGCGGCTCGCCCGCGGCAGCTACCGGCGCGGCGAGGAGGAGAATCGTCATCACCGAGAGGACCACCGCGGCGGCAGGCCGGCTGAGGGTGGCACCGGGTCGAACAGTGCGCGAGCGAATCATGGCGATCCCCCTTGTCCAGCGCCCACATGAGCGGTGGACGCGCTGCACCCACACATCGCGATTCTAGCCCGCGCGCGCAGTCGATAGAACGCTGGGGGACGTTGGCGACTCAGAACGAACGTGTGCAGCAGGTCGTTTCCTTCGATGGGATCGCCCTGTCATTCACCAGGCGCTCTCGCCGAATGACCCTTGCGGGTCGCTGCAGGTGCGCCCTAACTCTCGTCATCGCCATCCCACAGCTACGTGCCTGCTGCATGTGTTCAGTTTTCCCACAACGGCGGCGCATCATGCCGTTGCCGCCGTTGACATGACGCGCCAGTCGCCAGCCGCCGCCGGTGGTGGTGGTGGTGGTGGTGGTGAGCTTCTCAGCCAAGTGGTCCCTGCGACGCGCCGTCACGCGGCGCGTGTGGCCTCAGCGGGCGGCGCTCTCCTCGTCCTGGGTCGCGCTGAGGCGATCCGGGCCGAGCGCCAGCGCCTTGCGACGCCACGTTGTCGCTCGGCGCCACTCAGCGCCGCCACCTCCGCGGCGAGCGCCTCGCCCCCCGTGGCGCCCGCCGCCGCCCACAGCGAGGAGCGCCGTGCCGGGCTCGGAGGCCACCGCCCCGCCCATGCTCGTGGGGTCGGGGACATGCGCGAACGTCCCGGTGGATGCGTCGAACTCCTCGCGGTCCATCTTGAAGCGTGCGGCGCCCCTCACGACCAGGTAGAGCTCCTCGTGGCGCGTCCCCGAGTCCGGGTCCTCGGTGTGGTCCTCGGTGAGCACGTCGCCGGCCTTGGGCGCGCGGAGGAGATTCGTGCCGAACGAGCCGATGCCGAAGAAACGACGCAGCGGCTTCCACTCAGTCTGCGGAGCCCATTCGTAGAGGATGGTGGGGATGCCGTCGATGCTCGCGGCCACGAACCGGGCCGCGCCCTTCTGCTCGTCGCTCATGCCGGCTCCTCCTCCGGTCGCATGGCTGCAGCACATGCGCGACGCGAGCGACCGGCCGTTGGGCAGACTACTCGGCCGGCGGCGAGCAGCCGCAGGCGCCGCAGCCCGCCGGGTTGGGCGGCGTCTCCGGCGTCGGCTCACTGGCGCCGAGCTCCCAGAAGATGCGCTCGCGCAGCACCTGGCCGGGCTCCACGACGATGAACTCCGCGTCGTGCGGGCCGCGGATGAGCTTCTCGAGCAGGCGCAAAGAGCCGGTCAACTCGTGCACCGGCAGGCTGTAGAACTTCGACACCGTGTCGACATACTCGTGCGCCTTGGCCAGGTCGTAGGTGCCGGTGTCGATGATCGCCACGCGCGTGTACGACTCGAGCATCATGTGGGCCACCATGCGCGCCTTCTCTTCGCCCAGGCGCGGGATCATCTTCTGGTACTCGCGATACGGATCCTCGAGCTCCTCGATCCACCCGCGCGTGTAGTAGTACGTGCCCGGGTGCTCGGCGAACTCGCGCATGTAGGCGCGACGCGAGCCCAGCAAGAGGGCGATGCAATCGTCGCAGGCCGGCAAGATCAGGCGGTGCGTGCCGGCCACCAGCTCCGCCGTGCCGTTGGAGCAGCGGCCATAGGCGAGCAGGATAGTGCTGTCGCCCGGCGTCGCGGCGATGTGCTCGTTGATGGTGTTGCGCAGCACCTCGGGGGTGTCGTGGAGGAAGCCATCGAGGTACTCGACGACGATGTCCCCGCGGAGCGCCTCAACCTCGTCGCGAATCGTGCTACAGGCGATGATCTTGCAGTCCGTCATGATGGGCGCTGCCTTTCGATCGGACGCAGGGTCGCGACACCATCATAGAGCGTCGCGCCGTCGATGTCAGGCCGTTTCTATCCTGATTAGCGAAAACGGCGTGCGGCGAGTGCCATGCCCACCACCGCCTCCGCGCCCACCTCGACCGGAAGGAGTGATCCCCCACCTTACCGCCGTGCAGCACACGTCTCAGACACCGGACGGGCTGGCCATGCGGGACGGGTTGACCTCGCCGGTGAGGCTCTCCTGAGCCGGTTCGCTCCCGATGCGATCATGTTGTGAAGGAAGTCCGAGTGTGTGCCGACAACATGTGCAGATCGCACATTCGTGCGTGGTCCCCGTCATCTGGAGGCTCAATGGCAGCGTCAGCGAAGACCGCCGTGTGGAAGCGGCTCGTGATCGTCCTGTCCGCCGTCGCGGCAGGCATTGCGGTGTCTGCCGCGATCGGCCAGGCCGGAGCCCCGTGGGTACTGACCATCGTGGGTGGGGCAGCCGTGACGCTTCTCACCTTGTGGGTCGTGGCCATGCTCTTGCACGTCCGGCTGAGGAAGGGCTGGGAGTAGGCTCGCTTCACGACCTCGCCCTTCTGCATCAAGGCTTCGCACCGTGGCGATAGGGGAATCCTCAGAACATCGGGTCGGTACGACCCGCTAGCCAGGCGGCTTGCCGCCGCATTCGAGGAGGGTCTTATGCCAACCCCCATTAGCGGGACAACGAAGTCGTTCGACAATCCGGACGAGCACGTCGCCTTAGGCGGCGTGGAGATCGACGTCCTTCACATCGGTGACATGAAGGTCAAGCGCGTAACCTATCCGCCGGGATGGCGGTTCTCGACGCACATGGGAGCGCCGAAGTGCCAGGATACGCACGTCGGCTACGCGGTATCGGGACACCTGATCGCGGAGCTCAGTGACGGGACGCAGCTCGAGCTGGCTCCCGGTGACGTGTTCGTCATTCCGGCGGGACACGACGGTTGGGTCGTCGGTGACGAACCGTGCACGATCGTGCAGTTCGACGAGGGCGATTCGGCCGTGCGCCGTTTCGACCTGGCCGGCTCAGGAGCGAAAACCGCCTGAGCGCGGCTCATCGCCGAGGCGTTCCAACGCGTGCAAAAGGGCCGGTCCGGGCGGCCCTTTGCACGCTGGGATGCGGAACGCCGGCGGCGCGATGCGGCACACAGCCCGAAGGGCAGCGGGACGGCTCGGCGCCGCGGCCCGCCGCTGACCTCGGCAGCCAAGGCGCGGGGTAGTCGGTGATCTACTCCGCGAACGTAACCGGCACGCGCACTTCGTTGAGATGTGATCCGTCCTTGGCCGAGGCTTCGTAGGCGACGACCCAGCCGTGCCCGGCGCCGTGCGTGAAGCGGATCGCCTTGCTGAAGGAACCGCGGCCAGGCGCGCCCATCGTCGCCGTGGCGTAGGTCGCGACGAGCGGCGACCCGTCGGCATCGAGGAGCGAGATGTTGACGGTGGCCTCGAAGACGGTCGCGCGACCCTGGACAACGAAGGGGCTCGCCACGATCGCGCCGACACCGGGGCGCTCGACGAAGATAGGCGGCTCGAAGCCGTCCCAGTCGGCGCGTCGCTGCGGCGTGCCCAGCATGATGCCCTCGCCGCCGAGCGCCTCGAGCGGCTTGCCGTCCAACATGAGCTCGACGGCCCTGACCGTCTTGAACTGCGTCAGCGCGTAGACGACCTGCGCGACGCGCGCCATCATCGAGAGGCTGCCGCCGCCCGACGCGTACTCGCCGGAGAGATCGACCGTCGCGGTGGTGCCGTCGATCGAGACGCCGAGCAGCTCGGTGCCCGCCGGGACCGCGGTCCCGAGGCCGGCGGCCCGCTCAGCCCTCGTGGGGCCGCCGCAGAGCGCGGTCATAGCGGCCTGGGCGACGGCACGCGTTTCCGGCACCCGCCGCTCGGCGGTGCCGAGCTTCTCGCCGCGCAAGAAGTAGACGAGCACCGTCGTCGTGCCGCCGCCGGTGGTTGCGGTGGGCTGCGGCGAAGGGCTCGCCTCGTGCGTAGCCGTCGGCGAGGGCGACGCCGTGCCGCCGTTCTCACCACCACAGGCGACAACGAGGAGCGCCGCCGCGAGGACGAACGGCACGAGCACGAGTATCAGGCTACGGCGCGACGTCACTGCCTCCGGGGTCCATGTCATCCGTCTCGGGCCAGCTTCGACAGCCGCAGGCGTGGGCCTTCCCGTTGCCTCTGCTGAGCCGTGCGGCAGCCACAGCGACGCACGGGCTCGCCGCGGTCCTCACCACCGCTACGCGGACGCGGATCGGTGGGCACACGATCTTCCGGCGAATCGCTGGTGGATCGCAGGGGAGTCGGACCCCCGGCCTGCGCCGAGTCGGGGCGGCTTGGGCAGAGCGTCAGAACAGGTCCGGGGAGTGGAGTGATGGGCGGCCGGGCTTCGTGAAGCCCGGCCGCCCATCCACTACCCGAGAGCACCCGCGGGACGCCTACATGTTGATCCAGCCGCTGACGTCGG
>Ga0315295_10003368_pt1 | contig 13612 bp, 12 predicted proteins | sample YL17G14_0_MG_FD_204453 | JGI IMG/M metagenome (GOLD analysis project Ga0315295, IMG submission 204453) | Sediment microbial communities from Yellowstone Lake, YNP, Wyoming, USA - YL17G14_0 | ecosystem: Environmental > Aquatic > Freshwater > Lake > Sediment | place: USA: Wyoming | collected...
AAGTGGGGATCCAGGATTAGGTGATGGAGCAGGCATACGAAGTGGGACAGCAAAATGGGCGTATGCATATTCTTCTAAGAGAATGGTCTTTAAATAACCTGACCAAAAGCGCGATATTATATTAGAAGCAGGCTATCCAGGGATGGAATCTGGAAGTTACTAATTAATGGATAGGTGGTTAAAAAGGAGGGCTGAAATGAAAAGATTATTCCTTCTTCTGTTTTTTCCTTTAGTTCTTGGTTGTGCTGCTACTGGACAAATGAGTGAATCTGATCTTATCTGGCAGGATAAAACCTTAAATGCTCCCTACAAAGAGATTTATAACCGAATCATAAAAGGGTTTCAGGATTGCGATTGGCAAGATTTTTATCACGTCGAAAATAATCTTTATCCTGAAATTTCAGAAGTCCATTTTTATATCTTTTCACGAAGCCGGGATGGCGGGGGGAAAGGGCCCTATGTAATCGGGCGAATCATTTTGAAAGGAAGTGGGGGCTCAGAAACTAATATCAGAGCTGGAGTCTTCCCCTTTTGGAAAGATAGCAAAACCGGCCTAAGATCTTCAGAATGGCTTAAAATGGCCGAAGGAGATTATTCTTGGTGCAAATGAAGATCTTCATCGGAAAACTTATTTTTCTGCTTGGGGGCGATCCAGGGAAAAGTTGAGCCCAACATAATTAAAAAGGAGCCAACCACGCTCCAAGCGTGGCTATCATTAGGAGCGACCTCATCGGACACTCTGGAATTATACTCCAGGGTTCGTCCACCGACAGGAGAAAAGGAGTCACATCCCTTTGCTCGCCCGAGAATGTCTCAAACTGTTAAAGAGCGGAGGTTTAGATTGAAGCAAAGGGGGCATCAATCCCCTATTAGAGGTGTTTTAGACTAATCCCCCTTTTTTTCTTAACCTGCCTGAATCATTACAAATAAAATAGATAAAACAATTAAAGATTCTTAAAAATATCATCGATAAACACATAAGAGGCCCATTTCTACGCAAACTACATTCTTTTTCTTTCTTTTTTCCAACAAATTCGATGAAAGAAGAGGGGGTTGATTAGTGAAGATCGTTACGGCAAAAGAACTTGCCGAATTCCTAAAATTGACCGAATCGACCATTTACAAGTTAGCCTCAACTGGTGAACTTCCAGGGTTTAAGATCGGAGATTCATGGAGATTTGATATGGATGAAATCCTTGAGCAGATAAGGGATTCAAAAAAACAAATCCATAACAATTCGTTTCCAATCGAAGAGAACGATTAGAAAAGGAGTTAAAATAGATTTAGAGGCTCTGACGATGGGATTTACACCCCCCCCAAAAATTATGTTTTAACAGGAGGGCGCAAATAAAAAAGGGATCTTCAAAATGGTCACAAGAGGTGATGCTGGGTTTGTTTACTGCCGTTTTTACAATCTTTTTGTTCGTATTTGTTCCTCTTAAAATAGCTATGGGAAAAGATTTGGATGATGCCAAAAAAAAGAGGGATATTCAGACATCCCCCGCAGAGCGGGTGGCTTGATGAGTAGGGCTGCCTCAAAGGCACTTGACCAAATTCCCCAAACGCCACGCTAAAGCGCGTCGCTGTCCCCTAAATTCAGAACTGCCCCTTCGATCCATCCGCTTCCTCCTGGGCGCGGATGGATTGGCGAACCTGCTCTAACTCAAACCCAACGGTGGATACCGCATATCCCCGAGCCCAGAAATGGTCTCCCGTGAAAATGCGCTCCCGACCGCAAAGCTCACGCCCAATGGCAATCGCATTCTTCCCCTTCAGAAAACCAATCGCCGAAGCAACGGGATATTTCGGAGGAATCGCGATACACATATGGTCAGGCATCAGATGACCTTCAAGAATCTGAGACTCTTTCGGCCGCGCCAGGGCATGGAAAATCTCCCCCAAAAATTTCCGGGCCTGCCAAACAAATCTTTCCGTCGCTTTTTGGGGATAAACACAACATGGTATTTGCAATCCCATTTGGAATGCGATAATCTTTGATACCCTGGGTTAACCTCTTCCATAACATCCTCCTGTGAATTTCCCCTTTCTCATCAAGCCACAGAAGGATGTTATGCCTTAACGATCAAACCTTTTCAAGTCTCACTGGTAAAACCAGTGGCTTACTTAATGTTGAATTAGAAAGAAGAAAGGTATCAGCCGACGCGATCACCGCCGCAGTCGTAGGGTTGACTTGGAGCGTCGTTTGCCAGATGAACGATCCGATCGGCATAAGCGTTCTTCAGCGCCTGGAGGAAATTCCCATCCACAGGACCTTTCCAGGTGTGAATCTCGGTAAACCGTTTCGGTATCATCATTTCGCGGGGATTGAAACCTGTGGCCAATCGTGTCCTCCAGCGCAGGCTCTGGATGCGGCGGGATACGGCTTCGATGTTGTCAGCAATGGCGCCATATCCTACGGCGTGCAGACATTTTGAGAGCAGTTCGTCCGTGTAGACGCTCCGGGCGAAGAGACAGGCCACCATGGACGTTAGGAGTACCCTCCCCTGTTCGTCTTTGGCCAGAAAATCTACCGCCTTGGCCAAATCCTTTTCCTTATTTTTTTGGTCATAGGTATAGCCGGCTGTATCCAGATGAGAGTGCCGGAAACCCAGGACCTGGGAAGCGAAAAAGACCTCGCCGGTGGCATATCCCGCCATCTCCTGCCCGAGCACGCAGGCAAACTCTTTCCCTCCGTATTGCTCGGCCGCTTTCATTGTCCCCTGGGATAATAAGCGGTAAAAGTCGTTGGTCCCATAGGCAAGATGCCTCGCTGCTTCTTTGTAGGCCTGTTCATCGCCGAACTTGAGCGGAACGAGAGTTGCCTTTTCCGAGATCATGCTTTTCTCGAACGCCTCAGTTGCCCAAGCGAGGGCAACGCCAGCCGACATCACATCAAGCCCCATTTTCTCCATCGTATCGATGAGTGAAAGAACGGCAAAACAATTTGTTACCCCGAGCATGGATCCGGTAGCGAAGATGGGCTCATGGTCATAGGAAACCTGCCGGTACAGGTACTGGTTCTCCTCCATGAATCGTTCCCTGACAAACCCGATGTGGATGCAACCCACGGGACAGCCCGAGCACGCGGCATTCCGCAATAGGGAATCTCGCGCAAACGTCTCGCCGGTGATTCCATCAATGTTGGGGGAACTCGTCTGCTGCAGGTTTCGACACGGCAAAGCCTGGATCCCATTCAGCACCGCGACATTCACTGGCGTCCCAAGGTTATGGTACTTGCTCATCATGTCGGTGTCCGTCAACTGTTTGTGCACCCCTTCGAAAAGGAGGGGATACTCTTTGTTTTCCGGAAGGGCAAACGCCCCGTCACCCTGGATGATGATGCCCTTCAGGTTCTTAATTCCCATGACCGCGCCACCGCCGAGCCTTCCGAAGTGACGGTAGGTGTCCACATTGATGCCGGCCATGGCCGAACCCCTTTCGCCGGCAGGGCCTATCCGTAGGATGCTCCGGTGGCCGGAACCCTTGGCCATGCGCCGGAACATTTTCCCGGTCATCTGGGCGTCCATCCCCCAGAGATAATGGGCTTCCTTCAGTTCCAGGTGGCCTGAGCCGACCGAAAGACAGGAGGGCCTCTTCGCCTTCCCCCTAATAACGAGGGCATCCAGGTCAGCAAATCGTAGGGCATAAGCCGAACGTCCCCCGCCATGACTCTCGGCATACTGATTATGGTAGGGTGATTTAAAGGCGCAGACCGTCTTGCTCATGAGCGGGAAGTACCCGGTAAGTGGACCGATCGCCAAGATCAATGGTTGGTCCGGGTCATTCCAGGCCCTATCGGGATGACCGTATTTGGCGAACAATTCGGCAGCAAGTCCGCTGCCCCCGGCAACGCTGTCCCTGCCCTCAACGGATGCGACACTGCCCCGCCCCGAGGCAAGGTCGACGACCAGAACTCTAAAATGGTCCCTGATCATGGCGCGGCCTCCGGAGATTTGCCCGCTACGGAGATGTCCCTTTCGACCTCGGCCATCTCCAGGCAGTCATGGGGACAGAAGGGAATGCACCGGCCGCAATGCAAACAGACAAAGGGCTCAGCCGTAGGATCAAGATAGATTGCATCGACCGGACATGCCTTAGCGCACTCCCCACAGCGGGTGCAGAGGTTCTTCCGGACGATGACTCCGCCGCCTTTGCGCTGCGCATAAGCCCCCGTTGGACAGGCAAGGACGCACGGGGCCGGATTGCAGGCCAGGCAGACCCTCGCCTCGAAACCGGTGGATAGCCCGCCGGAAGAGGCGATCCGTATACCCACAGTGTCCCAGGACAGCCGTTTGTGAACCAGACGGGCACAGGCCAGCGAGCAGGAGTGACAGCCGATGCAACGTTCCATTCGTGGTGTTTTTAAGATCTTAACCATAAATCCCTCACGCTCGAAAATGGAATCAATCCAGACCAGAAGGGGACCTTCCCTCGCATATAGTTTATCACAAAACAGACGGTACAAACGGGAAAGGGGCAAAGGGAAGTCATCTTGATATTTTCTTGTCATTTTCTCCCTTTTGAGAATCTCCTATAAATTATGGGCTGCGGATATCGGGAAATGATATGAAGCGGTTGAAAGAGGATCGGGTAAGCACGCTCTTTGCGGGGGATGAGGATTTGGTTTTAGTGGAGTCGATCAGCAAAGAGGCGATTGATTTTTTGACGCGGCAGATTCGGAAGATCGAAAAGGTGATTGAGGAGAAGGTCGAGCTGCGGGAGGCCTATCGATATCTTTTGACTTTACCGGGGGTGGGGAAGATCTTGGCGTTGACGATCATGTTGGAGACGGGACTGATATGCCGATTTGCCAAGGTGGGGAATTACGTGTCCTATTGTCGGAAGGTTTCGAGTCAGTGGTTGAGTAATGAGAAGGTGAAGGGCAAAGGGAATAAGAAGAGTGGGAATAAGTATTTGGCGTGGACATTTTCGGAGGCGGCGGAGTTTGCCAGGCGGCAGTTGGTGCACTTGTCTGAGTCGACCTTCATTACGCCCAAATGGACACCCTCTGGCCGGACGATAGGTTTGAGTTCCTCAAAGGTTTTAGCCATGGCTCAACTCCCCTTGTTTGGTCGAATGTGGTTTGTGAATATCAATCCAATTCCCACTTGATCATTTCTTGAGAATGATCACGCTGAGGGCTCCTTTCGAGGAACCGACACTTCCCCCGGCATTCTGTGCCCGACCGATCCTTGCGCCTTCGACCTGCCGCTCACCGGCCCGGCCGCCACCGACCAGGTGCCAGTAGAGTTCGACCACCTGTCGCACACCCGTTGCCCCGATGGGATGGCCTTGGGACTCCAAACCTCCTGATCCGCTCACAGGCAGCCTGCCCCCAAAGGTGGCGTGGCCAGCTTCGGCAAAGGGCCCTCCTTCACCCAAAGGGCAGAAACCCAATTCCTCTGTGACGTACAACTCACCAAAGGCCGTGGCATCGTGAACCTCGGCCACATCAATGTCTTCCGGGCCGATTCCAGCCTTTTCGTAGGCCGCCCTGGCAAGCCGGGTCAAGGTGCTCTCCTCTTCTTCTTTCGTTGGGTCTTCGCCGCTGACCAGCATGCAGGCGGCTAATTCAACGGCGTGGCTCGCGCCGACCTTCTTAGCAAACTCTTCCGAGCAGATGACCACAGCTGCAGCACCATTTCCGATGGGCGAGCACATAAGGCTGGTGAACGGCCAGGTCACTTCAGGAGCATTAAGCACCTCTTCGACGGTAAAGGTATTCTGATATTGGGCAAGCGGGTTCATGGCAGAAATCAGCTTTCGGTATAAACATCCCGAAGGAGGTCCTCCCGCGAAGGAAGAGGCCCCTCCTTGGCAAATTTCAGGGCCTCAGAAATTTGGTCTTGCACTTCTTTTTCCACGGCGTCGATCTTAGTTTGATTCAGAATTCCACCCCCCAACAACTTCTTTTGAAAGTTTTCGATAGGATCTCTCTGCTTCCAATAATTAACCTCCTCCGGATTCTTATACTCCTGAGGATCTCCTTCATAGTGTCCCCGGTAACGATAGGTCTTGGCTTCCACCAGAGAAGGACCCTGGCCATTCCTCGCCCGGGCTATCGCCTCATCCAGTACCTCCACCATATTCATGACATCATTGCCATCCGCCACAATCCCTGGAATCCCATAGGCCTTGGCCCGATCCGCAACGTCCTTGATCTTCATCTCCATGTGCTGGGGGGTAAACTCGGCATAAAGATTATTCTCACAGTAGAATACAACTGGCAGATCCCATACCGAGGCCATGTTTAAACTTTCATGGAAAGATCCCCGGCACGATCCTCCATCCCCAAAGCCGCAGACTGCGACTCCCCCTTTTCCCCGCAGCTTGACTGCGTAAGCCACTCCTACGGCGATGGGGATATTCCCGCCGACAATCCCTGAGGCTCCCAGTATTCCCAGTTTGGAGTCGGCCATATGGATCTCGCCGCTCTTACCCTTGCAACAGCCTGTGGTCTTCCCAAAAATTTCCGCCGTCAAGATCTTCAGATCTACGCCTCTGCCAATCATCCAATGCCGAGAGCGATGAGATGGGATTAGATAATCCTCTGGACCCAGGAGAACTGAAAGCGCCATTCCCGCCGCTTCCTGTCCCAGACAAGAATGAAGCCAGCCGGGAATTTGTCCCGCCGCGAAGAGCTCCGCAAGCCTCTCTTCGTATCGCCGGGCCAACACCATGAGCTCATAAATTCTCAGAAGTTTTTGATTATCAAGGTTTATCATCTTCTCCCTCTTCGCATCTATTCCTATTATGCAGGGAAATTAGGCTTCGGGTCCAACCTTCTTGCCTTAGGTCTTTCCCGTCCATGAAAACCTGCGTTTTTTCCTCTATTCGGTAAACCCACCCGGGTAAAGAGTTCTTTTCTTTCCCAGGACAATCTCGAACTTTAATGTTGACGCTGCTTTATGGGGGTGAGGCAGAAGCTTGGCCCAGGTCGGGAAAAGGCCCGCAGCCTTTACCGCACCAAGGCGGGATGCACTTTTTTCAACTCGTCCATGATCTTGATGTGCTGCGGGCATCGTTCCTCGCATTCGCCGCATTCGGCGCAATTCGCTGCCCGCTGCTCAGGGGTGAGAAACCGATTGTAACGGGCAAAAGTAATTTCGGGGTCCTGAAACATAGTCAGTTCATTGTACAACCTGAAGTTCTGGGGAATGTTGACTCCCTGGGGGCAAGGCATACAATAGGCGCAGGCCGTGCAATCGATCTTCAGCATTTTTTTATAAGTATCTGTTACCCGATCAATCAAAGCCAGCCCTTGGGCGGAAAGGGAATTCGGCCTCATTTCGCTGGCGATCCTGATATTTTCCTTGAGTTGATCCATGGCATTCATGCCGCTCAAAGCCGTCGAAACTTCCGGATGATTCCATACCCAACGCAGGGCCCATTCAGCCGGCGATCTCTTCTCCGGTGCTGAATCCCAGAGGGCTTGCAGCTCTCCAGGGATCTTGTCTGCCAGTCCGCCCCCTCGCAGCGGCTCCATAATCACTACGCCTATGCCCTTGGATGAGGCATACTCCAAGCCTTCTCGCCCTGCTTGATAGTCTCGATCCAGATAATTGTATTGAATCTGGCAAAGCGCCCAATCGTACGCATCCACGATCTCCTTAAAGATCCTACTATCATCGTGAAACGAAAATCCCACATAGCGAGCCTGGCCATCCGAAAGGATTCTGTCCAGGAACCGAAGGGCTCCAAGCTCCTTCATTCGGGACCAGGTCTGCCGGCCCAATCCGTGTAGCAAATAAAAATCCAGGTAGCTGGTATTCAGCCGCTGGAGCTGTTCATGTAAGAATTTATCAAAATCTTCCTCCCCTTTAACCAGCCAGGCGGGGAGTTTCGTGGCGATCATGATCTTTTCCCGACGCCCCTGGAGCGCTCTTCCCAATAGAGGCTCACTTTTTCCATTATGATAGGGATAAGCGGTGTCGAAATAGTTTACTCCCTGATCCATCGCATAATGGATCAGCTGGATTGCTTTTTCTTCATCAATGCCCTTCGCGGGATCCAAGATATCCGCAGCACTCTGGCTGCCATTCTTGATAGGAAGGCGCATGCACCCAAAGCCGAGGATGGAAACTTCACGGCCACTCTTTCCCAGTTTTCGATATAACATGTTATTTGCTCCTCATTTCTTCTGGCTGATCAGGGTATGCAAAAAATTATCTCTCTTTTCCAACGTATCCTTTTGTGTTCCAGTGTACCATAGATCCTTTCATGAACAAAACCTCATTTCAGATTTCATTCCTCGTATCGCGTTTCGGAAATAAGTAGATTCATTCAGACTCTCTTCTGGGGAGCCGAAGGCCGGACCGCAGCGCTGGCCAAAATCGGCCGGGGATTCCAAAAGGGTCCGAGGGGTCGAGAGGAAGTAAAATAGCTCGCATGACTATTCCGAAAGATGGGGATGATGTGCATGCCAAAACACTTAATCGTATAGCCGAACGATCAAGAATCTCGTCAGAAGAACTCAAAGCGCAAGAAAAATGCCCCTTTACGCTATCTGATTTTATTGCCGCTCTGAATCCAAATAAAATACTTTCCCACCCAAATTTATTTATCGTCTACACAGCGTCCACACAAAGAAAATGGAGTTAACCACACTCCAAGCGTGGCTAACTCCATTTTTGCTAAGAATATTAATGAATTTATGGTGGGCCATGGAGGGATCGAACCTCCGACCTACTGATTAAGAGTCAGTTTTTAACCCTTTTCCCATGTCCTCACATCTTTTCACTTAACTTCATCCTAACCTGTGTTTACAATATAAATAATGCTTTTTACTCTTCACGATGAATAATTTGTTTTCACGGAAAAGGGTAGCAAGAGGGTAGCATGAACCAAAAGGGGGGTATCATGGAAAATATGGGTCAGAGGAAAAGAACGAAATTCCCCGGCGTGTATTCCCGGCGAGGTATCCAAAGAAAAGGCGAACACAGGGGGAAACCTGACACGGCCTTTGATATTTCCTACAAAAAGGAAGGCCGGAAGATATGGGAAAAGGTGGGCTGGAAAGCCGAAGGTTATTCCGCAAAGCTGGCAAGCGAGGTTAGAGCAGAGCGGTTGCGGATGATTAGACACGGTCAGGAGCTACCCAGGGAGAAGGCGAAAGTACCCCGCCTCTCTGAAATGTGGAAAATCTATTTTGATTGGGCAGGGGAAAACAAAACCAGGGGCGGGAGAGATGATTTATATCTCTACAAGAACCACTTGAAAGAACCCCTTGCCAAGAAACGATTGAATGAGGTTACTTCTTTTGACCTTGAAAGGTTAAAATCCAATTTAACAAAAAAGGACCTTTCTCCGGCAAGTGTCAAACATATCCTTATTTTGGTCAGGGAGATATATAACAAGGCCGGAAATTGGGGGAAATATCAAGGCCCGAACCCGGTAAAGGGAGTTAAACTTCCTACCCTTAGCAATCGGCGGGAAAGGTTTCTAAGCCACGATGAGGCCGACCTTCTATTAAACGAACTGAAGGCGGTTTCTCCATCGGTCCATGACCAGGCCTTGCTTTCCCTTCATTGTGGATTGAGAGCCGGGGAAATTTTCAATCTTCGAGGCCAGGATCTTGATTTTCAAAATGGGCTGATTCGCATAATGGACCCGAAGAACAAGGCAAGCCGGACCGCCTACATGACCCAAGCCGTTAAGGAAATGTTAAAAACGCGCCTTCCTGAAAACCCTAATGACCTTGTTTTTGCGGATCGCTGGCATGGGGAACCGATAAAAATTATTTCCAAGACCTTTGATCGCGCAATTAAGAAATTAGGATTGAACAAAGACGTTGAAGACCCAAGGCAAAAAGTTGTCTTTCATACCCTTCGCCATACCTTCGCGAGTTGGCTGGCAATTCAGGGAACGCCCCTATTAACGATTAAAGAACTTTTAGGGCACAAGACCCTTGCCATGACTGAAAGATACTCTCACTTGACCCCGGACATGAAGAAGAGGGCCACGCTTGCGCTGGAAGAGAGTTTTAACGCGAGCCGGACCGGGAAGAAAGTCATTCCCCTTGGAATAGCGAAAGAAGCCCCTGTTACACAGTAAGGCCGATTTGACCCCCTTACCTTGGCCGGGGACAGGGCGGAAATCTCCACCGCCTTGGGGGTCAGAAAAACTGGAGCCGGAAGGAGAACCGGAAGTGTCAAAAAAAGGGAAGGAAGTATCAGACAAAGAAGTTTATCGGCTATGGTGGGAGTATTTGAAGCGCAGTCAAAATTACAAAGAGTTCTGCGAAGGAATAAGCGCACGGAACCTGAATCAGACGAGCGACTTATCAGGCTTGGAAAGATTGAATAGAATATTTGCCCTCTCTAAAGAAAGGGCTAGTGATCTGGTAAGGGAAGGAAAGGAAAATCCCTTTTACGGAGGCTATATGACATGGGGAGATGTTTTTCGAAGCACATTTGACAAGTGGTGGAGTATACGCATAAATTTGCCCAAGGGGGCTGTCAGTGATTATTGTGAGAGAATTGACTCAGATATGCTCCATGTTCAATCTAACCTTTCTGCAAAATTGGGGAGAGAACCTTCCCTCGGGGAATTTAAGAACAATTTTAAAGAAATGCTGGGAATTAACTCTTTCAAATCTTATCTCGTAGTGGACCTTTCACAAGAAACGAATGAAGATGAATTGAAGAAACAATTCATTAAAACGATCCGCGCGAAGAAGAAAGCTTATCTGCTTGCAAAGGAAGATCCTATTTTCAAACAAAGGGCTGCCTATTCCAGATTATGGGAAACCTCCACCAAACCCTTGCGCTTCGATGAGGTAAGCAACTATCTGAAAATCTATGACCATGTTTCTGCCCTGAAAGAACAGAAGAAGAGTTGGAAGAATATTTTCGCTGATTTCCACCCGGAAATAGAAAAGAAACTTTCCGACGAAACCTTTTCAATTACTCAACATGATCGACTACTCACAAAGAAGGAATCCCGTCAGCGTACTCTTCACTTAGAATTCAGCAATGCAAATCAGATTATCAAGAACGTAGAGAACGGGCTATTCCCCGGCAAATACTGAATTCCCCTCATTCTCCCAAAGCCTTCCTCCTTGATTACGGGAAAATTCCCGATACTGATAAATTAGGGGCTGCCCTCTTTTATCATCTGAAAAATTGATCCTCAGACCCTTATCACACTTACGCGGCCAAAAAAGATCCGATAAAATTTGACTCATCATGAGTTAACTCAATTCAAACGGAGGGATTCAATGATGAGCAAGGAAGTCAAGAAAAAGGCCATTACCCCGGCAGAGCTGGAAGAGATTTACGGTATCCCACGCGGTTCTTCGGCAAACATGAGATGGGCTAAGAAGGGGCCGAAATATTACAAGGCAGGAGCCCGCCGGGTCATCTACATGGTTGAGGATGTGGAGGGGTGGCTTTCCCGGAACCCAGTTCTGACCAAGGATAGCGTTGAGGCCGAGCAGTGAGCGCCAGGGCGGGATTTTTCAGGCGAAGGCTTTATCGGCTGGTCCTAAACAGCATCTGGCACGATATCGGGCGGGGGATCAGACAGGAGAAATTTGACCGGACTCTTTCGGAAAACTTAGATTGCGTTCTAAATCTTCAAGAACGATATGGCGCGCGGCTATCGAGCCCCAGCGGGGAGGACCTGCCCCTCTCCGGCACGCCTTCCCTTTCGGGGAGGGAAGCAGATGGATTCGATAAACAATACGGTTGACTTTTTAAAGTGGCTTTACGCGCATTGTGAAACCGGCAATCTCAATTTTCGTTTTCTCCGCGATGAAGACAAGAGAAACGAATTTATCCCTGTGGGCATTCTCTTTGAAGAGCCGGGCCAAATATGCCAAATAATCGAAAAGCACTCAAAGCTAAATTCTTTTTTTGGGGTTGCACTCCGCGAGGGGAACAACGGAAAAAAAGAGGGGGTGATAGCGGTCCCCGCGTTATGGGTTGACCTGGACGGCGCACCCCTGCAAGCGGTTCAAGAAAGCCAGTTTCCACCCTCAGCGGTTATCGAAACAAGGCCGGGCCGATATCATGTTTATTGGAAGCTGCGGGAGCCATTGGGCCGGGAGGACATTGGCAAAGTCGAAAATACCCTAAAGCGGCTGCGTGCCTTTTTTCATGGGGACCCTGCGGCGACCGATGCAAGCCGAATCCTGCGGATTCCCGGGACCCTGAATTTTAAAACGGACCCTCCCCAGCGCGTAACCGTCAAAGCCCTTTCCCCCCTGGAATATGAGCTTGACGATTTCGGAGACCTGCCAGAACTTGAGCCCTCCACCGTCGATGTCTATTCTGGGAACTCCAGCAACGGCGACCGGATCAAGAAAATCATGGAGTGCGTTTTCCTCCAACACTGCGACCGTGACCGCGCAAAACTCCCTGAGCCCGAGTGGTACACAATGATTTCACTTTTGGCCCGGGAGATCGGCGGACCTGCGGCCATTCATGGCTTATCAAGAGGGTACCCGAAGTATTCAGCGCGCGAAACGGATCAAAAAATTCTCCATGCCCTAAACACACCGCCGATGACCTGCCAGAAGGTCAAGGGCCTTTGGAGCTGCGGGAAAGATTGTGGGGTAAGGTCCCCGGCGTCACTCTCTTTTAAAAAGCCTGCTGCGATTCTTACACCGTCCAATGATTTTCCGCGTGAAGCAATCGGGGGGCTTGCGGGGGAATTTGCAGACCTGCTTTCTCATTATTTGGAATCCCCCTGGACCTTCTTCGCGAATAACTTTTTAACCTGCCTGGGCAATATCGTTGCCGACCGCGTAACCCTGCAATCCTCCATCGAGCCGGAGCCGCGTTTGTATTGCGTGAACGTGGGGGAATCGGCGGATGATCGAAAATCCGAATCCATCAAAAAGACCAATCGATTTTTTGAGACGACGATGGACTCCAGCGCCTTCAAAACCTGTCACGGGGTCGGCAGCGCTGAAGGATTGGCGAACCGTCTCAAAGAGAATCCGAAGACCATTTTAATTTTCGATGAACTCAAAGTCTTCGTAAGCAAAAGCGGCATTGAAGGCGCGACACTCTTGCCTTGCGTAAATAGCCTTTTCGAAGACACGCGGTTTCACAGTGCTACAAAAACCCATTCTGTTCAAATTGATGATGCGCACCTATCCCTCTTGGCAGCTTCCACCTTGGAGACCTTCTCCCGGATGTGGACCCCCGCCTTTTTGGATATCGGCTTTTTAAATCGTTTGTGGCTTGTGAAGGACCGAGGCGAACGCAGGTATTCCATCCCCCGGGAGATCCCCGAGGGGGAAATAAAAACACTTCGCCTGAAGCTGGGGGAGCTTTTAAAGTCAATCCCCGAAGAAAAAGTTAGACTCCCCATTGACGAAGAGGCGCGGGCCATTTTTGATGCGTGGTATTTCGGGCAGGAATCTTCCCCCTTCTGCAAACGCCTTGATGGTTATGGATTGCGCCTGATGATCCTTTTGGCAGTGAACGCAGGGGAACCCAGGATCACCCCTGGCATCGTTTCCCGCGTGGTCTCCCTTCTCCAGTGGCAGTTAGAGGTAAGACGGGAACTTGACCCCGTGGACGCTGAGGGGGGCATTGCCAGGATGGAAGAGCTGATCCGCCGGACCCTTAGCCGGGGACCTATGGGCAAGCGGGATCTGATG
>Ga0315295_10003369_pt1 | contig 13608 bp, 10 predicted proteins | sample YL17G14_0_MG_FD_204453 | JGI IMG/M metagenome (GOLD analysis project Ga0315295, IMG submission 204453) | Sediment microbial communities from Yellowstone Lake, YNP, Wyoming, USA - YL17G14_0 | ecosystem: Environmental > Aquatic > Freshwater > Lake > Sediment | place: USA: Wyoming | collected...
TTCAATGCCCTTCTGCCAGACAAAGTAGGCATGACATCTTTATACCATATTGGCGCCCCCTATGTCCAGAAGCGATTACTTGTCTTTTATATATCAATGAATTAACAGGAAGGATAAATCCGCCCTGCACTCTCAGTTAGTCTCAGGAACCAACATGCCTATAGTTGTGAACCTCTTGCTTTTAGTCTTTGTTACCACGATATGTCCAGAGAGCTAAACTCTCAACTCATCAAATGGGAGCATGTCTATAACCGCATAAGACCCCATCACGCCCTGGGCAACAAGACACCCTTGCAATTCCTCAAAGACAATGGCATTATCCATGATTATAAACCCCTCTCCCAGTCTCATATGTGGTGAACCCATATAACTTCTTGACAACCTGTAACTGAACTGATACCATATTTTTGTAGATTTTAGTTGAAGAAATCATGTCAGTGTTACTGACCTTACCCAGCGCAATAAGGAGAGATATCCAATGGACAGAGGACACGCTACAACCCAATCCAAAATTGATGTGTCGTGGTTCAGATTAATGATGATATTGCTTACGGCGATATCGCTTACCAGCTGTGCGACACAAACGGGCTCTATGACGGCTCAAGTACAGGTTCCGGGAAGTGCGAGTGGAAGTGTCTCTTATGATGGTGCGGCAACGAGGCCCTCGAGTCCTAGTGTTTCTGAAGCCTACACCTGCATAGATACCAGGATACCCTGCTTGGGCTCGCCCATCAGCACGGGTGTTGGTCTTCCTAGTATGCTACTGGTCGTGCCTTTAGTGCCTGGCGGGGACAATACAATGGTCTCGCGTTTAATTGAGTTTAGTCAATTGCAACCGGGCTTATGGTCATTGCGGGCGACTATTGCGACCACGGAAAAAAGAATTCTTAATTTCTGCAACATTCCGGTACAGGCTAACAGCAAAACTGCATTAACCATTTTCACGCAGAACGCGCCGCCTAATGCAGTCTATCAGGTCAACAACGGACCCGCGACACCGGCAGAACCATGCACGTAGCAGTAGTGCTACGGCGTCGTCACACGCCAATCTTAATACGGTTAGTTAACACTCTCGACTAAGTTCGACGTTCGTGTAAACTCCGAGTACTCTGCCTGAACGCTGGCGATAGGGACTTGTCGGTGAACGTCGTGAACGGCTTGGCAATAGTTGAACCAGAAATCGTGAGTCCAAGCTGATCACCCGTGCCGCGGTGTAGTGGCTGAAGTCCTCACAGATCCGAGTGCACTGGTCTGCGCATGTTCTGGATGTAGACATCGTATGGGAATGCGGCGATGGAAGGCAGGGGGGGGGCATGTTTGTCCCGGTAACTGTGATGTCACTAAAACGGTGTGAGTGTCAGGTAGTAGGTGTATACCGCATCCCCACTCTTTCAGAGATTGACCGTCAGGTGAGGTAGTGGCAACTACATATGAAGGGAAGCAGTTCATCGATAGGGTTATAGTAAATACCACAAATGAAACCAAAAGGAGGACTGCCTTTTACGCACCCATTGACAAACCCCCTGAATGCAGGCAATGTGGTCTTGCTCACAGGCGATGGTAAAGTAAATGTTGTCTATGAGATAGTTTTGAGCGGTATTCGATCAAATCTACAAGCTCATTCTATCTCGAATACACAAACTTACACATCTGTTTCCCCTTTTGTATAGACCTCAATTTTGCAGGAATTTTCTTAGACTTTGTGAAAAATCTCTTGAGCTGATAACTTGTCGAAAGCGTATGGAGTCGTTAACCTGGGAATAGTCAGGGGGAAACCTGCTTACCGCCCAGACGGTGGCCCGATCAACCGGTTGGCTCCATCCCGGAATACTCTCATGACCATCCTATCGTGTGACGCTCAAATTTCTCCGGATAAGAACGTGAGCTTTCCGTGCACAACCGCCGCATTTACCCTGCCCCCCTGAACCTATGGGCTTTGTTGTGTTGTGCCAACTCGCCCAGGGGCTAAGCCTTCTATGCGGTTTCTGTTCGTCGGCTTGCACGTATGCACTCCGGCTTCCTTCAGACGGTTGGTCGCCCTCCCTCCCTTGCCTTCGGCTCGTACTTTTGTTAGTATGCATTACTATGAACACCTTAAGGTTCTCGTACAGGGGACTTCCTGCCTGTGCGTTGCACGCAGACAGGTCACCCCATAAGTTCACGCGCATGCCGGGCGTACCACAAATCGTTCGAGCGTTCTGTGCCTTCAGCCTCCGAGCCTCACGGCTCTCCGTCTCTCGGCGCAGCCGCTCAACTCGGGGCGTTATCTGATTCTTTCACAACCAAAAAGAAGGCATCATGAATAAGACGTCGCTGGAAATAGAAGCGGCGAAGCAGACACTAAAGGATCTTTTGTACCTAACGCCCGGCGTTAGTAACAACATGAGACTCTCCATGGAAAAGGCTATCGACTTGTTTTTTGCCGAAGAAGTTAGCCAATACTCAAATGATGAATTTGAGGCTACGTTCAGTAATGGTGCGAAAGCGGTGGATGCTCTCCATGAGTATATAGGAAAGAGAGCCTTTGGAAGGTGAAGGGTGAAGAAGTGCAGAAAACCTGGTAGATACCAAGTCGGCTGAGCTTTACGTTAGCGCCGCGCTGCGCGCGTCGCTAACGGCACAGATAAATATTAATTGGAACATTCTCAAGGTAATGTTTGGCTTGTTCAACACAGAGGGCCTCCGTTTGCTGGCAAAAAATATTATGAAAAACTGCATGAATCTTTTATAATTGTAATGGGCAAAGTCATTGCTTGGCACGGGAGCAACGGATAAATAAAGACGAATCGATACAGCGATCTCTGTTTCACCGCACTTCTGATTTTAGACATTGGTTGTTTTATAAAATATGGCTGAAACTTTTGCACAATACTTAGATAAATGGCTTAAACAGTCAACGGCACAAGGGTTGAACAACCCGCTCGTGAAAATGCCGGTCAATCGATTTCGACTTCTGCAGGCGCCCGAATTCGCGTCCGTGGCGGATGGTGGCTCTATGATTATCGGCACAATGAGCGACCCAATCGCCCGCAACCTATACAAGAATTTCCAGACCCGTATCCGAGAGCGAGGCGAACATTGCGCGTTCATTTGTTATGGTGCTTTTGAGTTGACTATTGCAGGGAGTGTCGGCCAGAAGCCACGCTCAGCCCTTTTCCCCGTTTGTCTGAAACGCGCTTCACTTCAGATTTCCGGTGACAGAATTAAGGCTATAGTTTCCGAAGACGAAATTTGGCAATTTAATCCTGTTTTAAAAGCACATTTGCGTGGCGACTTCGGCATCAATACCCCCACGCTCTTGCCTGAGAAAGAAAGTCCAGAACAAGCCACAAATAAATTAAAGGCACAACTCGGTAATCGTGCATCACAAGTCAAGTCTGATAGTTACGTCGGTCTTTTCAGCAGCCAGCAAATGGTTGTTCAGCAGCGGTTGACCGAACCGTCGCTGCGGCAAACTCTGGCGCGCAACCCGATTGTTAAGGCAAAAATTGAAGGCGGCAAGGTGGGAGCAGTCGATTTGGGCGAGATTACAGATGACGGTCTTGAAGCGCTTGGACTGGTTCTTGACTGTGATGACAGCCAATTACGCGTCGTGCAGCTTACCAACCAAGGTTGCTGTTTACAGGTCGAAGGCCCGCCTGGAACGGGAAAGTCTCAAACTATTGCCAACATTATCAGCAATGCGCTCTATCACGGGCGCAGTGTTCTGCTGGTCTGCGACAAGAAGGCGGCCATTATACAGGTGGAGGAGCGCCTTGCCAACTGCGGGCTCAAGCCCGCTATGTTAAACCTACATGATGAGGATTTGGATAAGCGCGAATTTCTTCGACAGGCGACGGAGAAGTTCCAAACGGATAGACTTAATTCGAGCCGGGTCACAACGGCCAGCTACCCTTTTGAACAATTGCGGGAAACGCGAAAGACGCTGAATGACCGCGTGAAGTTTGGACGCGCCGTTGCCCATCCGTCCTTTCAAGTTACAAAACGGCAGGCTCTCGCCGGATTGATTCAAGTACGAAAGGAACTGAAAAACGTTCCAAACATCACCATTGCCAATTGGCAATCACTATCCAAGGAAAGACTGACAAAGCTACTCAGTTCTTTGGCTGAATGGCCCGGACTTTCTGACATTTTGAGCGATGCGACAAATATCTGGAACAATGTCCGTATTGAAGCTTTTGATGAGAATCCCAATGCTGCCAACGAAGTCCATGATCGTGTAAATGCAATACTTGCTCACCTTGAAACTTTGGACGAAGTGAGGGAGTGGGCGGCAACGGTGGGAATCGAATTGCCTATTCACTCAGATAGTGATGTAACCAATGTACTTGCACTTGTCGAAACAGTTATAAAAAAGCCTCAATGCCACCCAAAACTGGCAGGTAATTTTGAAGTCACTCTATCTGAATTAATGAGTTTGAAGACTATCTGGGACCAACGTGAGGCATTGGCAACAGCCCGACATCCTGTTCCGCTGACAGAAATCTACCCATCTGACGCTGAGCAAGAGGCAGTAAAATTGCTTAAAGACGAGACGGCAAAAACGTGGGAAGATCTTTCCCTGAGGGAAGATTATCACACAAAGCGCCACGCTGAGATTAAGGAAAATCAGGATATTTATTTGAGGCTTTGCAACCAGATTGGGCTTGTCTATTCGCCTTTATTGAAAGTCCGCCGGGCTCAACTTCAGGCTGTGTTGGGCTTGGGTGAATACGGGGGCATCATTCCACGTGCTTGGTGGGGTGCATCTACCCATCCTGTATTGTTGGTTGACGGATGGGTGGGCAAGCTGCGGGCATGCATTACCCATTCGAAATCGTCGCCTTTGCCATTGCACTTTGTCGCGCTTGAGCGTGTGGCTTCTACACATTGGACGCATGTCGAGGCAATGGCGGAGCATGGGTTCAACATGGTGAGTTACTGCCTGAAATACGTGAATGACCGGAAGTGCAAATATGCCTTGAGACAGGCTTATCCAAGCATTCCGGTTCGCGGGTTTAAACAATGGCGTGAGGTCACACTTCATGCGACTACCGCTCACGATATGGTTAAGTCGCTGAGGTCGACTGCCGAGGCTCATGTTGTCTTGAAACATCTGACAGAAAATTATCTGGCTGTTGCACATGAAGCAGGAGATACAGCCGATCAATTTATTGAACATGAAGACGTGAGACGTCTCCAGAACGCAGCTGCCTTGGTTGAGCAATGGGCCGAACACAATGATTTCTTTGAGGTGAGAAGCATTCACTGGCAAACCTTTTGGGAGTCACCGAATCCCAATACTCTGTTGCAGGTTGAAGCCGTTCTCTCCGAATTCGACAGTCTTGCACTTCCGGACAATTGTTCGGACAACTTGGAAGAGGCGCTTAACTTTTTCATGCAGTCGCGCCAGCGGATACGAACGTTTCTTCAAGCATACGAAAAGCAGGACGGAAACAGATTGCAACCTATTCACAAGGCGTTTGCCGCTCAGAAAGAGTTTGCCCATTGTAATGAGAGACTTGCCCCGCTTGCCAAATACTTGGAACTGCAAAACCATAGACAAGCGCGTCCCGATTGGCAATGGCTCTACGATGTGATTGAGTGGCGCGATTTATTTGAGCGACTACGTGGTACACAAAAGCTTGATGTGGACAGCACATTATGGCCGAAACTACGCGACCGTCTTCAAACCCATTGTGATTTTATGGAAAATGCTTACAAGACGCTGGACGATTTCTTTGACGGCTGCCGTTCAAAAATTTTGGATTACGATTCACTCAAGACACTTCTGGGACAAATTGTCCTTGATCTGCCCCGGCAGCCGCTTTGGTTGGAGAAAAAACGGTGGAATAAGAAAATTCCGGCGTTTCCAGAACTTAAGGAACTGTGGGGCAAGATTCTCGACGGCAATGTCCGGTCAGAACATGCAGAGCGCCTTTTCTGTTTCAACCTACTTCGTCTTTGCGAGCCTATTGCGAAGCCACAGGGACCGGAACTCAAGCAGACGCTTCATTCTTTTGTGAAGCAGGATGAAAACCTTACTTTGTGGATTCTTGACCATCTAAAATCCAAACTGAGAGAGGCAATGCGGAAGGCAGCCGCAACCGCTGCGCAGAGCGAATCCAGACTTCACCAATTATCGGGGATGCAGCGTGTAAGAGGTACGGTTCGTGAACTGGTCAATGCGCATCTTGACTACCTGCGCGCAGCCAAACCCTGCTGGATGATGAGCCCCACATCACTGGCCAATCTTATAGATTCCAGTATTTTTGAGAATTATGGCGTGCCGTTTGACTTGGTTATTTTTGATGAGGCTTCACAGATCCGCGTGCTTGATGGATTGATTTCCATGTCATTCGGCAAGCAGGTTATAATCGTTGGCGATAAGAACCAATTGCCGCCTACAGATTTCTTCACCAGCTTCGCCAACGCTGACGACGAGGTGGAAACTCAAGACTTCGGCATTAGCGAAAGTCTGCTTGACGAATTTGCAGGCGTCTTTGCCGATGACAACACTCATGTCATGCTGATGTCGCACTACCGTAGTGAGACCCCTGACCTTATTCGCTTCTCCAATGACTGGTTTTACAAGGGACGATTGGAAATGTATCCGCCAGCCCGCATTAGCGGCATCGGACGGCGCTTGCATTATGTCACTAATGCTACTTATTCCGAAACAGCAGGACAAAGAAATAATCCGGTCGAAGCTGGGGAAGTCGTCAAACTTATAGAGCTTCATGTCCGAGAGTGCCCGGAAAAGTCCCTTGGAGTTGTGACTATGAATATCCCGCAAATGGAACTTATAGACGAACGACTACAATTCTTTCAGTCAGAAGCCGTGCGTGCTTTTTGTGCTGATGAATCAAAATTCTTTCTCAGAAACCTCGAAACGGTTCAAGGCGATGAGATGGATCGCATAATCCTCAGCTTGACCTATGGGAAGAATGCCTCTGGTAAGTTCAACGCCTCAGTACTCGGGCCGTTGACCAAGAGCGGTGGAGAGCGCCGCCTTAATGTCGCTATCACCCGGTCGCGAAACGGCATGATCGTTGTGTCCTCCCTGAAGGCGACAGACTTGGAGACAAGCGGAGCGCAAAGCAGAGGCTTTCAATGCCTCAAGGCACTTCTCACTGATTTGGAGACCACCGAGCAGTCCCGCAATTTCGGTATCGGCGGAGCTCGCTTTAAGAGACAGAGAGATGGTATCTCTAATGTTGTCTATTGTGACTCTCCTTTTGAGGAGCAGGTTGTTGAGTTTCTTGAAAATGAAGGCTACGAGATCGAGTGTCAATATGGTGCCGGCAAATTTCGGCTGGACATTGTCGTCAAGGAAAGAGGGAAGAATCTTCTGGCTATCGAATGTGATGGTGCCGGATATCATAGCTCTCTTGTTGCCCGCACACGTGACCGAGCCAGACAGCGGATATTCGAAAAATTAGGATGGCGCTTTCATCGTGTATGGAGCACGAACTGGTGGTTCTTCGAGCAGCAAGAGAAAGAAGCTATCATTGCTGCAATTAATTCCGCACGACTTGAAGCCTAATCGGATAAGGGACGGCATTTAACCGTCCCTCCCCAGTCGAGTAGCCTGGGGGAATCTCACCCCCAGGCCCTCAAAGATCCGTACGTGAGCCTCTCGACTCATACGGCTCTTCATGTCCACCCCAACGGTGCTTGAGGCTTTCCACTGCGCTCAGGCTCCTCCCGTATCGCACGGTTGGCCTAAATACGATGTCGAACATGCTACCCCCTTCGCTCCATCTCCATTACAGAGACTTCATCAATTCTGATTATCACATCTTGTCCATGCCTTCGTGAAGGAGGGTCCCACCCGGGTATGGGCTGAGTGTGGTATAATGCCCTTCAGTTGTCTTCAGTCCATGATGAATAATCCTCTCTCTGTGTTAATGTATGCGTTTTTCCGGTCATTGCCGCCGTCATCGGGGCAGTGATTGCTGTTTTACGCCCGCCGAGCCCTGTTATCCGCAGCCATATCCAGCATCTTGCGGCAGGTGTGGTGTTTTCCGTTGTTGCTGTGGAATTGCTGCCCGATATTATCCGTCAACACTCCCCCGTTGAAGTCATTATAGGTTTCGTCCTGGGTGTCGCCACTATGCTTGGCTTACGTTCGCTCAGCCACAAACTGGAGAAAGGGAATAATGGGGAACCCGAGCGTCCCATTGGATTATTGGTGGGAGTGGGTGTCGATATTCTTCTCGACGGATTCCTCATTGGTGTAAGTTTTGCAGCCGGGGATAAAGCAGGTTAGCTCCTCACCTTCGCGCTGACCCTGGAACTCCTTTCGCTGGGTTTAGCAGTGGCAACAGCGCTTGGCAAAACAGCCCGGAACAAATGGCATGTGCTCCTGATTACCTTCCTGCTCTTTCAGATTCTTCTTGTGGGGACAGGCATTGGTGGTCTGTTGATTCACTATATATCACCGTCCGTTATGGAAGCCGTCCTCTCATTTGGCCTGGCAGCTTTGATGTATCTGGTCACCGAAGAACTGCTCGTCGAAGCGCACAAAGAACCGGAAACCCCAATGGCAACAGGGATGTTCTTTTTAGGGTTTTTGGTGTTTCTTATACTCGGAATTGTGAAATAGAGAATAAACTTTCAAGGTATTTGCGCATGTAATGATGTTATACCGAACGACATAAATCAACTGTCATTCCCCCAAGCGGAGCGCGTCGGGAATCCTTCTTTTTCGGAAAGATTCCGGACAAGCCGGAATGACAAATTAACCGGGACTTATGTCGCTGTGTATAATGACGGAGAGAAACCCCACGAGAGGTTGGATTCCAGACATGCCGGGATGGTAGAGTCAAAGAAATTATACCTCGACGATGATAGGCATGATCATAGGCCTCCGCCCCATGGTATTCCTGAGGTATTTTTTCAAGGTGCTCCTCAGCTTCGCCTGAAGAAGTGAAGTGTCGGTGATGACGTTGTTATCAAGTTTCTTTAATGTATCCGTGAGGAGTTCTTTCACATCCTGCATCACTTCCGAGGAGGCATCCTCGAAGATGAACCCGCGGGAAATGATATCGGGACCTGAAAGGATATTCCCGGTAAGTTTTTCGATAGTCAGGAGCACCAGGACGATACCGTCATGGGCCAGCCTCCGTCTGTCCCGCAGGACCATGTCTTCCACATCACCCATCCCGTCTATGAAGACCCTCCCTGAGCTCACCTTTCCCCTCTTTGACGCACCCTGTCTGGTGATCTCGAGGACTTCACCGTTCTCCATGAGGAATATGTGCTCCCTGGGGATGCCTGTCTTTTCTGCAAGGGAGGCATGGTATGTGAGGTGCCTGAATTCTCCATGAATAGGCATGAAATATTTCGGCCGCACCATATTGAGCATGAGCTTCAGTTCTTCCTTCGAGGCATGTCCGGAGACATGGATCTCTGACACCTTCTCATAGATGACATTGGCACCGCGTTTGCAGAGATGATTGATAATCCTGCCTATGGATCGTTCGTTCCCCGGGATGATCTTTGCCGAGAGTATGACCGTGTCACCAAGCTTGATGGCGATCGTCTTGTGTTCTCCCGTGGCGATCCTCGAAAGCACGCTCATAGGCTCACCCTGGCTCCCCGTCGTAATGATGACGACCTCTTCATCTCTCAGGTGATTGAGAGCCTCAAGCCTGAGCCATGTATCCGAAGGCACCCTCAGGTAACCCAGATCGAGGGCTATCTGGGAATTGGACACTATACTTCTGCCGCAGAGTATAATCTTTTTTCCAAACATCACCGCTACGTCTATAGCCTGCTGGATTCTGTGGATGTTTGAGGCGAAGGTGGAAATGATGATCCTCCCCTTCGCCTTAAAGAATATATCCTCGAAGGCCCTTCTCACCTCCTTCTCTGAGTAAGTGAATCCACCTTTCTCGGCATTTGTGCTATCAGAAAGCATGAGGAGGGTACCCTTCTCGCCATACTCGGAAAAACGGTGAAAGTCCATCAATTGTCCATCCACCGGTGTGGGGTCGAGCTTGAAATCGCCTGTGTGTACGACCCTCCCGAGAGGGGTATCTATGCAAAGCCCTACGCCATCGACGATACTGTGCGTCACCCGAACAAACTCTATAGAAAAGGAATCCAGATGAATCGTATCCCTCGGCTTTACGGAAATCAAGGTCGTATCTTCGAGGGAATGTTCACGCAGCTTGTCTTTCACTAGTCCGAGTGTCAAGGGGGTCCCATAGACAGGAACCTTTTTCCCGGACCCGTAAATCTCCTTGATCAGAAAAGGAAGGGCGCCTGTATGGTCTTCATGGCCATGAGTAATCACGATTCCACGGACCTTCTCCCTGTTCTCGAGGATATAAGTGAAATCGGGAATTACGAAATCGACACCGAGCATATCCTCTTCCGGAAACATGAGCCCGGCGTCTATGACGATCAGGTCCTGTGCATACTCGAACACGGTGGAGTTGAGTCCAATTTCCTCAACACCGCCAAGGGGGATTATGGAAAGATTCTCTTCCACCTACTTTAGAAGAAACTCGAGGAGTGCCTTCTGGAAGTGGAGCCTGTTCTCCGCCTGGTCGAAGACGGCACTGTGGGGGCCGTCCATCACTTCATCGGTTATCTCCTCTCCCCTGTGCGCGGGGAGACAGTGGAGAACAATCACCTCATTACTTGCTGAGGAGAGTAACGTTCTGTTCACCTGATAGGGTCTGAATCTCGCCTTCCTCATTTCAATCTCATGTTCCTGACCCATGCTCACCCATACGTCCGTATAGATCACGTCGGCCATCCTTGCAGCCTCTTTTGGTTCTCTGAGGATAATAACCTCACCTTTCGCTTCCTCCCTTGCCCTGCCAAGTACTGTACCATCAGGTTCATACCCCTCAGGGCACGCTATAGTAAGATGCATCTCCATTCTCACCGCAGCCTCAATGATCGAGTTCGCCACATTGTTTCCATCACCGATATACGCGAGACGTATCCCTTTCATTTTCCCCTTCTTCTCATAGATCGTCATGAGGTCTGCAAGCACCTGGCATGGGTGGTGGAGGTCTGAAAGACCGTTGATGACGGCCATTGAGGACCAGGAAGCAAATTCCTCAAGTGTTGCATGGTGATACGTCCTGATCACGATTCCGTCAAGATAACGGGAGAGTGTTTTTGCGGTATCCCCTATCGTTTCACCCCTTCCCATCTGGAGTTCGGCGGTATTCATATAAATACCATGGGCACCGAGCTGGTAAATAGCCATCTCGAAGGACACCCTTGTCCTTGTGGAGGGCTTTTCGAAAAGGAGACCGATGCTCTTTCCTAGAAGAGGACATGCATTTTTATCCTCTCCCGCTTTCAGCTTTATTGATCTTTCGATGAGGTATTCGATCTCTTCCTGCGACAGTCCCCAGAGCGTCAGAAAATCCCTTTTCATGATAATCTCCCCAACACAAAATCTAGGACATCAAGCATGTGGTCAATATCCTCTTTCTGTACTATGAGAGGTGGTGTAAAACGCAACACATTCCCTGCGGTGCAGTTAATGAGTATCCCCCGGTTCATGCAGGCAGTTACGATGGGAGTACACTCACTAGCCAGCTCCATCCCCACAAGGAGGCCGAGTCCCCTGATATTGGTCACGAGATTTCCATATTCCCTTTGAAGCTCGCCAAGACTATTCATGAGGTATTCTCCCATTCTTCTGCACTGATCGAGGATATAATCATCCTCGATCAGGGTCTCGATAGTGGCAATGGCAGCGGCACAAACGAGGGGGTTGCCACCGAAAGTGGAAGCATGACTGCCGGGCTGGAAGGCTGAGGCTATCTTATTCGTGGCAAGCATCGCCCCAATTGGAACACCTCCACCAAGCCCCTTCGATAAGGTCATAATGTCAGGTACAATTCCATAGTGTTCATAGGCAAAAAGGCGCCCTGTCCTTCCCATCCCTGTCTGAACCTCATCGAGGATCAGCAGGAGCCCGTGAGTGTCACAGAGCTCGCGAACCCCTTTGAAATACTTAGGCGAAGGGAACCTGACACCCCCCTCTCCTTGAATCGGTTCGAGCATGACTGCACAGGTCATATCGGTGATGCCCTGTGCAAGCCCTTCAAGGTCATTGAACTCTACATGCTTGAATCCGGGGACAAGGGGTTCAAATCCCTTCTGGAACCTCTCCTGACCAGTTGCGGTCAGGGCTGCAAGTGTCCTGCCGTGGAAGGAGTTGAAGGCTGTGATGATCTCGTAACGGTTCCCTGGAAGGTTCTCTTTTGCATACTTCCTTGCGAGTTTGATAGCCGCCTCGTTTGCTTCAGCACCGGAGTTGCAGAAGAAAACCTTTTCGGCAAAGGAGTGGTCCACGAGCAACTTGCCGAGCTTCACCTGCTGTTCGTTATGGTAGAGGTTCGATACATGGAGAAGCCTCTGTGCCTGCTTCTGGAGGGCAACGACCACCCTTGGATGACAGTGGCCGAGGATATTTACCGCGATGCCACCGACAAAATCGAGATATTCCTTTCCGTCGGTACCCCACACCTTCATGCCCCTCCCCTTTTTCAGGACAAGGGAGAACCTGTTGTAGGTTTGCATGAGGTAAAGGCTCGAATCTTCAAGGATTCTCTTTGTTTCCATAGAAAATGATACTCGAAATACCCTTGAAAGATCAAACCTTGCAGATTACGGTCATCTTAACCTGTGATCTCGATTTCCCCGCCATTATGTCAGCTTCTTGCGAGAGATGCCTAAGTGTAATCATTATAAGACTTGAGAATGAAATCCCTGCGAATGTGAACAGGAGATTAACGCAAGTCTTGGATGAATCTTATGAGGCCTTGATGGAAGGAGCAATTGTCAGTGTCGAAGAAACAAGACACAGGGTAAGGTTGCTGCCCGTATGAAGCCGAATGGATTTGCAGATGCAAGCCTTGCAAAGGATCATAGAAGGCATGCCCGAACTATGTGGTTAGAGAAACCCCGGAAAATCTCTGAATGACAGAATAAGAAAGACACTGCATCATGCCTGCTTTTATCACCTTCAGGTAAAGATGCGATCCGGGGGAGAGGAATGAGGGCATGATTCCTTATGGTTACACAACTTAACAGAACGGCATCTGAACAGGGCGATGTGATAATTTTGTGATAGAGGGGTCTGCCCTTGAATTTTGACAGAATGAACTCTGGTTCCTTATAATTCACTTTATGGCAAGGCCGTTGAGGATAGAGTATGAAGGAGCGGTATATCACATCATATCGAGGGGCAACAGGGGTGAACATATCTTTTCAGAAGATCAGGACAAAGAATACTTCATCGAAACGCTTCAAAACGCAGTAGAGAAATACAAGATAGACCTCTACGCATTCTGCATCATGGGAAACCACTACCATCTGCTTCTGACAACGCCATATGGGGAACTTCAGACCTCCTGACACAGCCACATAAAAACCGCTAACTATAAGCATTTACAAAGCTAAACGGTTTGCAAATAAGCTCTATATAATGCAACATAATGCTTGACATTTGCCTTCCTTTCTGATAGACTCATCCCATGAGTGAGATACATTCGTTACCACTGGAGGCAGAGGTGAGTACCAGTAATCGGATATCCATCAATGACCATGCCTGGATTTACAGGGAGGGAGGGATTTGTACGGTCTTTT
>Ga0315295_10003370_pt1 | contig 13607 bp, 9 predicted proteins | sample YL17G14_0_MG_FD_204453 | JGI IMG/M metagenome (GOLD analysis project Ga0315295, IMG submission 204453) | Sediment microbial communities from Yellowstone Lake, YNP, Wyoming, USA - YL17G14_0 | ecosystem: Environmental > Aquatic > Freshwater > Lake > Sediment | place: USA: Wyoming | collected...
GGAGGCAAGGGAGCTGATCAACTATAATTCACAGATTATCTGGAAATCAGGTGCCCACACTCTTGTTACAAGTTGCCCCATATGTTACAAAGTGTTTAAAGAGAGCTATTATCTCGATGTTGAGGTTCTTCATCATTCACAGTTTATCAAGAATCTGATTGACGACGGATCGGTAAAGATGAATTTCCTTCATAAGAGCGTAACATATCATACACCATGTGAACTTGGCAGGAATTCAGGAGTTTTTGATGAGCCCAAAGAAGTGCTCAGACATGTTGCAAATCTTGAAACCACAGATTTTGAAGATGAGAATTCACTTTGCTGCGGGGGCAGTCTGGGAAATATAATGCTCAGTCAGGAAAAGAGACGGGAAATAGCAGCTGACGTAGCTGCTGAACTCACCAGGAAGAATCCTGATTATCTTATAACGGCATGTCCTCTCTGCAAAAAGACATTGGCTCCGGCGACAAAATCGAAAGTGGCTGATATTGCCGAAATAGTCGCTGAAGCTATTGCGGTCCCTTCCACATTAAAAAAAAATCCTGAACGGTTCAGAAAACCTGTCAAGGAATCAGCCGGAATAGCACAATAAGTTGAAACAGTATCGTTTTCCATCTTCAGGAACAAATAATTTGCATATTGTTAATAACTTATCTTCCATTTCATATATGATTGGTATTTTTTTTGTTTTTTCGCAAACTTAGTGAATACTGAAATTGTTAATTATACGTTATAAAAAAGTTGTTAATCATAAATAGCATATATATGAGCAGAAAAATCTTTACTCTTTTTGGTCTGGTTTTACTATTGGCCTGGTCGTGCGGGAGGAAATCTGATTCAGTTAATATATCAGATAATGCTATTTTGCAGGAAGCAGACGGAACTCTTGCACTTAACATGGAAAACGCTACCTGTTACAGCGATATAGTTAATCCTTCCAGTAATACTGCCGAATGGAACGTTGTTGTGTCAAAGCCCGGGACATATAAAGTCTGGCTTTCAAGCGCAACCAGGGATACTACTAATTTAAGCTACATCAATTCTGTCAAGATAAGCCTTCTGGATAAGCTTCTTGAAGTCAATCCGGAAATTGACAAAGTTGTACTGAACTCAGATAATGTATCATACCCCTATTTCAGGGCAGATTCCTATGCAGGATCGTTTTACATTTCAGAGCCGGGAGAATACAGCATTCAGGTAATAAGTGAGAAAGTCCTTACAAAGGAAGCTATGAGCCAAACTTCATCAGCTAATGATACAAAGCTGATGTCTGTGATTCTTACTCCAATGACACGCTGACTTTTGCCTCGATCCATTGCCTTGCATTAACAAAGGCTTTGATCCAGGGTGTCACTTCATCATTTCTTTTTCCGGAAGGATAATATCCGCATTGCCATGGGAAGTATGCCCTTTCCAGATGAGGCATCATTACCAGATGCCGGCCGTCGTCTGAGCATAAGCCTGCAACATCATAATCTGAACCGTTCGGATTTGCAGGATATGTGCTTTTGCTGTATCTGAGAACGACATGGTATCTGTCTTCAGTATGTGGCAGGCTGAACTGGCCTTCGCTGTGGGCAACCCAGATACCAAGCTCCATCCCCGCCATATTTTCGAGCATTACCGAATGATTTGCAGGTATTTTTACCCCAAGAAATCCTGATTCAAATTTTCGGGACTTATTATGCAATAATTTTACCTTCCTTTTGTGCCCGGGATAGATCAATTCCAGTTCGGCCATAAGCTGACAGCCATTGCAGACTCCCAGTGAGAGAGTATCGGTCCGGTTATAGTAATTCTCCAGCGCCTTCCTGGCTTTTTCATTATACCTGAATGCTCCCGCCCATCCTTTGGCTGATCCAAGAACATCAGAGTTTGAGAAACCGCCCACAAACACTATCATGTTAATATCTTCAAGATTTTCCCTTCCGCTTATCAGGTCGGTCATATGTACATCTTTTACATCGAATCCGGCCAGCCATAATGCATATGCCATCTCCCTGTCGCCATTAACTCCTTTTTCCCTGATTATAGCTGCCCTTGTGCCCCATTTCTTCCTGCGGTCGGGTGAGATTCCAAGTGCTTTGAATGTACCCTGAAAACTACCTGTATCAATTTTCAGATTGTGGTTTTTATAATTCAGATATCTTTCACGGGCCAGATCATGTCCGCTCTGCCGGCGGTCGAGAAGGTAAGATGTATGGAACCATAAGTCTCTTAAACGGTCAATATCAAAGGTGACAGTGTCATTAATATTTGTGACTTTTATCGCCCTTTCGGTTATGGGATGGCCAACCGAATAGTATGATATACCATGTTCAAGCAGGATTTCTGCAATCTCATCAACATCTTTCACCTGTATGATTATCCCTGGATTCTGACTTAAAAGTATCCTGACAGTATCTTTTTCATTAAGCGCTGAAATGTCAACAGTTATACCTCCTTCAGGATTCGAAAAACACATTTCAAGCAGGGTCGTGATCATTCCTCCTCCTGAGATGTCATGACCTGAAAGTATTTTTCCATTATCAATAAGATCCTGAACAGTGTTAAATACTTCAGCAAAATAAAGAGGATTGGTTACCGTAGGTGCTTCATCGCCAACCTTATTAAGGATCTGGGCAAAAGCGCTTCCTCCGGTCTTGAACTTATCCCTGCTCATGTCAATATACAGGAGGCTCGTATAGGGATCATTAACCAATACCGGTTCGACAATTTTCCTGATGTTGCTTACTTCTCCGGCCGCAGAAATAATTACAGTTCCCGGGGAAATGACAACCTGATCCCTGTACTTTTGAGTCATTGAGAGGCTGTCTTTTCCTGTTGGAATATTAATCCCGAGGTCAATGGCAAATTTGCTTGCGGCCTGAACAGCAGAATAAAGTCTTGCATCTTCTCCCGGGTTCTTGCAGGGCCACATCCAGTTGGCAGAAAGCGAAACGCTTTTTAATTTATCGGTAAGAGGAGCCCATATAATATTTGTAAGAGCTTCAGCAATTGAGAGTACCGAACCTGCTGAAGGATCAATAAGTCCTGCCGCGGGAGCATGTCCGATTGAGGTCGCCATCCCGTATTTCCCCCTGTAATCAAGAGTGATGGCTCCAAGATTATTCAAAGGCAACTGAAGGGGACCTGCACACTGCTGTTTTGCAAGTCGCCCGGTAACGGACCTGTCAACCTTGTTGGTCAGCCAGTCTTTGCAGGCCACCTCCTCAAGCTGAAGGACTTTTTCGACATATTCCTGTATCTTATCCCGGGAGTATTCAGGTTTGCTGTAATCAGATACCGTTGAATTGTCAACCATCACAGTTCTGGGAGGATTCCCGAAAAGAGATTCAAGGGTTATATCAATAGGTTTTTCGCCGGTTATGCTGTTCTCAAATGTAAACTGATGATCGCCTGTTATCTCTCCGATTACGTAGAGAGGAGCTCTTTCCCTTTCGGCAATCTGCTTTAGTGATTCAATGTCACCTGTTTTCAATACTAGCCCCATGCGCTCCTGTGATTCGTTGCCAATAAGCTCTTTTGCAGATAGGGTAGGGTCACCAACAGGTAATTTGCTGATGTCAATTCTGCCGCCCGTCGCTTCAACAAGCTCTGAAAGACAATTAAGGTGACCGCCGGCTCCATGGTCGTGTATGGAAACCACAGGGTTAGCGTCTGATTCGCTTAATGCCCGTATAGCATTATATACTCTTTTCTGCATTTCCGGATTTGCCCTCTGGACTGCATTAAGCTCAATTGAACTGTTGTAGCTTCCTGTATCGACAGAAGAAACAGCACCACCTCCCATTCCAATCCTGTAGTTGTCGCCACCAAGGAGAACGACCAGGTCGCCTTTTTCAGGAGTATCTTTTTCACTGTCTTTCTTTTTACCTATCCCTATGCCTCCTGCAAGCATGATTACTTTATCATAACCGTATTTTCTGAAGTCCTCAAAATGCTCAAATGTAAGAACAGAACCGCAGATAAGAGGTTGTCCGAATTTGTTTCCGAAATCACTTGCCCCATTCGAGGCTTTAATCAGGATATCACCAGGGGTGCGGTAAAGCCATGGTCTCTCTTCAGTAGCTTTTTCCCATGGCCTTGCCCCGTCAGGCCTGGGATATGAAGTCATGTAAACGGCTGTTCCTGCGATGGGGAAAGCCCCTTTTCCGCCAGCGATCCTGTCTCTTATTTCACCACCTGTCCCTGTTGATGCACCATTAAAGGGTTCAACCGTTGTTGGGAAATTATGAGTTTCAGCTTTAAGCGAGAGAACTGATTCATAATTCTTCACTGCAAAATAATCTGGCTTATCCTGGGAAGCCGGTGCAAATTGTTCTGCAACAGGTCCCTGAAGAAAAGCACAATTATCCTTATATGCAGAGACGACTTTATTCCGGTTATAATGAGTAGTATTCTTAATAAGCTGGAAGAGGGTTGAATCTTTCTCTTCACCGTCGATAATGAATATCCCATTGAATATCTTATGGCGGCAATGCTCAGAATTTACCTGCGAAAAGCCAAAAACCTCGCTGTCGGTAAGAGGACGGTTTATTGATCGTGAAAGGTCCTCAAGATATTTTATTTCATCATCATTCAAGGCAAGACCCTCTTTTTCATTGTATTGCCTTATATCGTCGATAAAAACAACTTTTTCAGGTATATGGTCAATTGTAAAAACCTCCTGGTCAGGATCATTGTATAAAGCCTGCAGCATTGGATCATATTCAGGATTTGATGACTTTGCAGGAAAAAATTCTTCAATTCTTAAAATTCCGCTGATCCCCATATTCTGAGTGATCTCAACCGCATTAGTGCTCCATGGAGTTATCATCTCTCTCCTCGGACCGATGAACTTACCATCGATCCTGTTTTTCTGAAGAAGAGAAGCTTCACCAAAGAGCCAGGTCAGTTTATCAATATCATTAATTAATAACTCAGATTTTGTCCCAACAGCTATTAAATTCCCGGACCTGCATTCAAAGAATAGGATCATTTTTAAACTTTAACAATTTGATTAATAATAATATATATTTTTTCAATCTTTATTCAATTAATGGTCCAAAGATAACACTTATTTTAGCCCGCTTCTCTCAAGGAAGGCATCCATCGATGGTTCCCTGCCTCTGAATTTTACATACAGGTTCATTGGCCTGTCGGATTCTCCCTTTTCAAGAATATTCTTTCTGAACGAATCAGCCACCTCCGGATTAAAAATTCCTTGTTGCCTGAAATAATGGAATGCATCCGCATCAAGAACCTCAGCCCATTTATATCCATAGTAGCCTGCAGCATAACCTCCTCCGAAAAGGTGGGTAAAAGAACAGCTCATATTCAGAGAATCAGATTTTGGGAAAAGTTCGGTTTTCAGCATTGACCTGCATTCAAAATCATTTATATCGCCATCGAACGGATCAGTGATTGTATGCCAGGCCATATCAAGAAAAGAGAATCCAAGCTGCCTGTTGCAGGCATATCCTTCATTGAAAGTGGAAACATCTCTGATCCTTTTAATTATCTCATGAGGTATCTTCTCGCCTGTTCTGAAATGAACTGCCCACGTATCGAGCCATTCCTGTTCGAATGCCCAGTTCTCCATGAATTGAGAAGGCAGTTCAACGAAATCACGGGCAACATTGGTTCCCGAAAGGCTTTCATAGGTACATTGTGAGAGCATGCCGTGAAGGGCATGCCCGAATTCATGAAGGAAAGTTGTTAATTCGTTGAATGTAAGCAGAGAAGGGCTTGTCAATGTTGGCCTTGAAAAATTTGAGACAATTGATATTAAAGGCATAATTCTATTTCCTCCCTCCATTCTTTGCTCCCGAAAGGCTGTCATCCAGGCACCCCCGTTTTTACCCTGTCGAGGATGAAAATCGAGGTAAAGTATGCCGGCAGGAGAATTATCCCTGTAAAAGACTTCATATGCAATTACTTCATTGTGATATACAGGAATACTTTCATTCTTGTTGAACCTTAGTCCGTAAAGACGCGAAGCTAAACCGAAGATAGCATCCCGGACTATTTCAAGTGAAAAATAAGGTTTAAGTGTCTCATCATCAATGTCATATCTGGCTTTCTTCAGCTTTTCGGAATAATAGGCCCAATCCCATCTTTCAATCTTTTCTGTGTGTCCAAGGTCAGAAGCAAATCCCTTTACTTTCTCAAAATCACGAATAGCTGCATTATGTGAGGCAGAATAGAGATCCTGGAGAAATGATTCCACTTTCTCGGGATTTTCTGCCATACGGTCCCTGAGAACCATCTCTGCATAATGCCTGAATCCAAGCAGTTTTGCTGTTTCAAGGCGAAGATTCACAATCCTTGAAACCAGTGATCTGTTGTCTTTTTCATCATTATGGAAAGCTCTGGAACTGTATGCTTTCAGCATTTTTTCACGCAGTTCCCTCTTTTCAGAATATTGCATAAAAGGTATATAGCTTGGATAGTTAAGTGTAAATACCCATCCCTCTTTTTTACGATTTCCGGCCTCCAGTGAGGCCATTATGGCTATATCTTCAGGTAATCCGGCAAGATCATGATGATCTGTAATATACAATTCAAATGAGTTAGTTTCATTAAGTACATTCTCCTCAAATTTAAGTGTAAGCTTTGAGAGCTCTTCCGATATTTCGCGGAACCTTGATTTGTCCTGTTCATTCAGCCCTGCCCCTCCAAGGACAAATCCCCTGTACTTCTTTTCCATAAGCATCAGTTGTTCTTTGCTGAGGCCCAGAGTATCCTTTCCATCAAAGACTGTCTTTATCCTGGAGAATAACTTTTCATTAAGGGTTATATCATTTGAAAACCTAGCAAGAAGGGGCGAAATTTCCTGGGAAGCTGATTGAAGCTCCTTTGAGGTTTCGGCACTATTAAGATTGAAGAGCACTGCTGATATCTGACCAAGTTTTTCTGCGCAAAGGTCAAGAGCAGCAACACTGTTTTCAAATGAAGGTAATTCAGTATTTTCGGTAATTCTGTCTATTTCAAATGAAGCCGACCTGATGGCTTCCACGATAGCTGGCTTGAAATGATCTGTATTAATAAGGTGAAATGGAGGAGTCCCGTAAGGAGTTTCCCACTTTTGCAATAATGGATTTAACATAGGAAGGTTGTATTTGACACGGGATCAATCGTCAAGATCTTCACCGCTATCTTCCTTTCCGCCTGCTCCTGAGTATTTGGCAGGATATGGAGTATTTCCTTTCTCGGCAAACCATAATATCCTGTTAAGCAGATCATCATTGCCAGAGTCAATTCCGTCAAATTCAGGAAGCATGCTTTTCTTGGCGAAATGTAAAGCTTTTCCCTTAAGGGATATGATCTGAGGATTCAATTCATCAATTGGAATATTTGATGGCAGCGCTTTATAAGGAGTTTTATCAGGAACTGAAGTAAAACATTCAGTCATTGGATTTGCAATCGCATCCTGAATATTCATCGGAGGCATACCCAGGATCTGTTCTATAGTCCTGATCATTGACGGCTGAGTATAATAAGTACTGACAGTCTTCTTCAATCTCGAATATGGGCTTATGACTAAAGCAACGGTACGGTATGCTGAAACATGATCCCACCCTCCCTGCGAGTCATCCTCAACAACAAATATTACTGTATTTTCCCAGAAGCGGCTTTTACTGAACGCCTCAACTATCTTTCCAAGAGCAGCATCATTGTCGGCAACAAATGCCCTTGGTGTCGGATACCCGGGCCTTACACCATTTGTATGGTCATTCGGCAATGCAATAATCATCAGTTCCGGAAGTTTATCTCCCGGCATCGCCTCGTATTCATTCAATTCCTTAATCAGGGCATCTGCTCTCATGGCATCACTGAATTCATGATTGCCATATGACGGATAAGTTTGTGAAAGAATCGCTTTTACTGGCTCAATTGTGGTCCGGTTAAAGAATTCAACTTTTTCCCCTTTTATATATTTGTTATAGATATCGGCCCATTTCAGCTTGTTATCAAGAACCGGAACTGAAGCCTCCCCATATATGCGGACGGACCTTCCATGGCTTAATGCATTATCCCAGATAAATCCAGTCGGGGCATAGGCCATAGCGTCATACAGTACATGAGTATAGCTTCTGAACCAGGCTCTCATGTTCTTTTCAATATAGTCAGTAACTATTGAAGCATCTGACCACATATGCCCGTCTGCTGAACATTTACCTGATACATGAAAATTATCCAGAAGCATAAATTCCTCACAGAGCTTATGTATGTTTGGTGTGATGTTGACACCATAGGTACAAATTGCAGGGTCACCGTTGCCTTGAGTCATGTCTCCGAGGATCTGGTCGTATGTTCTGTTCTCCTTTATAATATATAATACATGTTTAAAAACAGAGGGTTCGCCGATTCTGTCAGGAACAGTTTTTGGCTTAATTCCCGCCCTGGGAGCTTCTCTTGCAAGTGTTGCCCTGGAAAGGTCATTTACTGCAATTACAGTATCAGTATATGCCTTTAATTTTTTTGAATCGGGAACCGGAATTGCCGATACAGAAGCGAGCATGTTATGAGAATTGTAAATCAGATTTTTCGTATTTGAATAATTCAGGGATAATCTTGCTCCGGAGGCTTCGAGATTTGCCACATAAAGTTTGCCTGAGGGCAACGGGCATATTGCAGAGGGGTAAGCACCTGTTGGAATAAAGCCGGTTATTATACTCGTATTTCCAGTTCCCCTCCTGGCAGCCCTTTTTGATAATCTAATAACTGCCAGGGCATTATCCATTCCATTTGCAACATAAAGATATTTCTCATCAATGGAGAGGGATAAAGCATTTGGCGAATCACCAAAGAACGGATTTATCTCAGGCTGCAGTCGGACACTTATCGTTTCGGTGATCTCATCTATCAGGGTATTGATTACCATGACATTGTCGCTGTTTGAATTTGTCAGATAAATGTACCTGCCCTGTTTATCACTTGTTATCTCATTTGGATGCAATCCGACCAGCAGTTCTTTAATTTTACTTCCGGTTTTCGGATCAATAACCGTTACACTGCCTTCTCGGGTTCCTCCTCCCGTATTATTGTTAACCCTTGCCTTGCCCCATGGAATGCCGGCAACTTCAGTATCGTTAGGTAAAGGGGTTCTTCCGGCCCAGTTCGTTACATAAAGCTTTCCTGCAGCCATAGTAAGTCCGTAAGGAGCAACTCCCGGATCAGCTATCCAGATGGTATCACCGGTTAGCAGATCCTGTTTTATAACCTTGTTGTTACCGTTAAGTACAACATACAAATATTCCCGATTTGATTCAGTGCTAATCAGTAATTCATTTGGCAGAGCCATCTCGGCAGGAAAATCCTTCTTGTATTCGATTAACCGTCCAAATTCTGCCTTCGTTCCGTCCCATTTGGCAGATGCAACAAATGATCTTTTATCTCTGCCGACAACGCTCCAGTAGACTTCAAGAGAACCTTTATTGTTATACCAGGTAATTCCTGAATAGGTGTTCATCCCGCCTCTGAGAACCGGGTGAAAACTGTTTCTGAGCACGAATTTGACCGTATCGGCCTGAGTGCTTATAAAAACTATGCTGGATCTCTCTTCCACTGCAAGCCATTTCCTGTCGGGAGACAGAGCTGCATCAAGTGCATGATTTTCAAGGGAGGCATCACCGAATAATATCTGTTTGCCTGCGGGCTGAATAAACCTGTTATACGGAAGCTGAATCCGTTCTAAATCAGTCCCCGTAACAATTTGTCGTGCGACCTGGGAGCTGCCCTTTAAAAACAAACCTAACATAATCAGTGTCAGAAAATATCTCATAATTAGAATGGATTTAAAATTATATATCATAAAACCTGCAGTTTGCTGAAAATATCGTATGATAATGATTGCTGACTAAGATAATTGAAAAAAGCAAAAGCGGCTATATTAAAAGCCTCTTTTATATTTTTACCCCTAAATCCCCCCTTGCTCCGCCGTAGCGGCTACGCGAATGCGAAGAGGGGGGGTGGGGGTATTTTAAATTTTAAAACAACCTTGCTTGTTTTCTTCAGAAAGGAAGGTCACTTAGTTCATCGATCTCCGGTGGCATATCTTCCAGGGTACTATGCGGCGGATTATTCTGATTTCTGCCTGGTTCTGACACTTTCTCTATTTTCCAGGCATCCAGATTTGTAAAATAGTTGATCTTGCCGTCGCGTTCCCATTTATTCCCTTTAAGGTTGAACCAGATCTTTACTTCCTCGTTAAGAAATGATTCATTTATAAGGTCACATTTATCCTGGATGAGCTGGAATTTAATATAATCGATAAAAACAGCTGAACCTCCGGTATCCTTTTTCTCAATAACAAATTCCCGCTTCCTGAATTTGTCGTTTACCTGATTTACAGGCAGAACATCTATTACTTTACCGGTGATTTCGAAAGCCATATTAATCTTCTTTAATTGTTATTTTTTCTATTTCATCACCCTGACGGATCTTTTCGATGATATCAAGTCCTTCAATGACCTTTCCGAAACATGTGTGCTGGCCGTCAAGGTGTTTTGTGTTCGTTCTGCTGTGGCATATGAAAAACTGGGATCCGCCCGTATTTCTTCCGGCATGAGCCATCGACAGGACACCCTTATCGTGGTATTGATTTCCACCAGTAAGCTCGCATTTGATTTTATATCCCGGACCACCTGTTCCCACACGCGGATCGCTCATATCCTTTGAAAATGGGCAACCACCCTGGATCACAAAATTTGGAATAACCCTGTGAAATGCCAGTCCGTCATAAAAACCCTTTTTTGCCAGCTTTACAAAGTTCTCCACAGTTTCGGAAGCATCCTCTTCATAGAAGCTGACCTTCATAAAACCTTTAGGTGTATGGATCTCAGCCGACCTCATATTATTGAACTATTTCAAGCAGTTCAACCTCAAAAACAAGCGTTGAAAAAGGTTTTATAACATCACCTGCCTGGCTTGCACCATAAGCAAGATTCTGGGGGATATACAATTTGAACTTTGAACCAACCGGCATAAGCTGTAAAGCTTCTGTCCAGCCTGTAATAACTCCCGAAACAGGAAACTGTGCAGGTTCACCTCTTTTTATTGAAGAGTCAAATTCAGTTCCGTCGATAAGAGTTCCTACATAATGAACCTTAACTGTATTATTCTGGGTCGGTTTGTTGCCTTTTCCCATTTTGATTACTTCGTACTGAAGGCCGCTCGGTGTGACCGTAATTCCAGCCTTATCCTTGTTTTTGGCAAGAAATTCTTCATTCTGGGCTATATAATCTTTATAAAGAAGCTTGTCCTGTTCAGCCTGTTTTTCAGCCTGCACAGCCTGACGAGCAGTGACAAATGACATAATAAAACCTCTTGCTATTTCATCTGACATTTCTGCTTTACCCTTTTCACCATCCAGCATAGCTTTGGCTACTATTCTTGGATCCAGCTTAAGACTGTCAGTCTGGAGTGCATTAAAGTTAATAATTCCGAATGCATAGGAGAGAGAGTCTTCCTTTGTTTTCAGTTTTACATTTGAAACATAATTCTTTGAACAGGAGCTAAGAAGCATGGCAACAACACTTGTCAGAACAATTAATCCCTTGATTTTCATTTGATATATTTTTAGATTTTTAAATTTCCGCAAAGATAATACTTTGACCTAAGTAAAAAAGAGTAGTGAAAAATTATTTTTTAAATTTTTACAGCCCTTATTATCTGGCGTTTTCCCGGCGGTCCTGGCAAAAGAGTGACATCAAATCCGTACTTTTTCAGCATTCTTTGCACTGTACCCTTGGCGGAATATGTAACCAGTATACCATTACTTGCAGTAATTCCTGATATTTTTTCAAATACATAATCACTCCACATTTCAGGCTGTTTATCCGGTCCGAAAGCATCAAAATATATGAGGTCAAAATTCCCCGTGATCTCATGTTTGGTAAGATCTCCTTCTATCTTGTTCAAGGTGAAAATATCAGAGATCTCCTCCATTATATTCCATTTGCCTGCATGGATCCGGTCAAAAAGATATCCAGACTCACGGGGAAAGAAGTCTTTATAATTTAATACATTAATTACTGATCCCGGAAGAGGATATTTCTCAATCGCTGAATAAAATATTTTTCTTTTCTGAGAGAATGCATCAACGGCGGTCAGAAAAGCATTTAATCCGGTGCCGAATCCAACTTCAAATATCCTTACAGGATCGGCTTTGAAAGAATTCAGACCGCATTTGATAAAGATGTAATCAGATTCCTGAATTGCCCCATGCACCGAATGGTAATGCTCCCCGAGTTCAGGAACAAACAATGTGTGCGAACCATCTTCTGTCAAAATAATTTCCGGCATATTGCAATGTTGTTGAGTGACTTAATGTTCATGTCGATAGAATGGGGCTGTACTAAATAGTATCTGACTTCTTGTTGCACCTAAGTTTTGTGCTGAAGTAACATATAGAACAATACTAATACCGTATGAAAAGACACCAATCAAAAGAGCTGCTGGAATATAACTTAATTCAATTTGCCAGTTACTTAAAAACATGCCAATCGTTAAATTTGTAATCCCCCCGAAAAACCCCTTGATAAATGTTATAGTCTGAGGGGAAACTCCATCAATTATTGCAGAAAAATGATTGTCAAATCCCCAGGAAATGCAAGCTAAAAGGATGAAGGTTGCTGAAACAATTCCACTTGCTGATTCCTGAGAGGAAATAATAATTCCCGCACACAGAGTTAATAATATCCCAATTATTGCAGAACGATCCAAATGATCTTTAAAGAACAAAATCCCTAAGATTGCAGTAGTTACAAGTTCCATATTCAGCCATATGGAAACAGACATAGCATTGGCGGTTTTTAAGCCAATCATTAAAAACAGAGGCCCCAGGATTCCACCAAAGACGATGACTCCGCCTAAGTACTTCTTCTTACCTGTTAACCTTAATGCTTTAAATTCAACTTTGCTGTTTTTTATTATATAAGGAAGGAAGGCTAATGCTGCACCCAGGTATAACAACCCGGCTAATTGAAAACTATTGAATTGAGATAATATGATTTTGCTTAATGGAGTTGCCACACCAAAAAGTAAACCTGCAAGCAATCCGATTAAGACTGATCTTATTTTCATACTATTTGATTCCGAATACAAAAGAGAGTACCGGAAGCCCCAGAACACGATACTTTGCCTGAGAAATCTTTACTTGCGAAAAACCGGATGATTCCATAATAGGCTGCAATCCTTTTAAATCATGCTTAATAAACTAGAGCGAATTGAAACTTTTTTACCAAATGATGCAATTTACATCTATAGGCTTAAAGATTAGTTAAATTTTGGACAACTTTGTTAATTGCAAGAGCCGGACCTATTGACCATATTTGACCAGTCAGATTACCCTTGATATATCACTAAACAACAAGTATTTAACTCCGCAAGTACATTCCTTCCCTTTAGCTGTTTCAAATGCTTCTTTTCCTTCAGTTATGGAAAAGTAAATTAGACCTGCTGCTCCTATAACATCAGCATAGGTAAAGCCTGTGAGTTCGTAAACAAGACTTGATATGAGCAGAACCAACGACATGTATACACAAATCTTGGTACAATTTGCATCAGTAATTATGGGTTCAGAATGTAACTTTTTGCCAATGCTTTTTTTTGCACTCATA
>Ga0315295_10003371_pt1 | contig 13606 bp, 13 predicted proteins | sample YL17G14_0_MG_FD_204453 | JGI IMG/M metagenome (GOLD analysis project Ga0315295, IMG submission 204453) | Sediment microbial communities from Yellowstone Lake, YNP, Wyoming, USA - YL17G14_0 | ecosystem: Environmental > Aquatic > Freshwater > Lake > Sediment | place: USA: Wyoming | collected...
GCACGGCTTGTAGCATCAAGATCAACGCTAACATCGGCAACTCCGCCGTCACCTCCAACATCGAGCAGGAGTTGGAGAAGCTGCACAACGCCGTCCACTACGGCGCCGACACCGTGATGGACTTGAGCACCGGCGGCGACATCGATGCCATCCGGGCGGCCATCGTCCAGGCCAGCACCGTACCTATCGGCACCGTCCCCATCTATCAGGCCATCACCATGCGCGACCGCCTGGAGGACCTGACGCCGGACGACTTCCTGGAGATGATCGAGCACCAGGCGCAGCAGGGCGTCGACTACATGACCATCCACGCCGGCATCCTCTTGGAGTACCTGCCGCTGGTGAGCAAGCGGGTGACGGGCATCGTCAGCCGCGGCGGCTCGCTGCTGGCTCAGTGGATGTTCTACCACCACAAGCAGAACCCGCTCTACGAGCGCTACGACGATATCTGCGACATCTTCCGTCGTTACGACGTCACGTTCAGCTTGGGCGATAGCCTGCGGCCGGGCTGTCTGGCCGACGCCAGCGACGAGGCGCAGTTCGCCGAGCTGCGCACCCTGGGCGAGCTCACCCACCGTGGCCGCGCCAAGGACTGCCAGGTGATGGTGGAGGGGCCCGGCCACGTGCCCCTGAACCAGATCGAGTACAACGTCAAGCTCCAGCAGGAGCTCTGCGACGAGGCGCCCTTCTACGTCCTGGGGCCCCTGGTGACCGACATCGCGCCCGGCTACGACCACATCACCTCCGCCATCGGGGCGACCATGGCCGGCTACGCCGGAGCCAGCTTCCTCTGTTACGTCACGCCCAAGGAGCACCTGGGACTGCCCGACCTGGACGACGTGAGGGAGGGCGTCATCGCCTACAAGATCGCCGCCCACGCCGCTGATGTGGCCCGCGGCCGCCCCGGCGCCCGCGCCCGCGACGATGAGCTGTCGAGGGCGCGCTACGACTTCGACTGGGAGAAGCAGTTCGCCCTCTCGCTTGACCCGGAGACGGCCCGCCGCATGCACGACGAGACGCTGGGCCACGACATCTTCAAGCACGCCGAGTTCTGCTCCATGTGCGGGCCCAAGTTCTGCTCGATGCAGATCTCGCGCCACCTGGGCGAGGAGCGGCCCAAGCGCATCCACGCCGAAGAGCTGAAGCTGGAAGAGCTGCGGAAGTAGGAGCAAGTTGATGGAAGACGACTACCTGGAGATCGCCGGGAAACGGTTCCGTTCCCGCCTGATGGTGGGCACCGGCAAGTATCGCAGCACTGAGGAGATGCTGGGCGCCTTCGAGGCTGCGGGCGCGGAGATCGTCACCGTGGCCATCCGCCGCCTGAACCTGGACAACCCCAACGAGAAGACCCTCTTGGACTACATCGACTGGAGCAGGTACACCATCCTCCCCAACACCGCCGGCTGTCGCACGGTGGAGGAGGCGTTGTTCACCGCCCGCCTGGCGCGCCAGGTCACGGGCTCCGACTGGATCAAGCTGGAGGTCATCCCCGACCCCAAGTACCTCCTGCCCGACCCGGCCGGCACGCTGGAGGCAGCCCGCACACTTGTCGACGAAGGGTTCACCGTCCTCCCCTATATCCACGCCGACCCCATACTCGCCCGTCGCCTCCAGGAGATGGGCTGCGCCACCGTCATGCCCCTCGGCTCGCCCATCGGCTCCGGCCGGGGCGTCTTCACCCTGGAGGAGATCCAGATCATCATCGAGAACGCGCAGGTGCCGGTGGTGGTGGACGCCGGACTGGCCGTCCCCTCCGACGCCTCGCAGGTCATGGAGGTGGGCGCCGACGCCGTGCTGGTGAATACCGCCATCGCCCAGGCCCAGGACCCCGCCCTCATGGCCGAAGGCTTCCGCTTGGGGGTAGAGGCCGGCCGCAAGGCGTACCTGGCGGGGCGCATCCCCAAGAAGGCCTACGCCTCCGCGTCGAGCCCGCTGGAGGGAGTGGCTCGGCCCACCTCCTGATGACGCCGTGGGCAAGCTGACCGTCCCCTGCCTGGCCCTCGTGACCGACCGCCGCCTCTGCCAGGCGCTGTCCCTGGAGGAAGCGGTGGCCCAGGCGGTCGAAGGCGGCGCGAACCTGGTGCAGCTTCGGGAGAAGGATTTGCCCGCGGCGGACCTGCTGGCCCTGGCCGAGAAGCTGCGGGCCGTCACCCAGGGACGCGCCCTCTTCCTGGTGAACGACCGGCTGGACGTGGCGCTGGCCTGCTCGGCCGACGGCGTCCACCTGCCGGAGCAGAGCCTTCCCGTGGCCGTTGCCCGCCGCCTGGCCGGCGAGAGGTTCATCATCGGCCGTTCGGTGCACAGCGTGGCCGAGGCGGTGCGGGCGCAGGCGGAGGGCGCCGACTACGTACAGGTGGGCACCATATTCGCCAGCCGCTCGCATCCCGACCAGGGCCGAAGGTCGGCCGACCTGGCGGCCCCGCCCGCTGGCCTGGGCCTGATGGAAGCCGTGGCGGCGGTGGTGAGCATCCCGATCTTGGCGGTGGGCGGCATCACCGCCGCCAACGTGAGCGAGGCGATGGCGGCCGGCGCCCGCGGCGCCGCCGTCATCTCGGCCATCCTCGGTGCGCCCTCGACTCGCGAGGCGGCGCGCGGCCTGGCCCAGGCCATCGCCGCCGTGGAAACGAAGGCGAGGCCATGATCGCCCTCACGGTCAACGGCGAGCGGCGGGAGCTGGACGGGCCCATCAAGCTCACCGCCTTCCTGGAGAGCCTGGCCATCGACCCCCGCTACGTGGCCGTGGCCCGCAACGGCGATGTCCTGCCCCGCGAGGAGTGGCCCGAAACCACCCTCCAGGACGGCGACGTGCTGGAGGTCGTGCGCATGGTGGGCGGCGGCGCTCAAGCCAGGGCGAGAAAGGAGCCTTTGGTCATGGATGCCCTGCTTCTCTTGCTCGCGTTTGGCGCGGGAATAGCGGCTGCTACCCAGATACTGGTCAACGGCGCCTTGGGGGAGGAGCGGGGCGTGCCGGAGGCGCTGCTGGTGTCCGTGACGGTGACCTACGGGTCCGCCGTGCTGTTCTTGCTGATTCGGTTCGTCATTATGGGTGAGCTGAATCTGGACACTCATGTCAGGCCGCTACTGTACCTACTGCCGCTGGCGTTCATCGCCCTGCTGGCCTTCTTGGGCCTGATGGGTGGCCTGCAGTGGTACTACTTCCTGGGCGGGCTGGCGGGCGTGCTCATCGTCGCCACGGTGGCCCTGACCGGCCCCCGCATCGGCATCGCCACTACCAGCGCCGCCGTCATCGCCGGCCAGATGGTCGGCGCCATCCTGTTTGACCACCTGGGGCTCCTGGATCAAGCCAAGGACCCCATCGACGCCCTCAAGGTCGCCGGAACGCTCCTTATTGTGGGCGGCGTCGTACTCGTGCGGGGGTTCTGATGGCAGACGTGGTTATCGTCGGTGGGGGCGTCATCGGCTGCGCCATTGCCTACTACCTGACGGCGGCCGGCGTGAGCGTCACGCTGTTCGAGCGCAAAGAAGTGGCCGGCGAGGCCTCGGGCGCGGCGGCAGGCATGCTGGCCCCCCTGAGCGAATCGCCGCGGCCGGGGCCCTTCGTGGAGCTCTGCCTGGCCAGCCTGAGCCTCTTCCCCGCCCTGGCCGACGCCCTGCGAGAAGAGACGGGCATCGATATCGAATACGTGCCTTCGGGCATCCTGCGAGTGGCCCTGACCGAGGACGAGGAGCGCGAGCTGCGCCAGCGTCTGGAGTGGCAGCGCTCCCTGGGCCTGCCCCTGGAGTGGGTAGACGGCGAGGCCCTGCGCCACCTGGAGCCGCGCCTGGCGCCGGCGAGGGGCGCCCTCTACTCGCCGCAGGAGCATCAGGTGAGCGCCGGCCGCCTGACTCAGGCCCTGGCCCAGGCGGCAGCCCGTCGCGGCGCCGTCCTTCACCAGGGCGTGGCAGTAACCGGCCTTGTGGCCAATGGAGGGCGCGCGACCGGCGTACGCACGTCGTCGGGCAAGGTGAGCGGCGGCCATGTGGTGCTGGCGGCCGGCCCCTGGACGGGCGCCTTCGTCCGCCGGCTGGGTGTGCCGCTGCCGGTGCGGCCCGTGCGCGGCCAGATGCTGGCCTTGGCCGACTTCGCCCTGCCCCTGCGGCACATCGTCTGGGGCGAGGCCGCCTACCTAGTGCCCAAGGCCAACGGCTTCCTCTTCGTCGGTGCGACTGTGGAGGACGTGGGCTTCCGCAGCGGGACGACCGTCCAGGGCCAGCGCAGGCTACAGCGGGGCGCCCGCGGTCTGGTACCCAGCCTCGCCCACGGCGAGGTCGCCTCTTCCTGGGCGGGCCTCCGCCCGGCCTCGCCCGACGGCCTGCCCATCCTGGGGCCGGTCCCTGGCTGGGACGGCCTGAGCGTGGCCAGCGGCCACTACCGCAACGGCATCCTGCTGGCGCCCATCACCGGCCGTCTGATGGCCCAGCTCCTGGCCGAAGGGAAGACGGAGGTCTCGCTGGCGCCGTTCAGCGCGGCGCGCTTCGCCTGACGGGCCACAGACCACATCGCCGCGCTCATGATTCGACGGGCTCACCATGAGCGGAGACTGACACCGCTCGCCCTAAGCCTGTCGAAGGGTGAGCCAAGATGTGGCGGAGGCTTTGTGGTCATCAAGAGAATAACAACACCCCTGAGGGTTTCCGCCAAAGGCGGATCCGCCTCCGGCGGAGAGACCTCAGCTTTTGGGAAGCTGCGGGATTTATCCCGCAGGGGTGAACCTAGATGGTTAAACGCCTTCAGGCTCCAGGGGGGTGGCGTGGAAGCCTGAAGGCTTCCGCTAGATCTCGCGCCCTGGCTGGAGCCCGCCTAGCGCCCCGCCTGGTGGGCCGCGATGCGCGCCGACAGCCGGCGCGCGGCCTCGCGCGGGTCCGCCGCCGCCACCACCGCCGCGATGACGCAGACCATGTCCGCGCCCGCCGCCAGGACGGCGTCGATGTTCTCCTCTGTTATGCCGCCGATGGCCGCCACGGGGATCGAGACCGCCGCCTTGACGGCGCGCACGGTCTCGAGGGTGGCCGGTCGGATGTTTTCCTTGGAGGTAGTGGGGAAGAGGCGCCCCACCGACACGTAGTCGGCGCCGTCGGCCTGGGCGCGCAGGGCCTCCTCCACATTGTTGGTGGAGCAGCCGATGATGCCCTGCCGCATGAGGCGCCGCCGCACGATGGCCACCGGCAGGTCCTTCTGGCCCAGGTGCACGCCGTCGGCCCGCGCGGCGAGGGCCAGGTCCACGTGGTCGTTGATGATGAGGCGCAGGTTCGGCCCCACGCAGACCCGCATCAGGCGCTCCGCCACCTCTAGCTGCAGGCCCTTCTCGCGCCGCTTGTCGCGTAGCTGGATGAGGGTGGCGCCGCCCTCGATGGCCAGGCGCGCTATCTCCTCCTCGGAGCGGCCGCCGGCCACCTCGGGGTCGATGATCACGCACAGTCCGCGCAGGACAGACGAGTTTATCGTCGGCATGGCAGGCCCTACAATACTAACGGGACTCGATGCACAGATACAGACTGGCCGCCGCCATTATAACCGTTTTCGCGGTGCTCGTGGTAGGTCTTTTCGCCGCCATGTGGGCCTTTAGCCCCACGCGGGCCGGCCTCACCACCGCCTTCCTGCTGCCCGACCTCTTCGTGGACCTGCCGGTATCGCCGCTGAGGCTGGCCGGCGCTAGGCCCGTCAAGGAGGAAGTGACGTTTCCTGTCAACGGCCGGCAGGTGGCGGCCGACCTCTACCGCCCCGACGACAACGACCGCCACGGGGCGATGCTGGTGGTCATCGGCGCGGCGCCTCAAGCTCTGGAGGACGAGCAGGCCGTGCGGCTGGCCAAGAGCGCCGCCCGCGCCGGCCTGGTGGTGATGCTCCCGGAGTTGGAGCACCTGCTGGCCGACGAGATAGTGCCCGAGGAGATCGAGGAGGTGGTGGCCGCCTTCCAGTACCTGCGCGCCCAGCCTTTTGTGGATCCGGAGCGAACCGGGATGCTCGGCTTCTCGGTGGGCGCGGGCGTCGGCCTGGTGGCCGCCAGCGACCCCCGCATCCGGGACGACGTGGCCCTGTTCGGCTCGTTCGGCGGCTACTACGACCTGTACGACGTCATCGCTGCCGCCACCACCGAGACCATCACCAACGACGGTCACCAGAGCCAGTGGCACCCCGACGACAAGACGCTGCGCGTCCTCCGCCGCAGCCTCATCTACTACGTGGACGACCCCCGCGACCAGGATGTGCTGACGCGCATCTTCCTGGAGGACGACGATTCGGCTCGCGAGGAGGTGGACAGCCTCGCGCCCCAGTCGCAGGCAATCTTCGACATCCTGGACAACCGCGATCCCGCCCGTTCGGCCGAGTTGTTCGCCGCCCTATCGCCGGAGGACCAGGCCATCCTCCGCCGCCTCTCTCCCAGCGCCGCGCTGGACGGCCTGCGCACAGAGCTCATAGTCATGCACGACCGCCACGACCGCTACATCCCCTATGTGGAGTCGCGCCGGCTGGCGGAAGCCGCCCGGTCGGGCATCGAGGTACACTACGCCGAGATGGACATCTTTCGCCACGTGGACCCGGGCGTGCCCCTCAACCCGCTCACCTTCCTGGCCGACCTCATCGAGCTCTTGTTCCAGGTCTGCCGCCTGATGCTGCGTCTGACGTGAACCCCATTCCTTCACTCCCTTCGGCGGGCTATAATCCACAGCGATCGGAAAGCCGCCGGCCGGCGGCAGAAGGGACGAAACGATGAGAGTGCTCTCGGGCCCGGTGTGCTTGCTCCTGGCGATGGCTCTGGCCCTGCTCGCGGTCGCTTCCGCCTGCGGAGGGGAGTCCTTCAGCCTGCCCACGCCGGGCCCCGGCGGCGAGACCGTCATCCGCATCGAGATGCGGGACAACTTCTTCTCCCCCAACAACATCACCATTCGGGCCAACCAGAAATACATCCTGGAGCTGCGCAACCGGGGCAAGGCGCCCCACAACCTGCGCATCGCCGGGCCGGACCTTGAGTTCGACACGGACGATGACATCGCCTCCGACGTCATCGACGGGGGCAAGACGGAGCTTTTTCCCCTGGAGATGACGGTGGCCGGCACATTCCCCTTCCACAGCGACTCCCACGCTGTGGAGATGGAGGGGACGCTGACCGTTTGGGCGAAGCCCACCATCCCGCCCCCCACTCCCTCGCCGACGCCGACGCCTACTCCCTCGCCAACGCCCACACCGGAGGCGACGCCCACGCCGGAGGCAAGTCCAACGGCCGAGCAGCCGCCCGTTTCCACGATTCCTCCCGCCGCGCCGTAGGAGTCATGGCATCCACCGACGACCCCCTCATCGTCCAGCGGCAGGGGCGGGTCTGCACCTTCGTCATCAACCGGCCCGACAAGCTCAACTCGGTCACCCCGGAGGTTATGGCCCGCCTGGCCGAAGTCCTGAGCGCCCTGAAGGACGACGACGATGTGCGAGCGGTGGTGTTGCGCGGCGCCGGCACCGGCGCCTTCTCTGCCGGATTCGACATCGGGCGAATTGGGGGCCTGCCCCAGGAGGCGGGGCCGCCGGGTAACCCGCTGGAGTACGGCCTGGAGGCCATCGCCGCCTACCCTTACCCCGTCATCGCTATGGTCTACGGCTACGCCCTGGGTGGCGGCTGCCACCTCGCCGCCGCCTGCGACCTGTGCCTCGCCGCCGACACCGCGGTCTTCGGCATGACGCCGGCCAAGCTGGGGCTGGTCTACCCCATCGAGGGTTTTCAGTTCTTCCTGAGCCGTCTCGGCCCGGCCTACGCCAAAGAGCTCTTCCTCACGGCGCGGCAAGTCCCGGCCCAGCGGGCTAAGGAGATGGGGCTCGTCCACCAACTGGTGCCCGAAGCGGAGCTGGAGGCCACCGTCTACGCTCTGGCCCAGGAGCTGGCCGAGGAGAATGCTCCCCTGGCGGTGAAGGGCGCGAAGCTCATCATCAACCGCCTGGCTCAGGGCCCGCTGACGGAGGCGGAGGAGCGGGAGTTCCGCACGTGGATGGCCCGTGCCTTCGCCAGCGAGGACGCTAAGGAGGCTCGCGCCGCCTTCAAGGAGAAGCGGAAGCCCCAGTTCAAGGGACGGTAGCAGGGAATGTAGGGGCAGGGCTCGCCCCTGCCCCTTGGGGCGGAGCAAGCGCCGCCCCTACGTCCCGTGGAGAACGTTCGCTATGGAGCAGGTGCGGGCGGCGAGGTAATATGGGTTCGGAGCGCCCGGAGGAAGCGATCGCGTGAGGAAAGGGAGACAGGCCATCGAGCTGGCGGAGCGACTGCTGGCCGGCGACGCGCTGGCCCTGCCCCGCCTCATAAGCATGGTCGAGGGCGAGAGTCCGGCCGTCGGCGAGATCATGCGGCGCATCGCCCCCCAAACCGGTCGCGCCTACTGCATCGGCGTCACCGGGCCGCCCGGCGCCGGTAAGAGCACCGTCGTCGACAAGCTCACCGTCCTCATGCGCGAGAAGGGCCTGTCGGTAGGCATCGTAGCTGTGGACCCTTCCAGCCCCTTCACCGGTGGGGCCATCCTCGGCGACCGCATCCGCATGCAGCAGCACTACCTCGACCCCGGCGTGTTCATCCGCAGCATGGCGACTCGCGGCAGCCACGGTGGCCTGCCCAACACCGTCCTGGGCGTCATCAAGCTCATCGACGCCAGCGGCCGCGATGCCGTCCTGGTGGAGACGGTAGGCGTGGGCCAGACCGAGCTGGACGTGGTCAACACCGCCGACATCGTCATCGTGGTGGTGACGCCGGAATCAGGGGACGCCGTCCAGGCCATGAAGGCCGGCCTGTTCGAGATCGCCGACGTCTTCGCCATCAACAAGTCGGACCGCGAAGGGGCCAGGCGCATGAAGACGGAACTGGAGGCGATCCTGGCCATGAAGCCCGGCGAGACCGTCCCCGTGATCCTGACCCAGGCCCACAAGGGTCTGGGCATCGACGAACTGTACGCGGAGGTGGAGCGCCTGCGCCTCGCTCAGGAGGCGAACGGCCAGTTGGAGGAGCGGCGTCGACGCCGGCGGCGGGAGGAGTTCCTGGAGCTGATCCAGCGCCGGGTGCGCGGTCGCTTCCTGGAGTTCATGGAGAAGGACGGCCAGCTCCGTGACCTGACGGAGCGGGTGGTCGCCGGCGAGCTCGATCCTTATTCGGCCTGCGCCCAGGTCCTGGACGACCGCCACTGGCTGGCCAAGTGGCTGCCCAACGAAGGGTAGGCTGCTGAGGGGAGGCCCGCAGGCCCTTCGACAGGATCAGGGTGAGCGGTCTTGAACCAGAGCTAGCGGCGGGCCGCCCGCGGCGCCAGGTGGAAGTGGGCGAGCAGGAAATCGATGAGCTGGGGCACCGCCGCGAAGTCGAAGTAGGGGGCGCTGGCGTCCAGGGGCTGGTCGCTCACAACGGCTAAGTGCTCCCCCTGCTCCAGTTCGGCGTCGGGCCCCAGGGCTTCCCGCGCCACCAACACCTGCGGCTTGCCGCTGCCGCGGAAACCTTCGGTGAGGACGATGTCGACGCGATCCGCCACCAGTCCCACCAACTCGTCCAGGGGCGGCTCTCCGCCTAAGGCGGACTGTTGCACCATGGCCACCCTTGCCGGCGAGGAGATGACCACGCAGTCGCTGCCCGCCTGGGCGAAGCGCCAGCTATCCTTGCCCTCGTGGTCGATCTGGAAGTCGTGGTGGGCGTGCTTGATGACGGCCACTCGATAGCCGCGCGCCTTCAGCTCGCGCACTACCTTCTCCAGGAGGGTGGTCTTGCCGGCGCCCGAATTGCCGACGAAGCTCACGACGGGGGGTTGGCTCACAAGCCCTCTACTTTAGGCACGCTCGGTCGAGGGACTGACCTCCCGCCTGACGTCCTCCAGGGTCGACCCCAACTGCCTGGCCACGGCCGTCTTGGCCACGCAGTAGGTGGCTCCCTGCTGGCGGGCGGCCTCGCGATAGTGCTCATCATCCATGTCTAATAATACAAGGATCAGGGCGTGAGGTTGACACTCCTTGATCTCGCGGATGGTCTCCAGGCCGTGGCTCAGGGCGGGGCCGAGGCCGGCCACCACCAGGTCGGGCCGCCGCGTGCGGCAGAGGGCCAGCGTCTCCTCCAGGTTGGAGGCGACGCCCATCAGCGCCATGCCCGGCTGGCGCGCCAGGAACTCGATGAGGAGGCGCCGCTGGAGGAGGTTTGGTTCGAGAATGAGCGTCTGTATTGCCATGAGAGACGATGCGCTGAGGGCCGAGCCGTCATCGCCATTCTAACGTCACGCTGCGGCGGCCGTATCACAACAATGCTCCACCAGGAGAAGAGAAATCGCACCATTTTGACTTGGTGGCTTTGAGGGGGCTACGGCTAGGGCTGGTGGCTATGCTTCCAGTTCTTCGAGGGCGCATCACGATGCGCCCCTACGGCCGAACAGGGCACAACGGGCTGGTGGCTACTCTTCCAGGGTCACCAGGCCCTTGCGGATGGCGAACTTGATGAGCTCGGCGCGGTTGTGGAGGCTCAGCTTGTCCATGATGTTGGCCCGGTGGCGCTCGACGGTGTTGGGGCTCAGGTACAGTAGGGTGGCGATCTCGCGGCCGGTCTTGCCCTCGGCGATGAGCTTCAGGACCTCCTTCTCGCGGTCCGATAGCTTGGACAGGGCGTCTTTCTCTTTCTCCATGCCGGCATCGGCGCGGTGGAGGTAGTCGTCCAGCATCTGGCGGGCTAGGGACGGGCAGAAGTAGGCTTGGCCCTGGCGAACGGCGCGGATGGCGGTTATGAGTTCGGCGGGCACCGCTCCCTTGATGACGTAGCCGGAGGCCCCAGCCTCCAGGGCCTGGAAGAAGTATCGTTGGTCCTCGTGCATTGTAAGGACCACGACCTGGGAATCGGGCACGGCCTCCTTGATGCGGCGGATCGCCTCAAAGCCGCCCATGCCCGGCATGCTGATATCCATCACCACGACGTCGGGGTGTGTTTCCTCGGTCATGCGCAGGGCGCCGGCCCCGTCGGCGGCCTCGCCCACCAGAGTCATGTCCTCCTCCGAGGAGAGGATCATGCGCAGGCCGGCGCGCACAATGGCGTGGTCATCCACCAGCAGCACTCGTATCGCCACTGCTGGCTCCTCCCGAGGTCAAAGGTATGCGAATGTGGACGCGGGTGCCGCCGCCCGGCCGCGAATCGATGGCGAACTGGCCGCCCAGGGAACGCACCCGCTCCTGCATGCCCACGATGCCCAGGTGCTCTTCCCCCGCCCGGTCGATCTTATCGGGGTCGAAGCCGCGGCCGTCGTCCTCCACCACAGTGTACATGGTGCCGTCGCTCCAGGTGAGGCTGACGGTGCACTGGCGGGCGAAGGAGTGTTTGATAGCATTGGTCACCGCCTCCTGGACGAGCCGGTAGAGGGCGACCTCTACCCGCTGGGGTAGGCGGCTGTCGAGCCCGCTGGCCCGCACAACGGGCTGGATGCCGGCCTTGGATAGCGATGTCTTGGCGTACCAGTCCACAGCCGCGGCAAGGCCCAGGTCGTCCAGGAGGGTGGGGCGCAGGTCGAAGATGACGCGGCGGATCTCCTGGAGCGTGCCCGAGGCGATGTCGCGGGCCTCGGTCAGATAGCGGCGGAAGTGGCCCTGCTCGCGACCATCGGCCGGGAGGGCCTGCTCCAGGGCATCGAGGCTCATGATCAGGCCGGTGAGGGACTGGCCCGCCTCGTCGTGGAGCTCGCGGGCGATGCGCCGTCGTTCCTCCTCCTGGACCTTGATCTCGCGGGCCAGAAGCTGACGACGGAGGCGGGCACGGGCGTCGGCCTCCCGGTAGAGGTGAACGTTCTCCAGTGCCAGGGCGGCGACAGTGGCCAGCAGGTTCAAGAGGCGTACGGTCTCGCCGCTGAAGGAGGCGCCGTCGTCGCCGCAGAAGTTCATCACCCCTACGATCCGGCCCCGCACCCGCATGGGGATGGCGAGGGCCTGGCGTAGCTGGCCAGCGGCCGGCACCTTCAGACCTACCCGCTCCTCCTCCTCCAGGTCGGCGATCACCACCGCCTGGGCATCTTCCGTAGCCAGCTGGAAGAGCCGGGCGCCCAAGCGCTGGCCGCCCAGCTCAGCGCTACACCAGGGGAAGGGGCCGCGATGGGCCAGGCAGGTGAGCTGTCGGGTCTCGGGGTCGCGCAGAAGGACTTCGGCGCAGGTAGCGCCTGCCAGGGCCACCGCTTCGTCCAGCAGGCAGTCGCAGATGTGCTCTAGGGTCGAGGCGGCGGCGATGCGGGAAGCAACATCGCTGGCCACGCTCAGGGAGGAGGCGGGCGCCTCCTGGCGCTTGTGGCGGCCAGGTTTCCTGTTCTGGTTGTTCATCGCGCCTCGCTCAGGGGCGGCCTGCGCGCCTGCCTGTAGGCAAGTCTACCAGCAGGTTTGCCTGCGGTTGGTAGACGCTACCTTAGCAGAGAAAGATGGCCCGCGCTACCTGAGCAATCGCTCAAATTATACCATGCGCAGTAAACGAACGGTCGGCTTCCTGATCGAAAGCCGGGCCCTGGGCGATCTGGCAGAGGGCGAGGCATTCTGTCAAGCCAGCGATCGTGTCCCCTGGCTACGTCCGCGAAGCAGCAATGGATTCGTCAAGGAGGAGTCGCCTCTAGTCAGGCTGGACAGGCTTGACTTACCCACGATACTTGTATAGATTTGCACCATCGCGGGGCAGGAAGAGTCTCGGAGGGCGGGCGGGCCCCGCACCGCTATAACAATAACGGAATCCTTTGCACAGCACAGCTAGACTGGTGACAGCAGAGATGTAGCGTTCGGGTTGTAGGCAGGCATGACGGCGTATGTTATCCAACGGGTCCTGCTGACCATTCCGGTCATCCTTCTGGCCGTCACCCTGGTGTTCCTGGCGGGCCACGCCGTGCCCGACTACGCCGTCCGCAGCATCGCCCAGGGCCTTACCGGCGCCGAAAACCTGGAGCAGGCCAAGCAGCAGGTCCGCCACGATCTGGGCCTCGACAAGCCCCTCTTGCAGCAGTACGGCGAATACGTGGGCGGGCTGGCCAAGGGCGACCTGGGCACTTCCTTCATCACGAAGCAGCCGGTCCTCGAAGAGCTGAAGCTCCGCATGCCCGTGAGCGTCGAGTTGGGCCTGCTCTCGCTCCTGGTGGCCATGGTCGTAAGCATCCCCGTCGGCATCATCTCCGCCGTCCGCCAGGATACCTGGCTCGACTATGTATTGCGCTTCCTGTCCATCCTGGGGCTGGCTATCCCCGCCTTCTATTTGGGTGTGCTCCTGTTGATATTCGTTTTCAAGGTGTTTGACTGGGCTCCGCCCTTGACTACGACCGCCTACCGTGACCTCTGGGAGGACCCCGTTCAGAACCTGAAGCAGATGGCCCTGCCGGCCATCGCCGGCGGGCTGGCCCTGGGCGCCGGCATGATGCGCCTCCTGCGCTCGCAGCTGCTGGAGGTGCTACGCCAGGACTTCGTGCGCACGGCTTGGGCCAAAGGCCTGCGCGAGCGCACCATCATCTTCCGCCACGTCCTGAAGAACGCCATGATCCCTGTGTTCACATTCGCGGGCCTGCTGGTGGGGACGCTATTCAGCGGCGAGATAGTGCTGGAGTGGATGTTCTCTATTCCCGGTATGGGCGTCTACACCGTCACGTCCATCAAACAGAGCGACTT
>Ga0315295_10003372_pt1 | contig 13603 bp, 10 predicted proteins | sample YL17G14_0_MG_FD_204453 | JGI IMG/M metagenome (GOLD analysis project Ga0315295, IMG submission 204453) | Sediment microbial communities from Yellowstone Lake, YNP, Wyoming, USA - YL17G14_0 | ecosystem: Environmental > Aquatic > Freshwater > Lake > Sediment | place: USA: Wyoming | collected...
CCACCGGAACACGGATCGTATCCGCTCTCATGTGTTCCTCTGCGTCCTTTCTCTTCTTCTGGAGCGGGTCGCGGAGCATGAGTGCGGGGACACTTGGCCGCGTCTCCGGCAGGAATTGCGGTCGATAAAGATTGGTCAATTGTTGGCGCCTCACGGAACGGTGTATCAGACCTCTCCAGGCAGCCTTCAGGCTCGCAACTTATTGAAGACACTCAAAATAGATCCGTTGCCCTCGGTCCTGGCCGTGGAATAATCCCCCCAAAAACCTAAATACAAAGCCCTTTCCCAGAAAAATGCCGCATCCTTTTTGATTACTGTGAGTTACGAGCCTTTTGCTTGACTAGCCGTGTCAAACTCGGGTTTCAATCACCGGCTCCAGTCTCGAATGAGTCGCCCAGAAAAACCAGGCTTTAAAATGCCGTGCTGCCCAGGCCAAGCGCGTGTCGCCCCAAAGCTCGCGAAAACTCTCTTTGATCGCCCACGCCCGTGCCGTCTTCAGGTTCCGTCGGCTCAGGCTCCTCAACCGGCTCTTATGCCTGTCGGGAACGTTTTCCTTCGAGTACAGCCACAGATACTTGGAGCCCGTCAACGTCTCGTCATCCTCCCGTTTAAGTTCCCGATGTTCTTCCTTGCGGACCTCGTCCACCGCCTTGACCATGTGCGTCATCAGATGGTAGCGGTCAAAGACGATCTTCTCCCCGGCGTCGGGAACATGATTCCGAATCGAGGCCAGGTATGGGTCCCAGATATCCACGGCGATGGCTTTGATCTTGGCTCTCTTTTTCTTGGAGAAACGGACAAAATAGCCGTCCAGACTCTCCTGCTTCCGGTCGTCCCCGATATAGTCAACCGCCGCCCGATCCACATCGTTGACCAGGGTGATGTAATCGTGCCCTTTGCCCACCGACTTCTCATCGACACCGATCGTCTTGGGTATCCGTTTCTTTTTGCGCTTCAGCCCCCGAGAAACGGCCCGCTCCATGATATGCCGGGCTTCATCCCAGCTGATTCTCAAGATCTTCGTCGCGCCCTTGATATCGCAGATCCCGAGAACGTCGATCGCCAACCGCTCAAACAATGCCGTAAATCGTGCTTTTTCGTCCGCCCAAGGCAGTCGCGCCTGCAAGACCCCGTGATCCTTGCAGCTGACCCGCGGCGGCCGGGCGTGCAGAAACGTCTTGAATTGACAACTGTCCAGATGGCGCCACGTCCGTTCCGGGGCATGGTCGTACAACGGCATCGCCGCCCCGCATTCAGGACAGGCCCAACGCAATCCATCTCCGTGAGTCGCCCAAACATCGACTCTTTGGTTGATCATATCAAGCCTGACCTTTCCCACCGTCCAAGGACTCTCAAGACCCAAAAGATAACGATAAAGCTCTATATCTTGCATGACTTCGATTTTCCTCGAAGTCATTGTAAAACATCATGGACCCATTAAATAGTCGGATGAACCTATTTTAAAGAAAAAGTGATAAAAATTCGCCCTATCTCCTGTTCTTATATATATAAGAAAAATAAGCTGAGGTATGCCTTGAGGGGAGAAAGTGTCGAAAGATATTGTTTATTTCCAATAAAATCAATCTATTATGAGACTATTTTCAAATAGAACAGTGAGGGAACGGTAGACCCCCGGTAGAAAGCAAATGCATAGACATATAAACGAAAACCTAGATAAAATAAGGAAATAAACGGGGGGAGTAAGCCAGGACAAAGTTTCAAGAGCCACTGATCTGCTTATAATTTCATGAGAAAAATCAAAGAATATTTTTCACTTTTTTTATCCTATACACGGGCCTACAAACAGCGGAAGGCGGAAATCGATTTCAGCGCCCGGGAGCTGGCGTTTCTCGTTCCCCACGCGAAAAAATACATTCCCCGCTATGTCGGGCTCTTCTTCTTATTACTTCTCAGCTCAGGCCTGAGCTTGCCCGGCCCCGCAATTACGGGCTACATTGTGGACAAAGTATTCGTAAGAAAAGACGCCTCAAAGCTCGATCTTCTCGTGGGCCTGCTCCTGGCCATTCTTCTTTTATCTGAACTCGTCCGGATCGTCCAGGAATACGCAATGCTTCGGACGTCTCAGGAATTCACCTATTCTATCCGAGTCCATCTGATCGAGCGGATGCTCAGGTACCCCTTGTCCTTTTTCAAAGATTTCCAGACGGGTTATCTGGTGTCCCGGTTGGACGAGGTTAACCTTCTGGGAAGCTTCTTTTCGATAACTATCCTGTCCGTGGCAGAGAACTTGGTCCGCTTTGTGGGCGCCGTTTTTTTGATTAGCCGCTACAATTTGAAATTGACCCTGATCGCCATGATCGTTCTACCGCTCTTTTTCGAGGTCGCCCGCCGGTATGTTGGCGCGATCCGGGCGACGAGTATGAGCACGATGGAAAAGAGTGCCAAGGTGAAGGGGAAAATCCAGGAGACGTTGTCCGGCATCGAAGTCGTAAAGACCTTCGCCAAGGAGGGCTACGAGACGGCCGAGATCAAGACGGGCCTGCGGAAGATGATCGAACTGGAGATCATCCAGAACCTCTTCAGCTCCATTTCGGGAAAGATCCTGGGGATCATCACAAGTATTAATCTTCTTGTTATCTTATGGGTCGGAGGGCATGAAATCATAGCAGGCCGGTTGACGGTCGGCCAATATATTGCTTTCGTGGCATACATCGGCTTCCTCTACGGTCCCATCCAGATGTTCGCCTTCACGTTTTTACATTTCCAAAGGGCCTTCATAGCCTGCAAGCGCATCTCCGAGTTTCTAAATAAGACTGCCGAGGACGAGCGGCCTGGAAGAAAGCACGAATTCCGGACGATTCGGGGAGACATACGATTCGAGGATGTTTATTATCATTATAGAGAAGGGAGAGATGTTCTCCACGGCATTTCCTTTTCGGTCCGGAAGGGAGAGAGGATCGCCTTTGTGGGAAAAAGCGGGGCGGGGAAATCAACGCTCGTCCATTTGATCCTCGGGCTTTACGAGCCGACGGCCGGCTGTGTCGAAGTCGATGGCATCGACGTCCGTACGGTTAAGTTGGAATCCTTGAGAAACCGGATAGGGATCGTCTCCCAAAATATTTTTCTTTTCGATGACTCGATCCTTAATAACATCAAATATAGCCGCCCGGACGCATCGATGGAAGAAGTCATCGCAGCCGCGAAGGCGTCCGGATGCCACGATTTTATCTCCCGATTCCCTGAAGGTTACGATACCAACGCGGGGGAAATCGGGAAGAGGCTATCGGGCGGAGAGAAGCAGCGTATTTCTATCGCCCGCTGCCTTCTGAAGAAACCCGATCTGATTATCTTCGATGAGCCGACAGCCCATCTGGATCCCGTGACCGTAAAAAACCTGATTGCTTCTATTCAGGATCTTTTTCGGGATAAGACTTGTATCATTATCAGCCACGATCTTAATAATATCCACTGGGCGGACCGGATCTTTGTATTAAAGGAAGGGCTTCTAGTCCAGGAAGGAACGCATGCGGAGCTCGTTGGCATGGAAGGAGAATATCGTGAATTGTTTGAGACGCATGTCGACGGCACAGCCGAATCTGTTTTGTGAATCAAGTGGTGCCAAGGTAAACCGTTTTCTCGCTTTTTTGGATACCTCCGGTGAAGTAATTATAAGAAAGAATAAAGGAGGCTATAAAAAAGTCTTGGCATCTGATTATTAAAGCTGGCATTTTTATGAGTAAAGAAACTAAGATAATTGGAAAAAGCTGCCATATATCTGAACTCAATAAATTTATAGAAAAAGCATCGAAAACAGATGTGAATTTACTCATTTTGGGTGAAACCGGCGTCGGGAAAGACCTAGCAGCAAGAACAATTCATTTAAAAAGCAAAAGGAAAAGCCGAACTTTTATTAAAATAAATTGTGCAAACCTCAATGAAAATTTGTTTGAAAGTGATCTCTTCGGCCATAAAAAAGGGTCATATACGGGTGCAATAGTTGATAAACCTGGATTGTTGGAAGAAGCAAATGGAGGAACTGCTTTTTTAGACGAGATTGCAGATATGACTCCATATCTTCAGGCTAAATTGCTTGCAGTTATTGAGGATAGAGAAATAAGAAGATTGGGTGAAAATAAAACTAGAAAAATAGACGTAAGGTTCATTTTTGCTACTAATAAAGATCTTGCTAAATTACTCGAAAAGGAAAGATTTAGAAAAGACCTATATTATAGAATCTGCGTCCTATCATTTTCGATAGTACCTTTAAGAGAAAGAAAAGAGGATATACCGTTGATAATCGAGGCAATTTTAGAAGAAGAAAGCTTGCAAAATAATAGATGTTTGTTGATACAGAAAGAAGCGATTGTAAAGCTTATCGAATATTCATTTCCCGGCAATATTAGAGAATTAGAAAATATAATAAAGAGAGGAATCGTTTATGCTGACGATGGTATGATAAAAGAAAATGATATAAAGTTTTTCGCAGAAAAAAGAAAATCTATATTGGTAAAACGATCACGTTTTTCGACGAAAGAGATAGTCAATAAATTAATAGAAAATGCCGGCAATAAAACAAAAACTGCTAATGATTTGGGTATGAGCCGCAGGCACCTCTATCGGTTCATAAATTTCGATAAATAGATTTCATGAGCCCTAAATCAATAAAAGTCTCATATACTAGGGCTAAAATAATAATAATCATTTAGATAATAAAATAAACGTGACATATCTCACGCTATGTCACACTTCTTTTTATAAAAAACATTATAAGGAAGCATATCCTGTCAATAGGTTTTTTAATAGGCGTGTCATTTTGTTAATCTTAAAAGTTTTATATTTTCTTTATTTTCTTAGTGATAAAAGAATTATGATTACCTTTTTTATGGCACAAAATATGCATAGTAAATTAATAATGCAAGACATTAGCTATGAAAATAGTATAGTTGATAATTGTAATTATTTAAAAAAAATATTCGATGGGCCAAAGTCTTTAGCTAGGCTGTTTAGAACAAATAAAAATGGCTATTTATATGATACCGGAACTAATAAGATACTCGCTTGTGATGATGCGGAATATATTCTATTAGAAAAACTTATGTCAATAAATGTGGATCAGGCGATCGATTCAATATTATCGCAATTCAACAAGGAACAAATAAAGGATATATCAAATAAATTAATTAATGTTATTGAAAAAGAAAATATACTTTTAACAAAAAGAGCATCTGAATTCGGTTTATCGGCTCATCAGCGTGGCGTTGAAGAACTAATTAATAATTCACTTGGAATTTTACAATTAGAAATTACGGAAAACTGCAATTTGCGTTGTGAATACTGCGTTTATAATCCAAGTTTTCATGATAAAAGAAATCATGGTATCCGCAAGATGAGTCTCTCGGTTGCTCAAAATGCTATTAATTATTTATTAGTACATAGCAAAGGTAAGAATAAAGCATCCATTACTTTTTATGGAGGAGAGCCTTTGCTCAGATATTCTTTCATAAAGAAATGTGTGAATTATTCACAACGGCTGTTTGAACAGAAAGACCTTCATTTTTCGATCACTACCAATGGTACTTTATTGACTAAAGAAATGGCTGAATTTTTCTTTTCTAATAAATTTCATCTAACTTTCAGCATAGATGGCCCCGAAGATATTCATGATGATTATAGAAAAGACGCCAAGGGCCAAGGAAGTTTTAGAAGGGCAATTGCTGGGCTAAAGAACGCAATTGATGTTTTTGGGAAATATTCTCAAGAAAGAATTCTTCTCAGCTTGGTATATACTCCGCCTTGGTCCGAAAAAAAGCTAAATCGGATTGCTGAACTATGGAATGAAATGCCAAGGTTGCTTGCAGGAATACATGTTATGATTTCATATCCTCGCCCTGGGACCATACCGTCGAATAGATTTTCCGAAAAAAACCTTCTAGAAGATAAAAACCTGTTTACGTGGGCGAGTGAAATATATGAGAAAGATTATGCCGATAAAAAGACGCCACATCCAATAGTAAAATCTGTTTTAGAAAAACGTCTTGCTAAATTGTACCAGCGTCCGATTTATTCAGAACCCGTAAATAAATATCACTTAAATGGATGTTGTATTCCTGGAGTTAGAAAAATATTTGTTTCAACGAATGGGGATTTTCATGTATGCGAACGTATTTCTCATGGAGCACCCCGAATTGGCGACGCATTTTCAGGTATTAATATAGATGCGATAAAAAAGATATATATAGAAGATTATAGTAAAAGAAGTATTGATCGCTGTTCAACATGCTGGGCCGTCCAACAATGTGGCATTTGCTATGATCAGTCTTTTAATAATGGAAGATATGATGATAATATTAAAAAAATATATTGTAATTATGAGCGCAATACGTTAGAAAAAACTTTAATTTATTATTGTTCATTATTAGAGAAAGACCAAGACGGACTTGAGTATCTGGGCCAAATGGTATTCGAATAGTTTAGTAGCTAATTGCTTTTTAAAAAAGGAGGTGATAAATATCTGAATCTTAAGAATGTTATATAGATTTCATTTCTTAATAATTTTAATAATTAAGGAGGTTACAATGATAGTAGTAAAAGGTGGGCAAAGCAATTTGGAATCCTGCCCTGGTTGTGCTTGCGGTTGTATTATGGAGTGGCCTTATGAAAATGGGGTCTTAAGGAATTGTGAAACAGATACTGGTATCTTACTCCAGGACTGTCAATGTGGTTGCGGTGGGTATGACCAGCAGTCCCCTGGGATATCTGCAGATCACAGTATACACCATTAAATCTGCCATTATTAACGAAAAAAACTATCTGCGCTAAGGCGCAACAGACGCAGAAAAGTGTATTAAAAAAACTTTATTAGCTCTATTGACACTATTTCTGCTGATCCAATCAATATATTTTTTTTAGAGTGGTAAAAGGCGGGCAAAACAATCTGGGGAATCTAGCCCTTGGGTATGGTTGCGGCTGTGAAATGACGTGGCCTTATGAAAATGGAATTTTGAGGGAGGCGACATTTGGGTTTGCTATCAGTAGTGTCCCAACGTTGATTTGCTGAATCTTACGATGCACTGCATAATAAACAGGTTACGGTCGGTTCGAGTCGTAATCGATTTGAACACGATTTTATATTATGGTCACTCTTTTGTCCATCGACAGACATGAGTGACCGATGAATACCCCATCAACCATTTTTGCCCAGATTATGGATTTCTTGCTTCTTTATGAGTTTCGGAAATGCGTCAGGCGCTACCGCGGCGACTACAAGATTCGAAGCTTTTCGTGTCTCGATCAGTTCCTCTGCATGGCCTTCGCTCAACTGACTTTTCGGGAAAGTCTCCGTGATATCTAGTCCTGTCTGCGTTCGATGAGGGATAGACTCTATCACATGGGCATCCGCGGCAACGTCTCGCGAAACACCTTGGCCCACGCTAATGAAACCCGCGATTGGCGGATTTACGCCGACTTCGCCCAAGTTCTTATTCATCAAGCCCGCACTCTCTATGCCGACGATGATTTCGGCTTGGAACTGAAGGAGACCGTCTACGCTTTCGACTCCACCACGATCGACCTCTGCCTTTCCCTTTTTCCTTGGGCCGTCTTCCGCAAACGCAAGGCCGCCATCAAGCTTCATACGCTGATGGATTTGCGGGGCTCCATCCCGTCTTTTATCAAGATTACAGAGGGAAAAATCCACGATGTCAGGATTTTGGATGACCTCATTCCCGAGCCCGGCTGCTTCTATCTCCTCGATCGAGGCTATCTCGACTTCGCCCGCCTCTACACCATCCATCAGAGCCAAGCCTTCTTCGTCATTCGCGCCAAAACGAATCTTCGCTGCCGCCGCCTGGCGTCTCGGCCCGTCGATAGAGCCACGGACCTGATCTGCGACCAGACCGTTTCCCTCATAGGTTTTTATTCCAACGACGCTTATCCCGACAAACTTCGCCGCGTCCGCTACTACGACCGGGAGAACGGCCGCTATTTGACCTTTCTGACGAATAATTTTATCCTTCCGGCGTTGACCATCGCGATGCTCTATAAGCTCCGGTGGCACATCGAACTTTTCTTTCGCTGGATCAAACAGAACCTGCGGATTAAGGCGTTTTATGGGACCTCGGAGAATGCGGTGAAGACGCAGATTTGGATCGCCATCACGGTTTACGTCCTCGTGGCCATCGTCAAGAAGCGCTTGGCAATCGAGATTCCGCTCTCCACTTTTTTGCAGATTTTGAGCGTGACGGCGTTCGAGAAAGTCTCGTTGAATCAATTACTTACCGATTTTGCTGATGAGAAGCCTATCGATGATTCCTGTAACCAATTGCTTTTGTTCAACTTATAATGGGACACTATTGATTTGCTATATGTATTCAAAAGATTGCTTTTGTTGTTGTGGAGGCTATGATACAAATTGCCCTGGTCTCGCGGCCTTTAATTATGTGCACCAATAAAGCTCATTAATTTTCTTGTTTTAAACGGGGAAAAATGCTCTCTGTGCTAAAAGACAGAGGCAGGACATGATTTTTGCGGAATTAGGGGAACAAACGAAACTGGTTTTGTCCTAAAAGATTATAAATGCTTTATAGAGCGCTGTTATTCTTCTATAAACGAGTAATGCACTTCTCTTTACTCTTGTTCCGCTGAGCCGCAGATTTCTCTTCCGGCAGGTTGCTTAAAGTGGAGCTCGCGTATAATGTTCTGAAGATTGTTCAAAAGACAACGTGCACATAGGTACTTTCATAAGGCTTTTCAAAGTGGAGAACAGGCTGCTTTTTGGGGATCAGGCAAATGTCTAATCACTGGAAAAGATTGTAGAATCCGGTATTAGGTGTTAAAATAAATAAAAATAGCATCTGATGTTTAGGAACAAGCCGCCGATGAAATATCTCACAGAAAGGGACTAAGTTACTCTCTGGAATGTTAGCAAGGATTAGCTCCCAAGATGGATATATTTTTTGGTGCCGTATCCTAAGAATATGAATATAAGGGGATAAAAATGGGAACGAAATTTTGGATCATTTTGTTCTTTGTTGCGATCATATTTTTTGTCTTTGCTGGAAGTTCAGAAGGCCAAAAATCGCAAGAGAAAGTTAAGATAGAATATGAGGATTGGGTAAGAGTCATAAAAAACCCGAAAGATCCCTTATATGGTGAGATTAAATTTGAATTAAAGGAAGACCTGAGTATTGGGAGGAAGCACGACGGAGAATATATTTTCAATGGCATCAGAGGAGTAACCGCGGACAATCAGGGGAATATCTATGTTACAGACATTCACAATCAGAGAGTCCAGAAATTTAACCGGGGGGGCAAATTTCTGATGACCATCGGAAAAGGACAAGGCCCAGGTAAATTTATACAACCAACAAAAATACTTATAAATGAAACGAACGGAGATATTTATATTCAAGATCATGAGAAGATTAGAATATTTGATAAACAAGGGAAATATATAACTGATGTCATTCCAAATAAATTTCCGCTTGATTTCATTTTCGATGGAAGCGGCGTTATTTATGCAAAACTATCTTCACGAACAGAGTCAGGAGAATATTTCAGAGATTTTTGCAAGGTTACGTCCAAGGGGGAGATAGTCAAAATATATGCAAGTTTTCCTTATCAGTCTATTGTTAGAGACACACTTGGCGAGGGAGTCGTCACTGGATACGAATACGACTTATTTATTTCCAATGTCGATAGCCAAACCTTTGTTTATGGATTTTCCGAAGAATATTTGCTGAATGTCATGGATAGTCAAGGAAATCTCATCTTCAAAATAAAGAAGGATGAGCCATATCATGAATTTCCTCCAGGTGAGAGAAAAAGATATAGCAATCCACGAATTAAACTTACTTTTAATACTCCTTCACATGTTTCTTTCTTTTATTCTCTTTTGGTGGACAGCGCAAAACGGATTTACGTCCAGACCAATCACACAAGAAATAAGCTCGAAGTCGATAGAGAAGTTGATGTATTCAGTCAGGATGGTTATTATCTATACAAAACCAAATTGCCCCATTACACGGAAATGATTAAAGATGGCTTTCTATATGTTTATGTTATAGATGATGTCGAACTTATTAAGCGGTACAAAATAAAAAACTGGGATCAGATTAAGGCGGAAATTTCAGATTAATCAAAATCATCATAAATAATTGAGGCAAGAAGAAGCTCGATGTCTAAAAAATTGCGTTCAGGTTAGCGCCATAAAATTGAAGAAAATTAACGAAGGGGAAACCATTAGAGATAGGAGGGACGATGAAAATTAAAATTTATCATCTATTGATTGTTATCCTCATTTTTTTCTTTATATTTGCTGAATCAAAAGAGAATCAAAAACCCAAATGGAAAGGAAAAATAGCTGAAGAAAAGGGCATCAAAGTTGTCAAGAACCCAAAAGTGCCTCTTTACGGAGAAATAAAATTTGATCTGGAAGAGGATTTAAGTATCGGAAAAGAAAATGATGATCACTACATGTTCTATCGAATTTTAGATATTAAAGTCGACGGGGATGAAAATATCTATGTCCTTGAGTATGGAAATAAAAGAGTCCAGAAGTTCGATAGACTTGGCAGATATCTTTGTACAATTGGCAGACAGGGACAGGGTCCCGGCGAATTCCAGAGACCTCTCCTGATGATCCTTGATGATAAAAATGGAATCGTCGGCGTCCAAGATCTAACAACGCTTAAGCTTTTCAATAAAGACGGGAATTATCTGAACAAGGACATCTCTTTTGCAGCCTTCAATAATCAGCTCACCGTTGACGCGAATGGAAATATGTGGGGAGTGGGTTCTGAGAGTGAAATTTTTGATACAGGCAAATCCAATTTTTTTAAGGTTTTGATAAGATATAACCCTCAGGGCGAAACTGAAAAAAAGGTCGCGAGATTCCCCTACGGGATTTTTAGCGAAAGAACGGGAAGTATAGCGGTTTCAGTTGTCTCTGGAGAAGAGTACACTTTATTTATATCCCCAATCGGTGACCGGAACCTGGTTTATGGCTATTCCAAGGAATACGAGATGAATCTCATTGATTCTGAAGGCAATCCGCTCTTAAAAATCAGAAAGGAAGAGCCGTATCAGAACTTTACTCCGGAAGAGAGGCGGAAAGGCGGGAAAGCAACGCTTCCCCAGCACAAGCCTTTCTTTTACTCGATATTCACAGATAGCAAAGGAAGGATTTATGCTCAAAGGAATAGTGCTGGTCGGGATGAAAAGGTGGAAAGGATATTCGATATTTTCAGTCAGGATGGTTATTATCTATACAAAACCTCTTTTTCTATGATCCCGTTTGTGATTAGAAACGGCTTTTTTTACACTCAGGTCATTAATGACGATACCGGGGAGGTATTTGTCAAACGCTTGAGGATAAAGAACTGGGATCAGATAAAATACGGAATCTGATGACCTGCTTCCTAAAAATAACCCAATTAGAATATTAGGATTTTAAGAAATTTACTATAAGATATTATAAAAAGCAGGTGAATGTGCATAATTCTGATCGGGTTATAGATCTCTCGGTCCATTTAGATTTAGTTTTCCGCATTTGCCTTGGGTTTTCAGGCAATCCATTGGACGCAGAGGAATTAGCTCAAGAATCTTATCTCAGGGCTATAAGAAATATCAATTCTTTAAACAACACCCACCTTTCAAGGGAATGGCTACTCAAGATTGCCAAGAATACATGTTTAAATTATGTGAGAAAAAAGCGTCTGATTCGTTGGTTTTCTTCGATATCGGAGAACGAATATGTGGAAAAGGATACGCCGGAATCTTTAATTGTTAGGTTCATCCGACAATCTTGTGGGTAACAGGGTAAAGATCTAAAGCGCCGCAATGGAAATAGATCGAGACCTTGAAGTTCTGGCGGTTCCGGTAGCCGTAGGCCATCTTCTTGATCGTCTGAATCTTGGAATTGAGTCCTTCGCTCACCGCATTCGTAATCCGATGCCTGAAGTACGTCAGAATCTGAGCCAAGTATTTCCGAAACATCCGGGCCTTTTCACCCGAGTTTGACACGCATAGGCACTTTTTAGGCTCACATTAAATCCTAAGTGGCTGATATTCAATCAATTATACTTTTCAGACTGGGCAAAAAACTAAAATACATAGATACACGAGTAATGATATATTCTCTTGACAGTATGGGTTTAATGATGTTTATATATAGATGTAATGTACTTACGGAAAACAACCCGACAGAACACCGACGGTTCGCCCGTCACCTACCTTCAGATCGCCGAAAACTCCTGGGACTCCGAAAAACGCCGGTCCCAGGTTCGGGTGCTGTGCACGATCGGCCGGGTCGACGGCAACGCCGTGGAACGCCTCCGGCAGCTTGTCAGAAGTATAAGGAAGAACGCCCTGGAAACACCGCTGGAAGAAGGATGGAAGTTCCTGAACTCTTGGGAACATGGGCCGTTTTACGTCATCGAGAAACTTTGGGAGCGCTTGGGGATAAGAAAGATCATCGAAGACGCGGCGAGAGAAGAAGACCGGACGGTGCCGTTGGAACGCGCGATCTTGGCCATGGTCGCCAACCGGTGTCTGGCACCCCAGTCGAAGCTCGGATGTTATGATCGCCGGCTGGAGGACATTTACTTTCCTGAAGGGAAGGAGATCAGCCTCCATCATCTGTACCGGGCCATGGATTTTCTCGAAGATCATAAAAAGGAGATCGAAGAAGCGTTGTACTGGCGACTGGCGGACCTTTTGAACATGGATGTGGATCTTGTTTTCTACGATACGACGAGCGTCCACTTTGAGACGGCCGATGAAGATGAAGAGCTTCGAAGGCGAGGTTATTCGAAGAACGGCCGCTCGGACGCTCCCCAGATCGTGGTCGGGATGGCCGTAACGAGAGATGGCTATCCTGTGAAGTCGTGGGTCTTTCCGGGGAACACCACGGACGTGACGACGATTGAGCACATCAAGACGGACCTTCGGGGCTGGCGCCTTAATCGCTGTATTTTCGTGGCGGATGCGGGGATGGTGAGCGAGGCTAATCTGGCCATGCTTCGCCGCGGCGGCGGTCATTACATCGTGGCCATGCCTTGGAGGAAGGGCACGGAAGTGGTTGAAAAAGTGCTCAGCCATCCCGGCCGGTTCCAGGACGTCAAAGAGAACCTGAGGGTCAAGGAAGTCCGGATTCAAGATCGTCGGTATGTCGTCTGTCATAATCCCCAGGAAGCGGACAGGCAGAGGAAGCATCGGGAGGAGCTCCTGAAAGAACTCGAAGAAGAGATCCGGAGTCTCGAAGCCCATCCCAAGCGCGCCTGTCGTCTTGTCTCGAGCCGCCGCTTCGGCCCGTATGTTCGCCGGCTGGCAAACGGCCAACTCCGGTTGAATAAGGCGGCCATCCAAGAGAAGGAAGAACGCGACGGCCTGTGGGTCATCCACAGCAACGATGATCATCTTTCTCCCGAGGACTTGGCCCTGGCCTATAAACAACTCATCCGGGTGGAAGAGGCCTGGCGAACGATGAAATCGACGATCGAGATCCGGCCGGTCTTCCACCGGAACACGGATCGTATCCGCTCTCATGTGTTCCTCTGCGTCCTTTCTCTTCTTCTGGAGCGGGTCGCGGAGCATGAGTGCGGGGACACTTGGCCGCGTCTCCGGGAGGAATTGCGGTCGATAA
>Ga0315295_10003373_pt1 | contig 13598 bp, 9 predicted proteins | sample YL17G14_0_MG_FD_204453 | JGI IMG/M metagenome (GOLD analysis project Ga0315295, IMG submission 204453) | Sediment microbial communities from Yellowstone Lake, YNP, Wyoming, USA - YL17G14_0 | ecosystem: Environmental > Aquatic > Freshwater > Lake > Sediment | place: USA: Wyoming | collected...
CGTTCGGGCCGCGGATCCTGGCCATGCGCCGGTCGGGTGGCCTGCGTCCCGACGAGGCGCCGCTCCCGCCCGGGGCCGAGCTCGGCGGCCCCGAGACGTTCGGCGACGTCCTCGCCGCGGCCGACTTCGTGATCCTCGCCCTCCCGCTGACGCCGGAGACGGAGGACCTCGTCGACGATCGGGTCCTGGCCCTCATGAAGCGGAGCGCCTGGCTGGTCAACGTCGCCCGGGGCCGGCTCATCGTGGAGCGGGCCCTCCTGCGGGCCCTGCGCGAGGGGACGATCGGCGGCGCGGTCCTCGACGCATTCCGCGAGGAGCCGCTCCAGCCCGACTCGGCCTTCTATGGGCTCCCGAACGTCATCGTGACGCCCCACACTTCGTGGTCCAGCGGCCGCGTCATGGGCGCGACCATGGAGCTCTTCGCCGAGAACCTGCGCCGCTACGCGGTCGGCGAGCCGCTCCTCAACACGGTGGACCCGGGTGCCGGATACTGACGGCATGCAGATCGCAATCGTGGGACTCGCCGGGGCCGGCAAGACCACCGTCTTCAACACCCTCACCCGCGGCAACGTGCAGACCGGCGGCTTCGGCGGGATGGAGCTCCACGTCGGGGTCGTCAAGGTTCCCGACGGGCGGCTCGACCGCCTCGCCGAGATCTTCCGGCCGAAGAAGATCGTGCACGCCGACGTCACCTACGTCGACCTCCCGGCCCCGCCCGCTTCGTCCGAGGGGCGCGTCGGGACCGAGGAGCTGCCCGCCGAGCACCTGGGGCGGCTCCGCGACGCCGAGGCGCTCCTGCACGTCGTCCGGGCCTGGGACGACCCGCATCATCCGCACCCGGTCGGGTCCGTGGACCCCTGGCGGGATCTCGAGCAGCTCGACCTCGAGTTCGTCCTGGCGGACCTGGCGATGGTCGACCGGCGCCTCGAACGGCTGCGCGGCTCGGGTCGCCACGGGACGCCCGCCGAACGCGAGGCGAACGAGCGGGAGGGCGCGATCCTCGAACGGATCCGGGTCGGCCTCGTAGACGGCCACCCGATCCGGGACGCCGGCCTCGATCTCGACGAGGAGAAGGCCCTGCGCGGCTTCCGCTTCCTGACCCAGAAGCCGATCCTCGTCCTGCTGAACGTCGGCGAGGGCGACCTGGCCCGGTCCGGCGAGCTCGTCGCGTCGATCGCCGCCCGCTACGACCACCGGCACGCGCTCGTCGACGCGCTCTCCGCCCGGATCGAGATGGAGCTGGGCCAGCTGGACCCGGAGGAGGCCGCCGTTTTCGGCGAGGAGCTGGGCATCACCGAAAGCAGCCTGGACCGGGTGATCGCCCTCTCGTACCGGCTCCTCGGGCTCGTCAGCTTCCTGACCGCCGGACCGGACGAGGTCCGCGCCTGGCCGATCCCCGACGGGGCGACGGCCGTCGACGCGGCCGGAGCGGTCCACACCGACCTCGCGAAGGGGTTCATCCGGGCCGAGACGGTCCCGTACGAAGACCTCGTGGCGCTCGGCTCCACCGCGGAGGCGCGCAAGCACGGCAAGCTGCGCTCTGAGGGGAGGACCTACCGGGTCCGCGACGGGGACGTCCTGGAGATTCTCTTCTCGAAGTAGCCCGGCTCCGGGGCGGCGTCAGTCGTTGCGGACGTCCTCGTCCACGTACTCCGCGAAGACCCCGCGGTAGTCGGCTCCCGCTCCTACCCCTTCGAGCTCGTCCTCGCTGGTGGCGATCAGGAAGTTCTCGTCCTGGTCCGTGGAGACGTTGACGGCCGCCGTCAGCCGGGCGTCGGAGATGTAGATGAACCCCTGGCTGCGCTCCAGCTCGACGGCGATCGCCTCGATGAGGGTATCTTCCCCGAAACCGTCCACGACCCCGCGGCGGATCACCTGGACGAGATCGAAGAAGTCCTCCGGCGTGATCTCCTCGTCGCATGCCAGCAGCACGTCGGAGTAGAGGTCGTCGTCACCCTCGTGGAGCTCGTAGAAGTACACGTGGTCTCCTCGTCTGCGGAGCCTGTCCGGCCAGTATACGGATTGACCGTGGCCCTCCCGGGGGCCGCGGTCAATCCTCGCGCCGATTGGGGCCTGCGCGTCCCGGCCGCACCGGTCGGCGAGCCCCGCGCGGCCGAGTCGCAGCGGGCGGCCGCGGCTGGCCCGGCCCCGACGGTGGTGGTGGTGGGGTCGGCGTCGCGCGACGTGGACCCGTCCGACCCGCGTGGCTGGCGATTGGGCGGCGGAGCGACCTACGGCGCCCTCGCCCTCGCCCGCCTGGGGCTACGCGTCGGCGTCGTCCTGGGCGTCGATCAGCCGGCGGCCGGCGCCCACGAGCTCGACCTCCTTCGCGCAGCCGGCGCCGAGCTGCACCTCGTCCGCCTCCCGGCCGGGCCGGTCTTCCATCTCGAGGAAACTGCCGCCGGGCGCTCGCTCCGCTGCGACGACCCGGGCGGGCCGCTGCCGGTGGCGGCTCTTCCCCCGACGTGGCGGGCGGCGCCGGCCTGGTACCTCTCGCCCGTCGCCGACGAGCTGCCGGACGGGTGGGCGGCGATCCCGCCCGGAGCGATCGTCGCCCTTGGGTGGCAGGGCATCCTCCGTGCGCTGGAGCGCGGCGCGCCGGTGCGCCCGCGGCCCGCAGCCCCGCGGGCGCTCCTGCGGCGGGCCGACCTGGTCTCGGTGAGCACCGAGGACCTGGATCCGGGGGCCGACCTGCGGGGGCTCCTTCGCCTGCTGCGGACCGGCACCCTGTGCACGCTGACCCGTGGCGGCCACGGGGGGCTCGCGTTCGCCGTCCGCCCGGGGACGTCGCGGATGCGCTGGTTCCCGGCGATTCCGGCGCCGGCGGTGGTCGACACGACCGGCGCCGGCGATGCTTTCCTTGCGGCGCTCCTGGCGGCCCGGACCGTGCCCGCCCTGGCCGGCCGCCGGCCGCATCTTCCCGCCGCCCTGCGGTTCGCCGCGACGATGGCCGCCGTCCACGTCGGCGCGTCCGGCCTCGCCGGCGTGCCGACCCTGGAGGCCGTGCGCGACGCCCTCAGGGGGTCGGCGCCGGGCTGATCCCGCCCGCGGTCCGGCGCCGGAGGCGCCGGAGCCGTGCGGCGAGGGCGGCCTCGAAGTCCGGGTCGCCGCCCCAGCGGAGGCGGGTCCGCTCCGCGGCGCGGGCTGCGGCCTCGGCGGCGCGGAGCGCGCCCGCCGGGTCGCGCAGAGCGTGCTCACGGACCTTGGCGGCCTCCACCCAGGCGCGCGGCGCCATCGCGCCGCCGGCGGCGGCGAGCGCCTCCCACGCCGCCAGCGCCTCGCCCGTGCGCCCGAGCCGGCGCAGGGTGCGCGCCCGCTCGGCCCGGATTCGGTCGCGCGAGACGGTGGCCGGCGCCGGCGCACCGTACGGCCACACCGCGGAGCCGAGGGGCGCCGGACGCGACGCGGCATCCGCGTCATCGAGGCAGCCGAGCGCGTCGGAGTGACGGCGATCGCGGGTGTAGGCGCGGGCGAGGGCGACGAGGTCCCCGGGCGGGGCGAGCGCACGGCGGTCCGGATCGGCGTACCGGGCGTCGAGATGGGCGAGGAGACGTGCCAGCGACGCCACGTCCTCGGCGTTGTGCCACAGGACGGCGGCGAGCGGGCCGGCCGGGCCGCCGCGGACGAAGTCGAGATAGCGCCCCGGGATCTCCCAGCCGCCCACGTCGTCGTGGCGCTGGACGCCGAGGAGCTCGCGCTCGACGGTGGCGAGGCGGGCGTCCCCGATCCGGTGGCGGAACAGGCGGCGCACGCCGGGCAACAGGTCGAGCATGCCGGCGTGCGCGGGCGCCGCACGACGGTGGAGGCGGTAGCGGGTCACGAGGAGCGGCCAGTCGAAGCCCCTGCCGTTGTACGTGACCAGCCAGGCGTCGGCGGGGATGGCCCGCTCGAGCGCTGCCAGCAGCGCGCGCTCCTCGCCGTGGTCCGGGCAGACCAGCTGGAGCCGCCGGAACCGGTCGCCCTCCCACCAGCCGAGGCCCACGAGGAAGGCCAGCGTTCCGGCGGCGGTTCCGAGCCCGGTGGTCTCCGTGTCGAGGCAGACCAGGCGTGCCTCCGGGCCCGGCTGCCCCGGGAGGCTGGCCAGCCGCTCGCGGACGAGCGGCACTGCGATCGGCGGCGGTTCGACGCGCACCACCAGGCCGTCCGGCCCCCCGACGACTTCGCCGTCGAGGGCCGTCGCCAGGCGCGCCGCCAGGGCCGGGCCACGCAGCGGCGGCACCGGCCGCCCGACGACGCCTGCCGCGGGCGCCGCGACGCGCGTCGCGCGGAACCGGGCGAGGCGCCGCTCGAGCGTGGCGACGTCGCTCATCGGGGAACCGGTGTCGCCGCGGGCCCGGCCCGCCGCGCCCCCAGCCCGTCGAGGAGCCGGAGGACGAGAACCCGTGCGTCGAGGTCCACCTCCCCGCCCGCGGGCCTGGGCCCCGTGCACGACGGGCAGCCGCCATCGCAGCCGCACGAGGCCACGAGGTCGGCTGCGCCATCGACGAGCTCGGCGTGGCGCTGCCACAGGCGCTCGGCGAGACCCACGCCGCCGGGCACCGCCTCGTAGAGGTAGACGGTGGGTGCGCCGTCGTGCGGCGAGCGGACCTGCGCGACGAGGCCGAGGTCGCGCGGGTCCACCATGAGGAGGACGCTTGCGACCGTCTGCAGCGCCCGACCGGCCCCGGCGAGGGCGACGTCGAGGTCGGCCCTGCGCCAGCCGGTCGCCGCTTCCTCGGCCGTCAGCCAGTAGGCAGTTGTCTGGAGCTCGATCTCGGGGAGGTAAATCGGCCCCCAGCCCAGGTTCTCGTTCGTCACGAGCTTCAGCTTCTTGAAGAGCGTCGCCCGGCTCGCGACCATGACCTCGCCGTGGCGGCGCGATCCGCCGGGGGCGGCGGCGGCCCCGAAGACGTCGAGCGGCTTGAGCGTGACCGCGCGGTCGGCCTGGGTGTAGTGGTCGACGTCCACGCGCCGGACGTACGCCTTGCGCTCGTCCCAGTCGAGGCGGTCGACGTGGAACTGGGCCGTCTCGTGCAGGTAGATGGCATCCTCGTGGACCAGCGTCTGGGCCGAGAAGAGGTCCAGCTCGCCGATCACCCGGGGGCGGTCCGGCGTCGTGTCGATGATCACGACGTTCTCCTCGGCCGCGGTTCGCAGCGAGATGGCCGAGGCGGGGAAGTTCTCGGACGACCAGTACCAGCGCCCGTCGTCGCCCTGGTGGACGTGGCCGTCCTCGGCGAGGAAGGCGAGAAGGTCGTCGCCAGGGCCGGGCCCGAAGACCTCGCCGGGCACGAACGGCAGCTCGAACGTCGCCGCCTTCAGGTGGGCGAGGAGGATGTGAAGGTTGTCCGGGTCGACACGGGCCTCCTCGGGCGGCTGGTCGAGGATGAACTCCGGGTGGTGGACAACGTACTGGTCGACGGGCGCCGCCGAGGCGACCAGGACCGCGACGCTTGTGCCCAGGCGCCGGCCGGCCCTCCCCGCCTGCTGGCGGGTGGCGGCGATGGAGCCTGGGTAGCCGGCCAGGATGGCGACGTCGAGGCGCCCGATGTCGACCCCGAGCTCGAGCGCGTTCGTCGAGACGACGCCGAGGACCTCGCCGTCACGCAGCCCCTCCTCGATGGCGCGGCGCTCGGTGGGCAGGTAGCCTCCCCGGTAGCCGCGCACCCGCGAGCGGGGCCCGGCGTGCTCGCGGAGCGTCTCGCGAAGCCCGGTGAGGATCAGCTCGACGGCCGTGCGCGAGCGCCCGAAGACGATCGTCTGGCGGCCGGCCCGCAGGAACGGGAGTGCCCAGCGCTGGGCCAGCGTGAGGGACGAGCCCCGCGCCCCCGACGCCGCATCGACGACCGGCGGGTCCACGAACAGCAGGTGGCGCACGCCGGCCGGCGCCCCGCTGCGGTCGACGACGAGGGGGGCGCGCCCCGTGAGGAGGGTCGCCAGCTCGCCGGGGTTCGCGATGGTCGCCGAGCACGTGACGATGACCGGGTGCGAGCCGTAGTGGGCGCACAGCCGGAGGAGGCGGCGCAGGACGTTGGCCACGTGGCTCCCGAAGAGCCCCCGGTACGTGTGGAGCTCGTCGACGACGATCACCTGGAGCTGCTCGAAGAGCTGGAACCACTTCGTGTGGTGGGGGAGGATCGCCGCGTGGAGCATGTCCGGGTTCGTCACCACGACCTGGCCCGCCGCCCTGATCGTCGAGCGGATCGGCGCGGGCGTGTCGCCGTCGTAGGTGGAAACCGAGACCGGGAGCCCCGCCGCCCGGGCGAGCTCCCGGAAGGAGACGACCTGATCCTGCCCGAGCGCCTTCGTCGGGAAGAGCCAGAGGGCGCGGGCGGAAGGATCGTCGGCCAGTGCCTGGAGGACCGGCAGCTCGTAGCAGAGGCTCTTCCCGGAGGCCGTCGGGGTCACCACGCAGACGTCCCGGCCCGCGCGGACGGCGTCGAGCGCCTCGGCCTGGTGGGTGTACAGGGCATCGATCCCGCGGTGGTCGAGGGCCGCGCCGATGCGGGGATCGAGCCACGCCGGGAAGGGCACGGTCACGGCCTCACGGGCGGGCTCCACGGCATGGTGGAGGACGCCCCGGGCCATGGAGGGCTCGTCGAGGATCCCGGCGAGGACCGACGCGACGTCGGCGGGAGCGTAGGTGCGCATGGCAGCCGCCTCTGAAATCGAACAGGTGTGCGAAAGCGAGCGGAGTCTACCACCGGGTCCCGACCCGGGTCGGCCGCACCATGACCGCCTCGCGTGCCAGCTCGTCCGGCACGTGGCGCGGTTTGACACTCCGTCAGTGCGCAGCTACCCTTCGGGCATGCCGCGGCACCCGAGCCTCGCACCCCGCGACCCGGACGAGGCGACGCAACCGGTCCCGGAAGCAGCCCCGGCGCCCAGCGCCGCCGGCCCGGCGGCCCGCCCGTCGCTTGCCGGCCTCGGCGTGGCCGGGATCTCGCGTCGTCGCGTGGCCTGGGTTGGCCTGACCGTCCTCGCCGCCTGGATCGTGATCGCCTTCGCCGGGCAGGCCGCGGAGGCCTCCCGCGCGACCGCCCGCGTGGCCGACGAGCGTGCCCGCAACGCCGACGTGGCGGCGCAGACCGAAGCCATCCGTCGCGAGCTCGACCTCGCCACCCAGGAGCGGTGGGTCCTCCAGCAGGCACGGGCGTACCGGCTCGGCTCCCGCGCCGAGCGGCCCTTCGCGCTCGCCCCGGATGCCCCCGCCCTCGCGGACGACGCCCCTGGCTCGCCGACACGTCGCCTCGGAGCGGACACGACGACGCCGTCTCCGCTCGAAGGCTGGCTCGAGGTCCTCTTCGGCCCCCAGGACTAGTTGCAGTTCGCCGGATCACCCCGCGCTGGGCGACCCGGGTCTCCCGCGACGGGGTCACGCTGCCCGGCGGGCCGCGCTTCCTCGTTCCCGCCCGGCGCCGACCACGTCGGCCCGCGGCGCGGTCCTCCTGCTCGTCCTGGGCGCGGCGATCTGGGCCGCCACCTCGATCCACGTGCGGCGCCACCGCGGGGCCTCGTCACCGCTGACCCTCCAGCCCTGGCAGCTCCTGGTGGCCGTCGTCCTGCTGGCTGCCCCGGCGGCTCCCGCCCGGGGGGGCGGAGGATCGGGTCGTCGCCGTTCCCGGGACGCTGCGGTAGAATGGAGGCAAGGCGGAGTAGCTCAGTGGTAGAGCAGGGGACTCATAAGCCCTTGGTCGGTGGTTCAAATCCGCCCTCCGCTACCACCTCGCCACGTTGTGGGCCGGCCCCCGGGGCCGGCCGTTTCACGTCACGGGCGGACGTGCTGCCGGTCACCCCCCGCGCCCCGGCGCCGTCGCCCGGGGATCACCCTTCTCCAGGACCACCTCGAAGAAGTCCCTGCTGAGCTCCCAGCGGGGGTAGCGGCCCAGGACGTCGTGGAACCGCTGGTAGAGCTCCTCGTCGAGGGGCGTCTCGCGGAAGCGCAGGGCGAGGATGCGGAACCCGATCTCCCGGAAGTAGTCCTCGTAGTGGGCCCAGGTCAGGCGGTTGACCCAGGCCGACCCGTCGACCTCGACCCCCCGGCGTGCCAGCGCGTCCGAGATGACGTCGTCGCTGAAGAGCAGATGGGGGAACGGGAAGGCGATGTGGCGGTACAGGTGAGAGGCCTGGGGACCGCGCTGGAGGTTCGCCTTCATCCAGAAGAGGCCGCCGGGACGCAGGACGCGGTGGGTCTCGACGAGCATCCGGTACGGATGGAGCACGTGCTCCCAGACGGTGAACGACATCGCCCGGTCGAAGGTGTCCGCGGCGAAGGGGTTCAGGGTGGCCAGGTCGGCCACCTGAAGGTGGACGCGGTCTCCCGCGAGCGCCGGCCATGACCGACGCTCGACGACATCCACGCCCCACGCGTCGGCGCCGAGCGCGTGGGCGGCATGCCAGAGCTCGTAGCCGCCGCCGCACCCGACCTCGAGCACCTTCCGGTTCGCCAGGTCGATGGCGCGGTGGACGCCACGGAGGCGCCCTATGGCCGACTCGATCATGGCCTCGTGGTCGTAACGGCGCGGGGCGGGGACCAGCGGACGCTCGGCGTATTCCGCGTTGAGCCGCTCGAACAGCTCGACGTCGTAGCGGACCCTCGGTCGGTCCGGCTCGCTCGAGTGGACGGGTTGCATCGGCAGCTCGATGACGGGCGGGACCGGCAGCTCGGCGGGGAGCGAGACGAGCGCCGGCCGCGGCCTGTGAACCGCCGGCAGCAACCCCCAGGAGCTCGCCTGCGGCCGAACGGGGGCCCGGCCACCGGGGTCGAGCCGGGTTCCCGCCGAGATGAAGCCGCGGGCGAGGCGGCGCCGTGCGCCCCGGGCCGCCCGGACGACGGGCCGCAGGAGGGGAGCGAGAGGGGACGATCGGACGCGATGACGGAGCCCTAGCATCGGCTGGCTTCGGGCGGCGGTCCGTGGGGGGCGGGCGGCACGCACGCATCCCAGCGTCCCGCCCGGGCATCCGCTGTGGGCTCCACTGCGAATGAATGAGGGGACACGGCCCGCAGATCATCGGTGGCGCCTGCCCCGCCGGGCCGTCCGACAGGCCGTCGGGCGCGCCGCTCTATACTCGTTCGCGAGGCCGGCCCTGGGGTGCCGGCTCCGCTGACCCGGAGGCCAGGTTGAACGGCAAGTTCCTGCGCAACGGCATCGTGATGCTCGTCCTCGTGGTGGGCACGGTGGCGCTGCTCTACACGTTCCTCATCTCGTCGCCGAGCGATCAGACGGTGGCGTACTCCCAGTTCCTGGCCAACGTCGGCAAGGGCGAGGTCACGAAGGTCGAGCAGCAGGACCTGCAGCTCACCGTGACCGGCAAGACGGCGCAGGAGACGTACGTCGTCATCGTGCCCGGGATCGGCTTCACGGACGTCTACGCCGACGTCCAGAAGGCGGCGCCGGATGGGAGCACGATCACGTTCTCCGGCAAGGAGGCCTCCCAGAGCGGACAGTGGATCAGCCTGCTCGTCGGCGCGATCCTGCCGGTCCTCCTGATCGGCGGCTTCCTCTTCTTCATGATGCGCCAGGCCCAGGGCACGAACAACCAGGCGATGAGCTTCGGCAAGAGCCGGGCCCGGATGTTCCTGGGCAACAAGACGGTCGTGACCTTCGCCGACGTGGCGGGCGTCGACGAGGCGAAGGCGGAGCTCCAGGAGGTCGTGGAGTTCCTCAAGTACCCCGAGAAGTTCAACTCGCTGGGGGCACGCATCCCACGCGGCGTCCTGCTGGTGGGCCCTCCGGGAACGGGCAAGACGCTCATGGCCCGGGCCGTCGCCGGCGAGGCCGGGGTTCCCTTCTTCAGCATCTCCGGCTCCGAGTTCGTGGAGATGTTCGTGGGCGTCGGCGCCAGCCGCGTCCGCGACCTCTTCGACCAGGCGAAGCGCAACGCCCCCTGCATCGTCTTCGTCGACGAGATCGACGCGGTTGGGCGCCAGCGCGGCGCGGGCCTGGGCGGCAGCCACGACGAGCGCGAGCAGACCCTCAACCAGATCCTCGTCGAGATGGACGGCTTCGACACGAACACGAACGTGATCGTGGTCGCGGCCACCAACCGCCCCGACGTCCTGGATCCCGCCCTCCTGCGGCCGGGTCGCTTCGACCGCCAGGTCATCCTGGATCGTCCCGACATGAGGGGCCGGGTCGAGATCCTGCGGGTTCACACCAAGGGCAAGCCGCTCGACAAGTCCATTGCCATCGAGGAGGTTGCCAAGCGGTCGCCCGGCTTCTCCGGCGCCGACCTCGCCAACCTGGTCAACGAGTCCGCGATTCTCGCCGCGCGCCGCAACAAGAAGCTCATCGGGATGTCCGAGTTCCAGGAGGCCCTCGAGCGGATCGTGGCCGGCCCGGAGCGCAGGAGCCGGGTCATCTCCGACGCCGAGAAGGTGATCATCGCGTACCACGAGGGCGGCCACGCCGTCGTGCAGCGGATCCTCCCGAAGTGCGACCCGGTCAGCAAGGTGACCATCATCAGTCGCGGCATGGCCCTTGGCTTCACGATGGCCCTCCCGGCCGAGGATCGCTACCTCCAGAGCAAGACGGAGTTCGAGGACAAGATCGCCGGCCTGCTCGGCGGCAATGCCGCGGAGCGGCTCGTCTTCGGCGACACCACGACCGGCGCCTCGAACGACATCGAGAAGGCGACCCACCTCGCCCGCCGCATGGTCACCGAGTTCGGCATGAGCGACCGCCTGGGCCCCCGGTCCTTCGGCAAACGCGACGAGCTCGTCTTCCTCGGCCGCGATTTCGGGGAGCAGCGCAACTACTCGGACGACGTGGCGAAGCAGATCGACGAGGAGGTCCGTAGCCTCATCGAGACGGCCTACGCGCGCGCTTCCGAGGTCCTGAAGCAGCACCGGGCCAAGCTCGACCTGCTCGCCCAGACCCTCGTCGAGAAGGAGACGCTCGATTCCGAGGAGTTCGAGGCGCTCTTCGCGGACATCTCGCCCAAGGAGCCGCTCCACGGCGTCGTCCCGAAGCTGGCCGTGGCGCCGGCAGAGCCGTTCGCGCAGCCCGCCTGACGGGGGCGCACCCGCGCGTGTTCCGGCCGTTGTGGCCACGTTCGAGCGCCGATACTGTCCAGGTTTCCCGGGCCCCGCAGCGGAGACGCGCCGTGACCATCCCCACCGCCGACGTCGAGGCGTATCTCGCGGCGACCGCCGCGCGACGCCTCGAGCGGTTCCTCGCGTTCCTGCGCATCCCGAGCATCAGCGGGATCCCCGAGCACGCCGCCGACTGCCGGCGGGCGGCGGAGCAGCTGGCCCGGGATCTCGGGGCGGTCGGCCTGGAGAACGTGGAGGTCTCCGAGACCGGCGGCCACCCGCTGGTGTACGCGGACTGGCTCCACGCCGATGGCGCTCCGACCGTCCTCCTGTACGGCCACTACGACGTGCAGCCGGTGGATCCCCTCGACGAGTGGGAGGCGACCCCCTTCGAGCCGATCGTCCGGGACGGCCGGGTTCTGGCGCGGGGCGCCTCCGACGACAAGTCGAACATCTCGATCGCGCTCGCCGCCGCCGAGGCGCTCCTCGCGACTCGCGGGGCGCTCCCCGTCAACCTCAAGCTCGTCTTCGAGGGTGAGGAGGAATCCAGCTCGGTCCACCTCGACGCCTGGCTCGAGGCCAACGTCGCCCGCCTGGCCGCCGACGTGGCGCTCGTGGCCGACGCTGGGTTCTTCGAGGGCAACCTCCCCGCGATCACGGTCGGGCTGCGGGGCATCTGTGCGGCGGAGATCCACGTCCGGGGGCCGTTCCAGGATGTGCACTCCGGCGTGCACGGCGGGGCCATCGAGAACCCGATCAACGCCCTCGCGGCGATCATCGCTGCGCTCAAGGGCCCCGACGGACGGATCCGCATCCCCGGCTTCTACGACGACGTCGTCGCCCTCTCGGAGGCCGACCGGGCGGCCTTCTCGACGCTTCCGTTCGACGAGGAGGAGTACCGCGCCGAGCTCGACGTCCCGGCCCTGGCCGGCGAGACGGGCTGGACGACCCTGGAACGACGCGGGGCCCGCCCGACCCTCGACGTGAACGGGATCTGGGGCGGCTTCCAGGGCCAGGGCAGCAAGACGATCATCCCCGGTCGCGCGTCGGCCAAGGTCACCTGCCGGCTCGTCGCCGGCCAGGACCCCGACCGGGTCTTCACCCTGCTCCGGGATCACGTGCTGGCGATCACTCCGCCGGGCGTGCGCGTCGACGTCGTGTCGCTGGGTGGGGGCCGGCCGACCCTCACGCCGATGGACCACCCGGCCACGCGCGCCTACGCGCGGGCCCTCGAGGCGACCTTCGGGCGGGCGCCGCTCTACGTTCGCGAGGGAGGATCGGTGCCGGTGGCGGCCAGCCTCGAGTCCATCGTGGGCCTGCCCGTGACGGTCATGGGGTTCATGCCGCCGAACGGCAACTTCCACGCTCCGAACGAGTGGATGGACCTCGCCAACCTCGAGACTGGGATCCGGGCCCTCGTCCGCTTCTTCGACGAGTTCGCGGCCGACGGCGCCTGACCGGGCGGGCGCCGGATGGTACTCCGGTAGGGTGTCCGGATTGGGGGCGGGTGCTACGATGCCTGCCCGGGGGTCTGCCCCGCCGTCCGCTACGCGAGGGGAGCGAGTGCACGCGTGAGCACCGAGATCGAGCCGCCCGCCACACGCGGGCCGAAGCCGCAATGGCGCCTGGACGCCGACACCGGGAGCCTGGTGCCCCGGTCCGCCCTCGACGTCCTCGTGGACCTGAACGACCGGATCACCTCCGGCAACCTGTCCGACTACCAGCCCATCCCGCTGGGTTTCACGCCGCTCGACAAGACGATGGGCATGGGCCTCCGCCCCGGCGAGCTCTTCCTGATGGGCGGTGCCCAGGGGACCGGCAAGACGACGATGGCCCTCCAGATGGCGCGCAACGTCGCCTCCGGCGGCCAGGCGAGCGTCCTCTTCATCTGCTTCGAGCACGAGGAGCACTACCTCCTCAACCGGCTCATCGCGATGGAGTCGGCGCTGGCCCACCTGCCCCACAAGACAGGGGCGATCAAGATCCAGGACGTGCGCCGCGAGATCCTGGGCTCGTGGGTCGCCGACGGGCAGGGCGGGACCGGGCCGCAGCTCGCCTCGAACCCGCGCCTCCGGCCGAGCCTCGACCGGATCGGGCGCTACGGCCAGAACCTCTTCCTCATGCGCGGGACGCAGACCGCCAGCACCGTCGACAACATCCGGACCCTGGTCCAGCAGCACAAGGACCTCTCCGGCGGCCGCCAGCTCGTCGTGATCGTCGACTACCTCCAGAAGGTGCCGCTGTACCCGGAGCCGGCCACCGAGTCCGAGAAGGTGACGATCGTCGTCAACGGCCTCAAGGACATCGCCCTCTCCGAGCAGGTCGGCCTGATCGCGATCGTGGCGGCGGACAAGGAGGGGCTGAAGGCCACCCGGCTGCGCAACCACCACCTGCGCGGCTCGTCGGCGATCAACTACGAGGCCGACATCATCGTCATCCTCAACGAGAAGTACCACATCGTCGCCAAGGTCAACATCGAGTTCAACCCGTACCAGGCGCAGCGCTTCCGCGACTGGATCGTCCTGTCGGTGGAGAAGAACCGGGGCGGACAGGACAACGTCGACCTCGAGTACGAGAAGCACTT
>Ga0315295_10003374_pt1 | contig 13598 bp, 13 predicted proteins | sample YL17G14_0_MG_FD_204453 | JGI IMG/M metagenome (GOLD analysis project Ga0315295, IMG submission 204453) | Sediment microbial communities from Yellowstone Lake, YNP, Wyoming, USA - YL17G14_0 | ecosystem: Environmental > Aquatic > Freshwater > Lake > Sediment | place: USA: Wyoming | collected...
ATCTCCGGCGGGCACGATCCTGGCCCAGAAACCACCGGCAGGCAAGTCCCTCGATGAACTCACCGAGCTGGAGCTGGTGGTGAGCCGCGGACCTAGGGGTGAGATGATCAGCGTACAGGATTACGCCGGCCTGCGTTTCCAGGACGCCCTGGCCCAGTTGGCCAGCGCCAACGTTCCGTTCACCTTCACCGTGCGCCGGGCACAGGGGCAGGAGAAGAGCGGGGTGGTGGTTTCCCAGACACCGGAGCCGGCCAGCGAGATCTCCTACGGCTCGGTGGTGCAGCTGGTCATGACCCGCCCGGCGGAACTGCTCCGCGGCAAAGTATTCGGCGTGTTCGAGTACACGCTCCCTACCTACCCGATCATGGTGGACGTGAGCCTGGATGCGGTGTCCCCCGAGGGCAACTCCACGCTCCTGGCTATGAAGCACCCGGGCGGGCCGATCGCCATCCCCTACATCGTGGACGCCAAGACCGAGCTGGTGTTCTACGTGCTCGACAAGGAAGAAATGCGCCAGGCGGCCGACGGGGGCAGGTAAGAGGCAACATGCGGGACAAAAAGGCGTTGACACCCCCGCGTCGGGTTAAGTATAGTAGGCACGGCCGCAAGGCCTTTGTTCCAGCGAGCGTCGTATAACGGCATTACCCGAGCTTCCCAAGCTCGTGACGAGGGTTCGACTCCCTTCGCTCGCTCTTCCGAAAATCCATGATCTGCAACGAATTAGAGAAGGCCACCCGATCTGGGCGGCCTTTTTCATTCATCGACATGTCGATGAAATTCTGAACGGATTGTGGTAGGATAGGCCTATGGCGAAGCCCTACGGATTGTGGAAGCGGGCGAATGGCGTCTATCTGGAGCCGGTGAAGCGCTCCGCCGACGAGGTGTACGGGGAGAGCTTCGTGCTGATCCAGTGCGGGGCCATCTACGCGGTGCTGAAGAACGGCGAGGAGTTCCGCCTGGGGCGCTTCGCTGAGAACCTCAAGCTGGCCGCCGCCAGCTCGGTGGCCGTGGACCGGGACTCCAGCCTTTCGCTGTTCGCCGACCGAGTGTACGTGAGCTCCGCCGCGCGGGACATCCTGGCCCTCGATGCCCAGGACCTCAGCCAGCAGGCGGTGGTGAAGTAAGGGACCCCGGCTACCGGTCGGCGAAAAGGCCGGCCCGGGTTTCGTAGAACTTCTTCAGAGCGGGGTAGCCCAGGCGGTACAGCTGAAACAGCGATTCATACAGGCGCGCCCTGCCGGCGTCGGGGCTGTCGGCGGTCTGGGGGGGCATTTGCGCCACGGCCTGTTCCACGGAGTCCCACAGCCCGTGCGCAGTGCCGGCGACGATGGCCGCTCCCAGCGCACTGGCCTCCATTCCGTTGCGCCTGGTCTGCACCTCGAAATTAAAAACGTCCGCCTGGATCTGGCGCCAGAGCGGGCTGGCGCTGCCGCCGCCGCACATGCAGTGCGTTTTCGGTTTCGAGTTTTGCGGGCGGATGCACTCGTAGGCATCCCGGAGGCTCAGCGAAACGCCTTCCATGATGGCGCGCACGATGTCGGCGCGGCTGGTGCCCAGGCCGAGGCCCAGGAGCGAGCCTCGAACGGCCGCATCGGTGTGCGGACTGCGTTCCCCCTGCAGGTAAGGGAGGAAGACCACCCCGTTCGCCCCGGCGGGGGACCTCGCGGCTTCTTCCGAGAGCAGCGCGTAGGGTTTAGGCATCTCTCCGGGGCCCCTGCCCGGGCCGCCCGGTCCGGCGACGCCGAAGGTGTCGCGGTACCACTTCAAGGAGCTTCCCCCGGTGATGGTCACTCCCAGGGTCACCCAGCGGTCGGGGAGTACATGGCAGAACGAGCTGAAGGTGCCCTGCGGATTGGGCGTAGCCTCAGGAACGCTCAGCACGATGTTCCCGCCGGTGCCCACGACCGAGAGGATGTCGTGCGGGCCGATGGTGCCGGAACCGACGGTCTGCATCACCGCATCGCCGCCGCCCACGGTGACCGGGGTGCCTGCCAGGAGGTCCGAATCCTGGGCCGCCGTCCGGGTGACGCCTCCGGCTGTGTCGGAGGCCAGCCTGCAGGCCGGTAGCCAGTGCGCCGGGATGGCCAGGCTCTCCAGCAGCTCGGCCGACCAGCGGCGCTGCCCGACATCGAACAGCCCGGTTCCCGAGGCGTCCGAGAAGTCCGTGGCCACCGTGCCGCAAAGGCGGAAGCGGATGTAGTCCTTGGGAAGGAGGATCCGCTCGATGCGCTGGAAGAGCTGGGGCTCGTTTCTGCGGACCCAGAGCAGCTTGCCGGCCGTGTACCCCGGTAGAAGGGCATTGTTGGTCAGGCGGATGTAGGCCGGCCTTCCGCCGACCAGGTCGTAGACCCGCAGGCAATCCTCGGCACTGCGCTGGTCGTTCCATAGGATGGCGGGCCGCAGAGGGGCATCGCCGCGGTCCAAGACCACCAGCCCGTGCATCTGGCCGCTCAACCCGACGCAGGCGACCGTACGGAGGTCCAGGCCGTCGACCACCTCGCGCAGCGAGGCGGCCACCGCTTGCCACCACATCTCCGGGTCCTGCTCCGCCCAGCCGCTCCTGGGGCTCATCAATGGGTATTCCCGGCTGGCCTTCCTGGCGACCGCACCGCAGCGGTCGACCAGCACCACCTTGCAGCTGGTGGTGCCCAGGTCGATGGCCAGGACGAAGCGCTCGCTCATTGCGGCTCTCCCTTAGTCCCGTCCCCCGAAAGCCCGCGCGTCGATTTGCGGATGATCAGGCTGTCGCGCAGGAGCACGCGCTGGGGAGCCTGCCTTCGTCCCTCGATCAGGTCCACGGCGAGCGTCAGGGCATTTCTCCCGATCTCAAAAGCCGGCTGGGCGATCGTCGTGAGGGACATGATGGCCGAGAGAGGCACATCGTCGTAGCCGATGATCGAGACATCCTCGGGGACCCGCAGGCCCCTGTCTTCCAGGGCCTTCCAGGCCCCGAAGGCCATCATGTCGTTCGAGGCGAAGATGGCGGTGAAGGGGGCCCGGCTGTCCAGCAGCCTGGCGGTCGCGCGGTAAGCGCTGTCGTAGGTCGTGTCGCCGTGGATGACCAGCTCTTCGCGATAGGCCAGGCCCATCTCGCGGAAACCGCGCCGGTACCCGCTGGCCCGCGACACGGTCGTGGAGTAGCTCTCCGGACCGGCAATGAACACGATGCTGCGGTGGCCCAGATTCAACAGGTAGGTGATCGCCTGGAAGGCCCCTTCCTCGTTGTCCGAGAGCACCGCGCACAACCGCTCGTGCTTGTGCTCCCGGTCCAGGAACACGATGGGCACGCCCGTTTCCAGGAGCCCCGCGATCGGGTCCTCGATGGGTTCCAGGAAGGGGATGTAGATGACCCCATCGGCGTGCTGCTCCAGGAGGCGCTCGATGTGCTTCTGCTCGGTCCCCGAATTGTTGTCGGCGTTGCACAGGAGGATCTCCGCGCCGTGGACCAGGGCGTTGCTGCAGACCCCTCGGATCACCAGCGGGAAATAGGCATTGGTGATGTCGGGGATGACCAGCCCTATCCTGAGGCCGCGGCGGCCCTTCCCGGCCGACGAGGAGCGAAGCCGGTACCGAGTCGTCTCGATCGCCTCTTCCACCGCCTTGCGGAGGTGGGGCTGCACGTTCGGCTGGTTGTGCACCACCCGCGAGACAGTGGCGACCGATACCCGGGCGAGCGCCGCCACGTCGCGGATGGTAGCGGGGCGGTCAGGCCCGGATGCGCGCTGCGCCGGCTTCGGAGGCTGGCTCAAGCGAGGTACCTCGCGTAGTCGTTGACCAGCAGAAACAGCGGGGCCTCGTCCTCTTCTATGCTGGGGAACCTGGGGTTGCCCTCGGCGAAGAGATTGTCGGTTTCGTCGTCATTGACGCTGCTGACCTCGCCGACCAGCACGCGGCTGCCGCCCCTCCGGCCATAGAACAGGTGGAAGGTCCCGGGTTCCAGGAAGATACTCTCGCCCGGTTTCAGCACGACCTTCCCTCCTGCGGGAACCTGCCTGGCGAATCCGTCGATCACCGCGGTGACCGGTTCGTCGTTGATGGCGAAATCCGCGGAGTTCCGCAGCTCCAGGACGAGGTCCCCGCCGCCCCGGTTGATGATGTCCTCGCGCTTCTGGCGGTGGGTGTGGAGGGGAGTGACCTGCTGCTCTCCGACGATTATGATCTTCTCGCAGTAGGCTTTCCGGGCGGCTCCCGGAACCCCGTTTCGCAGGTTGAAGTTGATGAGACCGATCCGGTCGAAGTCGTTGCTGCCGAAGTCGGTGATGTCCCACCCCAGCCTGCATTCCACGATCTCCCTGGCCGCCTGGGCCCGGCCTCGCCACTGGTCCGGGGACCACGTCGCCCATGCGGGCAGATGGAAGCCCCTGCTCTTGAAGAATTTCACGGAACGTTTGAGCTGCTTGTTGATGTCGCTGCGACGCATGGAATTATTCCTATCATGAATTCAAGAAAAAGTCAAGAATATGTTACAGAAAATTGCTTGACATTACCGTAATCCTATGTAACAATATGCCTCCGGACTGCATGATGCAAGTAGAACGCGCCCCGGGGCGGGCACTGCTGCCGCACCGGGATGAGAAGATACGCACAGGGCTGGAGCTGGCGGCGGTCGACCAGCGGAGGAAACTGCTCGAGCTGGGAAGGGACCTGGGCGTGCGCCTGCATTACGGCGCCATGTTCAGCTGCATCGAGATCCTCACGATCCTGTACCTGTACTGGATGAGGCTCCGCCCCTCCGAACCGGATTGGCCGGAGCGCGACCGGTTCATCCTCAGCAAGGGACACGCGGCCCCAGCTCTGTACGCGGTCCTGGCGGCCTGCGGTTTTTTCCCGGAGAGCGAATTCCGCAGGTTCCGGAAGCTGTCCGGAATCCTGCAGGGGCACCCGGACAGGACCAAGACCCCCGGCGTGGACTGCTCCACGGGCTCGCTAGGGCAGGGGTTCGCCGTGGCCTGCGGGATGGGGCTGGCGGCCAGGATGGACGGGGCGGCCTACCGGGTGTTCACCCTGCTCAGCGACGGGGAGTGCAATGAGGGGTCGATCTGGGAAGCAGCCCTGATCGCCGCCAACCTGGAGCTCGACACCGTCACGGCCCTTCTGGACCGCAACCGGATGTCCTCCTATGGGCCCATGGAGGGTCGCAACGATGTGGAGCCCCTTGCCGAAAAGTGGGCGGCTTTCGGCTGGAAGGTCCTGGAATGCGACGGCCACGACTTCTTCGCGCTCTCCACGGCGCTTTCCGCCGCGCAGGAATGCCGGAGCAAGCCTTCGATCATCGTGTGTCACACGATCAAGAATAGGGGGATCCCAGCGGCGGAGGGCAGGCACATGCCTTCGAATTACGCCCTGGAGGAGCGGAACTGCCGCGAGGCGCTGGAGCGGCTGGATATGAGGGAGCGGGAGCTGACAGATGGGCCCGCCGACGGCTGATTTCGGCGCCGCCTTCGCTGACGCCCTGCTGGAGGTCGGCAAAGCCTGCGAGCAGGTGGTGGTGCTGGATGCGGACATCGCCGACTCCTGCAGGACCGAGGCCTTCCGGAAGGCGTTCCCGAAGCGAGCCTTCGACCTGGGCGTGGCCGAGCAGAGCCTTCCCACCTTTGCGGCCGGCCTGGCCCTGGCCGGCAAGGTCCCCTTCTACAACAGCTTCGCCCCCTTCGCCGTGCTGCGAGGCCTGGACATGATCCGCCAGTCCGTGGCTTACAACCGGGCGAACGTCAAGATCGTGGGTCACGCCGCCGGCCAGTCCATGGGCTACACCGGGCCGAGCCATCACACGGTCGAGGACATAGCCGCCCTGCGCGCCCTTCCCGGCATCGTCATCCTTGCGCCCTGCGACGCGGAGGAAACCCGGCAGATGGTGTGGGCCATGGCCGAAGTGGAGGGGGCAATGTACCTGCGGCTGCCGCGAGGGGCGGCCCCCAACGTGCACGGACCGGATTTCCGGTTCGAGATCGGACGCACCTACTGCCTGCGGAGGGGCGGGGACGTCACGATTTTCGCCTGCGGCGATGTCGTGGCGCTGGCGCTGGAGGCGGCGAGCCGCCTGGACAGCGAGGGCCTTCAGTGCCAGGTGGTCGACGTGCCCACGCTCAAGCCGCTCGCCGCCGAGGAAGTGATCCGGGAGGGGGAACACACCCGGGGCGCGATAACGGTCGAGGATCACAACGTGCTGGGGGGGCTGGGCGGAGCGGTGGCGGAGATCTACGCCGAGAGGCTGCGCAAGCCGGTTCTGCGGATCGGCATCCCGGACAGGTTCACCGAGTCCGACGAGGCCCCCGTGCTTCGTGAAGCCTGCGGGCTGTCGGTCCGCTCAATCGTTGAGGCCGCGCGCCGCTTAAGAGGCAGAGCATGACACCGCGAGAGCGAATCGCCGCAGCGCTGAACCATCGCCAGCCGGACCGGGTTCCCGTGGACTTCGGGGGGACCACCGTCACGGGCATCCACGCCTCCGCGCTGAACCGCCTGCGCGCGGCGCTCAAGCTCGAGCCGCGGCCGGTGCGGGTCTACGAGCCGATGCAGATGCTGGGTATCGTCGAGCTGGACATCGCCCTGGCCCTGGGGAGCGATGTCGCGGGCGTTTTTGCGCCGGGAACGCTGCTGGGCTACAAGAACGAGCATTGGCGTCCCTGGAGGCTGCCCGACGGGACCGAGGTGCTATTGGGGGCGGGCTTCCGGACGACTCGCGCTGCCGACGGCACGATCCTCGCTTACCCTAAGGGCAACTTGAAGGCGCCGCCGAGCGCCCACATGCCCGCCGGCGGCCTGTACTTCGACAACATCGTCCGCCAGGACGATCTGCGCGGGCAGGCCTTCGACGCCCGCGCGGACTACGCCGACCAGTACGCGGTGTTCAGCGACGAGGAGTGCGCCTATTACCAGGAGGTGTCCGAGCGGCTGTTCCGCGAAACCGACCTGGCCCTGTTCGGCAATTTCTTCCTGGGCGGGGTGGGCGACATTTTTCACATCCCGGCCGCCTGGCTCGAGCACCCCAAGGGCATCCGGGACATAGAGGAGTGGATGATCGCGCACCTCGAACGCCCGCAGTATGTGAGGGACCTCTTCGACCTGCAGCAGGAAATCCAGCTGAAGAATCTCGAGCTTTACCGCCAGGCGGTCGGAGACCGCATCGCGGCGATCGCCATCTCGGGGACCGATTTCGGCGGGCAGCAGGGCTCCTTGATCTCGCGGGCGATGTACCGGGAGTTCTACAAGCCGTACCACAAGGTGTTCAACGACTGGGTCCACGCCCGCACGGCCTGGAAGACGTTTGCCCACACCTGCGGCTCGGTGGTCGCGCTCCTCGACGACTTCATCGAGGCCGGGTTCGACATCCTGAATCCCGTGCAGTTCTCCGCGGCCGGCATGGACCTGGCGGCCCTGAAGGCCAAGTACGGAAGCAGGATGGTTTTCTGGGGAGGAGGCGTCAACCCTCAGAAGACCCTGCCGTTCGGGACTCCGGAGGAGGTCGCCCGGGAAACCCGGCAAAACGTCCGCCTGCTGGCGCAAGGTGGAGGCTTCGTCTGCGGCACTGTGCACAACATTCAATGTCCGACACCGCCGGAGAACGTTCTCGCGTTCTTCAAATCGATAAATGAAACCTGACTTGACAACCGGCAGCGATATGATTATAATTAGTAGGATGTAGGAATTGATATGTAGGGCATAGGAGTGGTCTGCCATGGAGTTCATTCGCTGCTGGGAAGAAAAGGGGGAAACCATTACGGAGCCGTACAAGCGGCACATCAAGGTAATGCTCGCCCCCGACAATCGCAACGTTCCCGAGATCACCTTTTCCCACGCCATCATCTATCCGCACAGCCGCACGGACTACCACAAGCACGATCGACCGGAGCTGATCCTCATTGTATCCGGCCGGGGCGTATCCGTGTGCGACGGGGTGAAGACGCCCGTCGAGCCGGACGTGGCCCTCTGGGTCAGGCCCGGTGAAATGCACCAGCTGATCAACGACGGGGAAGAGTCGCTGAAGCTCGCCACCGTGTTCGTTCCGGGCTACACGGCGAAGGAGAACCTCGACCGGATAAGGCAGGCGGCGGAGGATGCGAACCGCAAGTAGCGCAGCCGGCGCGGCGGGGGAGCTTGCGCCGTGGTCCTTGAACGAATCCCTAATCCGGTCGACCCCGGAGGTGTCCGCCCAGTCCCTCGCGGCCAATCTGGAGGCGGTCTGCGGCATCGGCCCGCGCTGGCACGGAACGCCGGCTGAGGAACAAACGATCGAGCTGATGTCGGAGCGGCTCCGCGCGGTGTGCGACCAGGTGGAGTTGGAGGAATTCCCGTACACCCACTACACGCCTCAAGCCACCAGCCTCCAGATCTCGCGGCCGCTCGCCCAGCCACTCCATTGCGTCGCCGTGCAGTATTCCGGAACCGGGCGGGTGGCCGGGCAGCTCGTGTACGCGGGCCAGGGCCACCAGGAGGATTTCCAGGCCCTCCGGGAAACCGGCGCGTCCCTTCGGGACCGCATCGTGCTGATGCGGACCAATCGGCCGTACCTGGCGGGGGGATACGCTCGGGCAGATGGAGCCTGCGGAATCGTCGTCATCTCCGATTCCCCGTTCGGGACCGTCCGGCAGATGACCTCGCAGATGGGCTACGAGCCGGGAGAGGACCTGTCGGCTTTCGGCCTGCCGATTCCCGGCGTCATCGTGAGCCGGGAGGACGGGGAACGGCTGCTGAGCCTGCTGTCCGCCGGGCCCGTGGAGGGGCGGATCGAGCATCGCAGCGCCGTGCAGGTGCGCCGCTCGCACAACGTGATCGGCTACCAGTGGGGGAAGGACCGGCAGGAACGGAGCATCCTGATCGGGGCGCACTACGATACCCAGTTCGGCCTGGACGGCGCCTGGGACAACGGATCCGGCTGCGCGGCGCTTCTGGAGATCGCCCGGGTCTGCGCGGGGAGCGCGGCCAGGCGAACCCGGATTTTCTGCGCCTTCGGCGGGGAGGAGATCGGCTTGTTCGGTTCCACCGCCTTCGTCCGGCGCCGGGCGGAGGAGCTGAAAAGAGTCCTGGCTTACTTCAATCTGGATTCCACCAGCGGGGACGTCCCCTACACGCACGACTTGCTGATCACCCGACGCCTCGAGGGATTCGCGCGCGAGCTGGTCGCCTCGTATTCGGACTGGCTGATCACCAGCTGCCGGGAGTTCACCGTGCTGGACCACGAGCAGGACTCGGCGGAGTTCGTCCGGCAGGGCGTGGAGGCCTTTTGGGCCCACGAGGAAGGCAACGCCTTCTTCCACACGGTGTACGACAGTCTGGACACGGTCGATCCGGTAAAGCTGGCCCGGGCGACGCGGGTGGCGCTGCTGCCGTTCCATTACCTCGCCCATGCGGAGATCGTCCCTATCTAGAGGGCAATCGGAGTATGAAGCCGAAACAGTACAAAGGGCAGCGGAGGCTGCTGGGCTGGGCACCGACGTACATGATCGCGCCGGCGTTTCTACTGCAGATCGCCCTGGTGGTCGTGCCCCTGGCTATCGCCCTGGTCGCCAGCTTCCACCGCTGGTACCTGCCGCGCCCCCAGGACCGGGCTTTCATAGGGCTCGCCAACTATGTCCACCTCCTGACCAGCCGGGAGTTCTACGACTCCGTCTGGGTGACCGTGAAGTTCATCGGCCTGACGGTGATCGGGACCACTGTATTGGGGTTGATCAGCGGGCTGCTTGTGGCCAGGAGCTTCCGGGGAGTCGCGGTGTTCCGCTCGATGCTCATCATTCCGATGATGATCACCCCCGCGGTGAGCGCCCTGCTGTGGATCACGATGTGGCACGGCAACTTCGGGGCGGTGAACAGCATCCTGACCACCTTGGGCATGCCAACGCTCGAATGGGTCAGCGATCCCAGGACGGCCCTGCTCTCGGTGGCCATCCCCGACATCTGGCAATGGACCCCCTTCGTCATGCTCGTCGTAGTGGCGGGCATTCAGACCCTGCCGGTGGAAGTGTACGAAGCCGCTACAGTGGACGGCGCCTCGGGATGGAAGATGTTCACCCGAATCACTCTTCCTCTCCTGCTTCCGTATCTCAGCACGGCAGTGCTGTTCAAGATCGTTTACACGCTGCGGGTCTACGATCTGCCGCTCATCCTGACCAAAGGAGGTCCCGGGCGGGTGACGGAAATCGCTTCCCTGCAGATTTCGTTCACCGCCTTCACCGCCTTCCAGGTGGGCCGGGCCGCGGCCCACTCCTTCCTGGTCCTTTTGGTTCTCATCCCCCTCGGCACGCTGTTGTACAGGGTGTTCCGGCGGCAGGGAGTCTCGTACTGAGGGAGGGCGGGGTAATGCGTAGAACGGGGAAGTCGGGCGTGGTCTTGGTCCTGCTCATATTCGTCACGATCGTGTTCCTGTTTCCGTTGTACTGGTTCGTGAGCACCTCCTTCAAGAAGCCCACCGAGATCTGGGTCAATCCGGTGAAATGGGTTTTCGTCCCGACAACCGTGAATTACGTGGAAGTGCTCCAGAGCGTGCTTCTCCCGTTTCTCAACAGCGTGTCGATAACCGCCGGCTCGCTGATCATCTCCTTCGCCTTCGGGCTGCCTTGCGCCTACGCCCTGGGCCGCTTCAACCTGAAGCGAAAAGACAGCCTGGCTTTCAACTTCCTCACCCAGTTCATGCTGCCGCCGATGGCCATGGCCGTGGCCTTCTTCATCACCTTCACCAGCCTGGGGCTGGTCGGTTCACGGCTGGCCCTGATGCTCTGCTACGTGACCTTCGACCTTCCCCTGGTGGTGTGGCTGATGAAGGATTACTTTGAAAGCCTTCCGAAGGAAATCGATGAGGCCGCCATGGTGGACGGCTGTACCCCCGCGGGATCCTTCTTCCGCATCTCCCTGCCGTTGGTCAAGCCCGGGATCACGGTGGCGGCGATCATGTGTTTCATTTTCACCTGGAACGAATACTTCTATGCGGTGATCCTGACGCAGCGAAGGACGCAGACGCTTCCCCTGCTGCTGGGCCTGTATTTCCGGCAGTACCAGGTGGCCTGGGGCAACATCGCGGCCCTGGGCATGATCACGATCACCCCGGTGGTGGTTTTCGGCATCCTGGTCCAGAAGCGCCTGGTGCGGGGTTTGACGCTGGGAGCGGTCAAGGGTTGATGCGGGGTGTGCGCCGACGACTGTCCGTGCGGATTGGTCCGCAGGCGCTGGAGAAAGGAGGTGATGGCAAGTCCGCCGAGCGGCGGGTCCACGCAGCTTCCCCCGATTCCAATAAAAACGTGTGAGGAGGAAAAGAAAGTGAAGAAGCTGTTCGTATCGATTCTAGTTGCCGCCTTTCTGCTGGCCGGCAGCGCCCTGCTGTTCGCCGGCGGGGGGGATGAGAAGGCGACGAAGGGCCAGACCGTGAGCACCGTGGCTTTCGGCCAAGGCTGGGTTGAAAACCTGGCCAAGCGGGTTCCGGAGTTCGAGGCCAAAACCGGCATCAAGGTCAACTTCGAGATGCTCTCGTTCGACGACGCGCACGCCAAGATGATGCTGGACATCCAGAACTCGGCCTCCGGCAAGACGCCCGTGTACGACTTCTACTGGATGGACATTCCCTGGAAGGACGAGTTCGTCAACTCTGGCGTGATGCTCGACCTCACGGACCTGGCCACCAAGGAGTTCGATCGCGAGGATTTCGACCAGCATTATCTGAAGGCCATCGGCCTGGTTGGGGACCGGATCTACATGTACCCCATCCTTTCGGTGGCCCGGGTCATCTTCTACCGCACGGACCTGTTCGGTGACCCCCAGATCAAGGCGGAATACAAGAGCAAGTACAACGCGGAGCTGGCCCCGCCCAAGACCTGGGAGGAGTTCAACCAGATCGCCAAGTTCTTCACCGGGCACCCCAAAGTGAAGTACGGCTGCACCGCCTCGGCCAAGAGAGGTACCACCGCCCTGTCGGAGTTCGTCGACCGGCTGTTCGGCATCGGGGGGAAGGAGTTCCTGTATCATCCGGACAAGAAGGCCTGGGAACCCCTGATCACCAGCCGCGAAGCCGTTCGCGCCCTCAAGCTTTATTCGGAAATTCTGCCCTATACGCCCCCGGGGTCGGCAAACGATATCTGGGACCTGGCGGTGCGCGAGTTCGCTGCGGGCGACGTGGCCATGATGATCATGTGGGACGCCTTCGCCGGGAGCGTGACCAATCCGGGGGAGTCCAAGGTCGTGGGCAAGATCGGGTTCGCCGGGGCGCCCGGAACCCACCTCGGCGGATGGGGATTGTGCATCAACAAGCATTCCCCGAACAAGGAAGCGGCCTACAAGTTCCTGGAGTGGGCCATCGGCAAGGAAAACGGGTTCAAGTACGTGCTCGAAGGGCCTGGCATGATTCCGCGCAAGTCCTTCTTCACCAACCCCCAGATCGTCGCCAAGCATCCCTGGGTCACGGCGCATGCGGAGAACCTGAGGAAGTCCGGGCTGCGCTCCGAAGCCCGGGTGGTGGGACAGACCGTCGATATCGGGCCGACCTTGATCCCGGAGCCTCAGTACGAGCTGATCATCGGAACGGCGGTCAACGCGGCTTTCACGGGGACGAAAACCGCCGAGCAGGCGCTCATCGACGCCGAGCGCGAGGTCGTGGCGCTGCTCAAGGAATTCAACTACAATGTGATCGACACCGACGAGGATTCGGACATCGAGTAGCAGAAAGGACACCCGGGACTGCATGGCAATGCCGCCCCGGGGCCTCCAGGGGGCCGGCGGACTGTCGCAAGCACCGGCCGGCCCCCGTATTTCCAGTGGATGTAACGAGTGAAAGCGGATATGGTCAAGGAGTTGCCATTGTCAAATTCGATTTCGGATTCCCTGCCGTACCTCGGCCGCAACGCTCTACCCGCCTCGATCATGGAGATCCTGACGGGCTACCTGCTCTCCGGCGAGCTGAAACCCGGAGATCGGCTGCCGACCGAGAACGAGCTGGCCCAGAAGCTCGGTGTCGGCCGCAATTCCGTGCGCGAGGCCATCAAAATGCTCTCCGCGATCGGGGTGATCGAGACCGCCCGGGGTTCCGGAATCTACATCGCCAGATCGATGTCTTCGGCCATGTTGAACCCCCTGGTCCTGAGCCTGGTTTTCGAACAGGGTTCGAGCCACGAACTGATCCAGCTGCGGCTCGCATTGGACACCTCCGCCGCCGAGTTCGCCATGGAGCGCATTCAAAACGGCGAAATCGAGCGGTTGGCCGCGATAAACGAAAAGCTGGAGGAGGAGGGCCGCAAGCCCCAGCACGAGCGGCATCAGCTGCGCGACCTGGACCTGGAATTCCACAAGGAGCTTTATCGCCTGTCGGGAAACCGCCTGCTGGCCAAGATCGGGGAGGCCATCTATTCCCTATTTCTCGCTTCGATCGAAAAGACCGTCGCGGCCGATCCCGAACAGGCGTACCGCAACCACAACATGATCATCGACGCGCTGCGAACCAAGGACTTCGGACTCGTGCGCAAAAGCACCAAGGATTCGTTGTCCTACTGGATGCAGTACCTGGACGCTCGTGGCTCCACGACCGCCCGGAGCTGAAGCGATGACAGACGCTGCCATCAAGGGGCTTGTGGAAACCGCTCGTCTGATCCGCCGCGACGTGGTGCGCATGATCCACCTGGCCG
>Ga0315295_10003375_pt1 | contig 13598 bp, 13 predicted proteins | sample YL17G14_0_MG_FD_204453 | JGI IMG/M metagenome (GOLD analysis project Ga0315295, IMG submission 204453) | Sediment microbial communities from Yellowstone Lake, YNP, Wyoming, USA - YL17G14_0 | ecosystem: Environmental > Aquatic > Freshwater > Lake > Sediment | place: USA: Wyoming | collected...
TCGGATGGAAGTACTCGACGAAGTCCGTGCCCGCGGCCTACCTGACCGGTTATCTGGCGTCAAAGCGGGTCGCCGGTAAGGTCAGCGAGGCGGTCCTGGACATTGGCCTCAGCGGCCCTAAGAAGGGCTCCAAGGTCTTTGCGGCCATGAAGGGCGCGCTGGACGGCGGCATCAAGATACCGCACGGCAAGGAGATCCTGCCGACGGAGGACAGGATAAAGGGCAAGCACATCGAGGACTACAGGAAGCTGCCCATAACACAGGACTTTACGATATTGAAGCAGGCAATAGACAAGCTGAAGGCCGGGAAGATCGAGAAGGCCCCGAAGGCGAAGGGCGCAGTCAAGCCGACGGCACCGGCCCTGAGGCCGGTCGCACCCACACCGAAGCCCGTCACACCAGTGACGAGGCCGACAGTACCGCCGCCGAAGCCCGTGATAACGCCTCCGGCACCGAAACCGGTTGTCCAGCCGCCGAAGCCCGCGACGATGCAGCCCAAGCCGGCCGATAAGAAGCCGGCCATGGACGACATGGACGCGCTGCTCGCGGAGCTGACGGGCAAGAAGCCCGCGGCCCAGCCGGCGAAGCCTCCGACGCCACCGAAGCCCGTCGAGACGCCGAAGACGAACATCGAAGAATTGCTCTCGAAGAAGAAGAAGGAAGAGGAGAAAAAGGAGCCGTGAGAACCATGGACGACAGATACAGGGAGACATCGAGCGCACCTTGGGTCCCCAAGACGAAGCTCGGAAGGCTCGTCCAGAAGGGGGAGATAAGGACGATGCACGATGCGCTGGCCTCGGGCCTGCCGCTCAGAGAGACCCCGATCGTGGACATGCTGTTGCCAGGCATGGCCGACGAGGTACTGAACGTCAACATGGTCCAGAGGATGACCGACTCCGGCAGGAGGGTCAAGTTCGCGGTCATAACGGTCGTCGGCAACGGCGACGGGTTCGTGGGCCTGGGCTCCGCCAAGAGCAAGGAGGTCGGTCCGGCCATACGGAAGTCCATCGACGTCGCGAAGGTGAACCTCATCGAGATCAAGAGGGGCTGCGGCTCTTGGGAATGCGGCTGCGGGACCGCCCACACGCTGCCGTTCGCCGTGACAGGCATCAGCGGTTCCGTGAGGGTCACGTTCAGGCCGGCCCCGAGGGGCGTCGGCCTCGCCGTCGGGGACGTCGCCAAGAACGTCCTGAGGATGGCGGGTGTGAAGGACGCCTGGTCCTTCACGCAGGGCAAGGCCAGGACGACCGTGAACTTCGCAAAGGCGTCCTTCGACGCGCTGATAAGGACCGCCAAGATGAGGGTCACGGATTCCCAGAGGACCATGCTGAAGATCGTAGAGGGCCCGACGAACATAGCGTCGGCCCTGGCGGTGACCACCGAGGGAGGACAGCAGTTGACCGTGGCCCCGGGAGCGATCGCGGGCCTGCCAGAGGAAAAGGTCAAGGCCATAGAGAAGGCCCTCGGCACCAAGATAACGCCGAGCACCAAGGAGTGAATCAACGGACATATCATAATGGGGTGAGATGAATGGAAAAGGATCAGAAGGTACACCCGTCGAAGGCCCTGTTAGTCGTGAGGCTCAGGGGAGACATCAAGACCCACCCGAACGTAAGGAAGACCTTCGACCTGCTGAAGCTGACACGGGTCAACCACTGCGTGGTCATCCCGAAGAACGTGAACTATGTGGGGATGCTGCAGATGGTCAAGGACTATTCCACATGGGGCGAGGCCGACCCGAAGACGCTGGCCACGGTCATACAGAAGAGGGGGCGGCTCGTCGGGGACAAGCCCATCACGGACGCCCATGTGAAGGCCAGCACGACCTACGCGAACATCACGGACTTCGCCGCGGCCATCACCGAGGGCAAGTTCCTCTACAAGGACCTGAAGGAGGTCAAGCCCCTCTTCAGGCTACACCCGCCCATGGGAGGCATCGTCAGCGTGAAAAGGAGCCACGTGATCGGCGGGGACCTGGGCTATAGGGGCCCAGAGATAAACGCGCTCGTCGAGAGGATGGTCGGTATGCCGGTCCCGAGGCCGAAGAGGGTCAAGGACCTGAAGAAGTGGATCCACCCGCCCCCGGGTGGTGCGCAGGTACACCACGAGCACAAGGAACCCAAGGCCGAGCACAAGGAGCCGAAGGTGGAGCACAAACCGGCCCCGAAGGTCGAGGAACCGAAGGAGAAGAAGGAGGCCAAGCCCGTCAAGAAGGTCGCCCACCCGAAGGGTGAGAAGAAGGCCAAGAAGTGAGGAGCAACGGATAACGCTTACGGAGAGTGGAACCGATGGCAACGAGATTGAGGAGGCACAGGAAGTTCAGGGGCCTGAGGACGCACGGCAGGGGAAAGAAGGCGGGCCGTGGCAAGGGCAAGCGAGGAGGCACGGGCAACGCCGGCCTCCACAAGCACAAGTGGATCTGGACCCTGAAGTACGATCCCGACCACTTCGGTCGGCACGGGTTCAAGAGGCCAGAGAAGATGCTTAGGGCGCTGACGACCATCAACGTCATGGAGCTGGAGCATCTCCCGGCAGATGAGCATGTCAAGATCAGCAAGGAGAGGACCGTCATAGACCTGGTCGGTCTCGGCATAGACAAGCTGCTCGGCGGCGGTAAGGCCAAGGGCAAGTACGAGATCACCGTCGACAGGGCCTCGTCCAATGCCGTGGAGAAGATCCAGGCGGCCGGCGGCAAGGTCACGGTAATCATCCAGCCTAAGCCCGAGAAACCGAAGGAGGACAAGACCGCCAAGGGTGTAAAGGAAGCAAAGGGCGGAGGGAAACCGGCACCAGTACAAAAGAACACAGCAAATGTTAAAACCCCCAAGCCCAATGCGCCTAGTGGCGGCAAGGGCGGCGACAAAGGTGGCGCCAAGCCCGAGAAGAAACCGTAAATTCCTTGAAATATACACAAGTGAGTGGGACCGATGCCTGAAAAGAAGAAGTCAAGACTATACGTCTTGAAGCCACTCGTAGACAGGATGCCCGCCGTCACACGGCCCGATGGGCACGTCCATTTCAAGACCAAGATTATTTGGACGGGAGCCATCCTGATCATCTATTTCGCCATGACGAATATTTTCATCTACGGTCTCAACCAGGCTACGGTGCTGGACACATTCGCCGGGTTCAGGGCCATCCTGGCCGGCGCGTCCGGTTCCATCATGCACCTGGGCATCGGGCCCATAGTCACCGGGTCCATCATCATGCAGCTGTTCACAGGCGCCAAGATCATCGGCCTGGACCTGACCAAGGCCGAGGACAAGGCGATATACCAGAACACGCAGAAGCTCATCGTCATCATCATGATCATCGTCGAGGCGGTCCCCCAGGTCTACGGAATGCTGAGCCCGTCATCCAACCTCGTGACCATGTTAGACACAAAGGCCCACGGATACGGCGATGGCCTAGCCAAGCTCATAATCATTGTGCAGCTGTGCATCGGTTCCTATCTCGTGTTCCTCATGGACGAGGTGGTCTCGAAGTGGGGCATAGGGTCCGGTATCTCGCTGTTCATCGCCGCCGGTGTCGCCGAGTCCACGATAACCGGGTCCATCAACTGGATACCCGTGAGCCCTGGCCAGGCCCTGAGCATTTCCAACCCACCCGCGGGCACGATCCCGAAGACCCTCTACTTCATCCAGAACATGCCCCAGACGGACCTGACGAGGGGCGGCTACGAGGTCATATTCATCCAGAACCCGAACCCGATAATCGCCATGCTGGGCACCATGGCCGTCTTCATGATCGTCGTGTACTTCGAGGCCGCGAGCATAGAGCTGCCGCTGGCCCACGGCAAGGTCAGGGGCGCCAGGGGCAGGTACCCGATCCGGCTGATATACGCGTCCAACATACCGGTCATCCTGATGTCCGCGCTGCTCGCGAACATAAACATGTTCGCGCTGTTGCTGTGGCAACACCCGACGCTGGAGAAGATCCCGCTTATAGGTCACCAACGATGGCTGGGCTGGTATCAGACCGCTACGGGGGCCACCCAGGCCTCGACGGTACCTCAAGGTGGTGCCGTGTACTATTGTTACCAGGTCGGTGGTGTCCAGGAATGGCTGCTGCCGTTGATGAACTGGGACAAGTACAGTGCCTATACTAGGGGGCATGAGTACTGGCAGGTGATCGTGCACATCATCGTGTATCTAGCATTCATGATCTACGGTTCCATGAAGTTCGCCGAGTTCTGGATCTCGACGACGGGGATGGATTCCGAATCCATAGCCAAACAGATAAAGAACTCCGGGATGGTGGTGCCCGGCTTCAGGAGGGACCCGAGGGTCCTGGGACGCGTCCTGGACAGGTACATCCCGACAGTGACCGTGTTCTCCGGTGCCTTCGTCGGCCTGCTGGCCGCAATGGCCGACATGATAGGGACGGTGGGGAATGCGAGCGGGACCGGTGTCCTGCTGATGGCAGGCATCATGATCCGTACCTACGAGCAACTGGCGAAGGAACAGATGATGGAGATGCACCCGTTACTGCGGGGCCTCTTCGGCCACGATTAATACCGCTAGGTCTAGCCGTACGTTTTCGTTCTTTTCACCCATGGTTGTCCAGGACCTTGAGCTGGTTCTCCGTTCCCCCCTCGAACGTCGATGGACCGGCATGGGTCTGGGTTTGATTTATATTAGAAAAAATATATAAAAAAGGAAAGGAAGAACGGGGACCTAACCGAAGACCTTCTCGTCCTTGAGCTCGGCCATGAAGGCCTCCCGGACCTCGGATATCTTCATCTCGCCCGGGAACTGGACCTCGACGAGGGCGTTGAGCAGGAACTTGGTGTTCTCGTCATAGGCCAAGTTGATGATGACCTTCCGCTTGCCCCAGCCTGGGAGCTCCTCCCAGAACAGGCTATCGTTGTACTTCCACATGACCTTCTTGCGGGCCAGTGTGCTGTAGAGGTCAAGGTCCTGCGTCGTGATCTCACGCTTCTCCATGAAGGCTTTGAGGTTCTTCGGGTTGTACTTGCGATTGAGCTTCAGACGCACGACTAGGGCCGGCTCCGCCCGGTCGCCGAGCCATTTCATGGCCAGGAACAGGAGGACCGAGCCGATGACCCAGAATCCCACGGATATTAAAGCCCAGGCCAGCGCGTCCAGGCCGCCCTCGAGGCCCAGGTTCGGGAATTGGAGGCCACCCGTGAAGAGGGCCACAAGGTCCAGGGCTAGCGTGCCCGAAAGGATGATCTCCATGATCTCGACCCCGGCCGAGGTCCTCTCGCCAGCCTTGGCCACGTTCTCCATGCTCCTGGCATTCTCCTCCAGGGTCTCCTGGAAGTGCCTCATCTGGTGCTGGTTTATTGTCTCGTTCATGGCGCTAAGGCCCTCGAGGGACCTCAGTAGCCCGTCGATGACGTGCTCCATGTCCAGGACCTGGTCGCGGGCCGCCTTGATCCTTGTTTTGATGCCAAGCTTGAGCGCGGCATCCTTCACCGAGGGGTCCGACATGCCCTTCTCGCATATCTCCCATTCCCGGCCTAGGGCGATGGTCGACTCGCGCAGGTATTCGAGCAGTTCCTTCAGGAGGATGGCGTCACCGGTCGTCTGGGAAAGCTCGCTCTGGGCCTTATCGACGGCGTTCGGGTCCTCTTCGGACTTGTCGATGAGGGTCCTGATGTCCTTCACGCAGTCGTTCATCATGAACAGACGCGAGAAGAAGTTCTGTATGAAGATGTCCATGCTCATGAGGAAGCTGTACTCGGTGGCGATGTACTCGTACTTCGTTGGGTCCTTGGATACCAGTATGGTCCCGTGGGTCCCGACGAGCAGCTTGGAGCCGTCCGCCAGGTCGAAGACGTCCTGGAATGTCTCAAGTATCTGCCTGAGCTCGTTCTCGCGGTCCTCCCCGTCGAGGTACTCCTTGGCTGGCACGAGGGGTACCGCCCCCTGGGCCAGCACGAAGGTATATTTGTCCCTGTTCTCGGACTTGCCGAAGTAGGTCAGGTCCAGGAGCTTCCTCTGGTAGTCCGTGAGGAGCGTCCCCATCATCTGGCTAGAGTCCTGGATTATGTCGGCCAGGACCCGGGACAGGTGGTCCAGGGACACGTGGTCCTTGCCCCTCCCAGCGATCTCTATCAGATCCAGCCCGTAGAGTATCTTGCCGGTATAGTCGACGTGGACCCCAAAGTGCTCCTCTTGGACTATGCCCGGAGGCTCTGGATAGTGGATGGTGGCCTCGAAGTCCACGAAGTCGTTCTTGTCGAACTTCTTGATCAGGACCTCGGTCAGGACCGCCGGTATCTCGAACTGCATGCCGCCCGGGTCATCGTCCACGACCTGGGTCAGGAGCGCGCTCTTGACCCTCATGAACGAGCCCAGCTTGGTGTTGAAGGCCACGATGTGGTTGACCCCGAAGGGGATGTACTCCCCGATCAAGAGCCTCACGTCCTTGAGGACGATGACCTCGTTGAGCTCGTCCTTGATGTTGGAGGCCTGCTGGGCTACGAGCTCCTTCCCTTTTGCGTCCTTGGCGTCGGGCATCTAGGCATCCTCCCTTCGCGGGACCACAGGTAAGTACGGTATGTAGGCCTTCGAGACGTAGCTCACGTCCTCGACCTCCATCATGCCCGAGGGCTGCTTGGCCTTGCACGAATCGCATGTGAGAAGGACCTGGCCGTCCTTCTCCTCGGCCTTGACGTTGCCGCCGCACTTGCATTTCACTAGCTCGTCGATGACGTCCTTATCGTCCTTGGATATCTTAGCGAGCTCGGTGAGCCCGTTCTTCGAGACGCAGTAGGCTGTGATGTAATAATGCCTCGAGGTCGATAGCTTCAGGGCATTGATGAGCCCCAGCTCTCGGAGATCGTTTATGTCGTCCTCCCCTTCCTGCGAGATGTTCATGAAGCACCTGCCCTCGGCGGTCAGGACGCTCGCCGGTGCATAGTCCCAGCTGAACACCTTCTTCACAATCCCTTCGTACATCAAGGCCCTTAGGGCCATTTCCCTCACCCAGACGACCTTCTCATCATCCTTCTCGGAGGGTCTGGAATAGAGGGAGATCATGTACAGCAAACGGTTCTGGTCCGTGGTCGGCATGTATGAAACCCCCACGCGAGAACCAATTGTGGATATTTTATGCTTTCGCCATTTTTCATGGATCGAAATGTCCGATCAGGACCAAATCACAGAAAAGAACATATCAAGAGAACCCTTTCCCGTGCCGAGGTCAGTTGTGAGGTGGGGCGCATGAGGATAGTCGTCACCGGTGTACCAGGGGTTGGGAAGAGCACCTGCATGAGGGCCGCGTCCGAGGCCAAGAACCTGAAGATCGTCAACTTCGGGGACCTCATGTTCGAGGCCGCCAAGGAGATGGGCGTCAAGGACAGGGACCAGATGAGGAAGATGCCCGTCGAGAAGCAGCGGGAAATGCAGAGGAAGGCGGCCGAGAAGCTCGGCAAGATGGATGACATCATCGTTGACACGCACGCGACCATCAAGACGCCGAGGGGCTTCCTTCCGGGCCTCCCTGCCTGGGTCATACAGAAGATCGACCCCACGACCATATTCCTGGTCGAGGCCTCCCCGAAGGAGATATACAACCGCAGGAACAAGGACGTGTCCAGGGCCAGGGACCCGGACTCGGAGGAGGATATCAAGCTCCACCAGGAGTTCAACCGTATGGCCGCCATGTCCTACGCGGCCCTTTGCGGCGCGACGGTGAAGCTCATTACCAACGCCGACGGCAAGGTCGAGCATGCCGTGAAGGAGGTCCTGGCCGCCCTCTAGGGCCATGACCGTGGGCCCCGGTTGGCCGATAATGGACCCATGGTAATCCTTAATATACCCGAGCGGATTTGGAATCCTGGGCCAAGGAGGTCCATCGGAGGGACCTCGGCCCTAGCAAAGGATGGGACAAGAAGATGGCAGGAACCGTGGCAGGAGGTCCGGCGGGAGGTCAGAAGCCACCAGCCATGGGCTCGTCCTTCTTCCTGTTCATGCTCATGCCGATCCTACTTATCCTGGTCCTGACGCCGGACATCAGACTGACCCTGGGCCTCGCAATGAACGTCTGCCTGGCCCCGACCATAGGCTTCGATTCCATGTATCCCGTTTACACCATCATGATCGCCGGCAGCATCATGGTCATCGCCACGACGCTCCTGAGGCATTTTTCCACCGATTGGCTCGGCGTCGGGAAGCAGAGCTACTTGCAGAAGTATGTCCAGGGGAAGTACAAAGAGGCCGCCGGTAACCCCCTTAAGCTCAAGAAGGTCCAGGAGCTGAACGCCGAGATCATGAAGATGACCAGCGAACGGATGAACACCCAGACGAAGACCATGATGTACACCATGGTGTTCTCCATCCTGCTGTTCATGTGGCTCATCGTCTTCATTTATAACCAGACCCCGGTGCACTTCATATCAACTCCATGGGCCGTCGAGGACGGCTGGTCGCTCTTGGACAGCGGGGCCATACTCGAGTTCCTGACCGCCGGCGCCTACAAGGGCCCGATGCCGAACTGGGTCCTGCTCTACTCGCTGTTCTCGTATCCTTTAGGCCAGGCATTGCAGGCCGGGCTGAAGTTCTTCACTATGAGACGCATGTTGGCCAGGGTCGAGCGGGGCGAGCCTGCGACGAAGCCCTTCCGGCTGTTCTCTAGGCTGTTCCCTAAGAGGGAGAAGAAGGCCGAGGTCGTCTATCCCAAGGATAAAAAGAGCAAAGACAAAGAGAGCGAGGACCTGGTCGTGGAGGATGGGGACTTCGAGGTGAAGGACGAGGAAGAGGAGAGCGACGCTGAGGAAAAAGGGAAGGACGAAAAGGGGAAGGACAAGGAGACAATAGATGAATCGGAGGAGTGACAGCATTAATCTAATATGCATCCACCACCATGACCGGAAGGAGTTGATGGCCTGAACATCACCATCGGGGGCCTTCCCGGGAGCGGGAAGTCGACGGTATCCAGGATCCTGGCCCAGAAGATGAACCTCAATTATCTGAACGCCGGGGACATCTTCAGGAACCTTGCCAAGAAGAAGGGCATGACCCTCGAGGAGTTCGGGGTCTACGCCGAACAGAACCCCAGCGTGGACCAGGCCATCGATAACAAGCTGATAGAGGTCGCTAAGGGAGGCTCGGCCATCCTCGAGGGCCGTTTGGCGGCGTTCATGGTCGTCAGGAACAACATCGAGGCCCGGAAGGTCTGGCTGGATGCGCCCCTAAAGGTCCGCGGCGAGAGGATCTCTAAGAGGGAGACCAAGCCGCTGGAGACCGCCCTCAGCGAGATACAGGAGAGGGAACGGGCGGAATGGGACAGGTACTTCCAGCTCTACAACATAGACCTCAACGACCTTCAGCACTACGACCAGATAATCGACACGACGACCATCCCGCCCGAGGAAGTGGCGGAGCAGATAATCAAAGGCCTTAAGGAATGAGGGCCTTTTCTCGTTTCTGATCGCTTACGATAACAACATCCAAAGGAGGCCATCATTGTCCGACGGACCCGAGTACCTGATGCGCGTGAACAAAGAGCCCGAGGCCCGCTACGGCAAGAGGCCCGAGGCCAGGACCATCGAGGAGCTGCTCATGTGGGGGGTCATAAACCTCGATAAGCCGGCCGGCCCGACGAGCCACCAGGTGGTGGCCTGGGTCAAGGTGATATTGCATATAAACAAGGCTGGCCACGGCGGGACCCTGGACCCGGCGGTCACGGGCGTACTGCCGACCGCGCTAGGCAGGGCCACGAAGGCCATCAAGGTGCTCCTGACCGGCGGTAAGGAATATGTCGGCGTGATGACGCTCCACAGGGACGTCCAGAGGAAGAAGCTCGACAAGGTGTTCGAGGACTTCAAGGGCGAGATATATCAGATGCCGCCCGTCCGGTCCGCGGTCCGGAGGGCCCTGCGGACCAGGAGGATATATTCCTCGGAGATAATCGAGTACAAGGGCCGGAACGTCCTCTTCAAGGTCAGCTGCCAGGCCGGGACCTACATCAGGACATTGTGCCATGACATGGGCGAGGCCCTGGGCGTCGGGGCCCACATGGCCCAGTTACGAAGGACACGGACGGGGCCATTCACCGAGGACAGCACGATCACGCTCCACCAGCTCAAGGACGCCTATGTCTACTGGACGGAGGAGCACGATGAGGGGCCTATCCGGGCCATCGTTAAACCATTCGAGAGGCTCTTCGACAACCTGCCGAAGGTCGTGGTCAAGGATTCGGCGGCCAGCGCCGTGACCCACGGGGCGCCGCTCGCCGTCGTCGGGATAATCAAGGCCGATGCAAGGATCAAGGGCGGCGAGTTCGTGGCCGTGATGAGCACCATGGGCGAGGGCATAGCCTTCGGCAGGGCCATGATGTCCGCCGAGGACATGATCAGGGAGCACCGGGGTGTAGCGGTCCAGGTCGAACGCGTCCTCAAGGACGATTCCTTCCCGAAGCTCTGGAGGACCAAGGGCGGGTCCTTCGAGAGGCAGGAGCCCAAGAAGGAAGAGGAAGAAGAGAACGCCGATGAGGACGAGTGGGAAGGAAATTGAGATAAGCCTCCGCCCGCCGGATAGCGAAATATTTAATAGAGGAAAGCAAATCATCTCCGGCGACGGCCAGGGCCGGACCGTCGGACAAGTGCTGAGGTGGCCCAGCTTGGTAAGGCGCGAGCCTGGAAACCGGTGGCCGCATCGAGCGGTCTGGCCTGCTAGCTCGTGGAGCTTGCTCTGCGGGAGTTCAAATCTCCCCCTCAGCGCTATTTTATTCCTCTTCGTCCGCTTGTTTCGCGGAGGCCCTGCACTCTTCCGGCGGCTTGATCTTCCTGAAGCTCAGGTAGATGGAGACATCATATGCGATCTTGAAGGCCCCGCCCAAGAAGAAGGGAAAGACAAAGGCACCCGCGTCCATGAGCGCCGTCGATATCGGGGGGCTGACCGATTGGGCCACCGTCCTGGATGTGTTGGTGACCGCCGCTGCCGCTGCCCTGTCCTCGGACCTGATGATGGCCATTGTATAGGATTGCCTGGCAGGGACGTCCATCTGGGACACCGTCTGCCTGATGAACAGGAAACCGACGGAGAGCTCCGGGGTCGGGGCGAAGGGCACAAGGATCAGGAAGATGTTCGAAATCAAGTGCGTAAGGACCATGGTGTTGAGCAGGCCGATCCTCTTCGCCACCCTTGGCGCAAGGACGATCGAGATGGCCGTGATTATGTCGGCAACGAAGAATATGACGGCCAGTTCCTCCAGGGCCATCCCGTACTTCAGATAGAACCAGGTCGTGAGCAGGTTCTTGATGATGAAACCGCCGCCGAAGGCGTCCACGGAGAACAGGGCCGAGAGCCTCGCCACGGTCCTTTTGGTCTTGGGGGCCATGATGGCCGTCGTGTCATCCCCGCACATACCGTCGAGCTCTTTCATGGTCAGATAGATCAGGCCCTGCAGGATGGCCGCGGCCGTGTAGATGTAGAAGGCCACCTTGATCTCTACCCCAAGGTTCGCCAGATAATCGGGAAGGCCGCTGAAGAGGGAGCCCAGGGACATGGCAACGTAGCCCACGAGGTTGTAATAGCCGAACATCTTCGTCCGGCCTTTCTCGTCGGCCATCGTGGACAGTATGGCCTGCTCTATGCTCTGGAAGGGCCCCGTCTCGGTCCCGTTGGCACTTACGAGACCGATGATGGCCGCCAGGATGAGCATGATGAAGTTCTGGCTCCAGGCGAAAAGGACCCCGGACAGCGCCATGAGCATCGAGAGACCGATGAGCAGACGCCGCTCGCCGATGCGCCTGACTTGATAAGTGACCAGTATGTTGAAGGGTATCGCGGAGAGGATGGTCAGCGAGGTTATGAGCCCGACGAAGGAGAGGGCCCAACCGTCCCTAAGGAGATAGATCGGCAGGATGATGCTGATGAGCGAGCAGATGAAGACCCTGAGGAACTTTGTGACCATCAGTTTGTTCTGGGTCCTGTCGCTCATGTGGATGGCCGTCCTAGACCGGTCGTACATATGCGCTTACCAAATCTTAAATATTGACAATCCGATTTTGAACCGCGTTGGAGGGTACCGGAAATGAAGTGGGTGACGAGGGAGCATGTGCACGTGGACAGGACCGCCTGCCCGTGGCTGATCAAGAGGTTCGTGGACCGCAGGGCCCAGTTCATCTTCGCCCCGCTCGAGAAGATACCGGCCATCGTGAAAAAGGAAAAGGCCATCCCATACGATTGCCCGGACGTGGAGCTCGGCCATCACGGCGAGGAATGCAGCTTCGACGCCATCGTGAAGAAGTACGATGTCCGCGACCCGGTGGTCCTCGAGATGGCCCGCATCATCAGGGCGGCCGACACCGACCATATGGACCTGGCGCCCGAGGCCGTCGGCCTCGAGGCCGTACTGGCCGGCATCGCCTACTCGTCAAAGACCGACCAGGATGCCGTCAAGATGGCCAGGAAGATCTTCGACGCGCTCTATGTCCATTGCAAGCTCAAGACCATCCGCGAGAAGCACAAGGTCGAGCTCGAGAGGATGGACAAGGCCCAGAGAAGGGAGTTCCTCAGGAAGAAGTTGAACGAATAGATGGGCCCTTGGAGCAAGTGTTCGATCGTCCTATCGCATTCTAGAATACCTGTTCAGGAGCTGGATGAGGGGCTTCTCCGCGTCTATGGGCAGGGCCCCGTCGCTGACCTTCTTGCCGATGAACTCCTCGGCGGCACCGATGTTTATCCTGCTTGCCTTGGCGACTATGGAGGAAAGGATCGGGGTCCAGATGAACTCCTCGACGCCCATCTCCATAAAGATCTGTTTCACATCATAGAGGAAGTAGGCTAACCGGCCCATATCTAGCATGCTCTCGAACTTGCCGCCGCCCCCACGGTTCTTCCTTTGCTGTGGGTTCCTTCCTCGAGTGTTTCTCCTCATAAGGTTTACTATCCAATTGAAATACATTAAGAGTTCTTTCTATATAAAGGAGACCATTGTCGCCCATAAATAAGTAATTTGTAAAACATAGTTGGGTCAAATGATGGCCTATTTCTTGCCCTTCTTCTCCTTCTCGATGGGCTTGCCCCAGATGTCCCGCCGTTCCTCGTCCTTGCGCTTCTTCATCTCCTTGGCGCCCGAGCCCGCCTTCTTGTGCTTGTAGGAGAAGCCGCGGGATTCTGATTCAGATGTTGTTCCCAATCGCTCCGTAATTCGCATGGAGATGCATGAACCCGCACCGAGGGTGTCCTTTCCCAGGCGCAGGGCGAAACGTGACATACCCGGCAGGATATCGGTGGATTCCAGGATGAGCGGTTTCAGCGGCCTCATTCGCACTATGGCGGCGTCGCCGTCTATTAGGAAGCTCGTTTCGGCCTCGCCCGAGGCCTCGCCGCTGTCCGGCCTCAGCTTCATCTCGATGGCCTCGAGCTTCACTGGAACGGCAGTCGTGTGACAGTGGATGTAAGGCGACCAGCCCAGTTTCACGATACCCACATCGCCAATGAGCACGATCTTGGCCGTAAAGTCCTCCACGAGCTTGGGCGGGTCGTCCACCGGACCAAGCACATCGCCTCTTGAGACCTCGAGCTTCCCGATGTTGCGCAGTGCCACGCCTACGGTCTCGCCGGCCTCGGCCTTGTCGATCTTCTTCCCGTAGGCCTCGATGGACCTGACGATACCGA
>Ga0315295_10003376_pt1 | contig 13598 bp, 9 predicted proteins | sample YL17G14_0_MG_FD_204453 | JGI IMG/M metagenome (GOLD analysis project Ga0315295, IMG submission 204453) | Sediment microbial communities from Yellowstone Lake, YNP, Wyoming, USA - YL17G14_0 | ecosystem: Environmental > Aquatic > Freshwater > Lake > Sediment | place: USA: Wyoming | collected...
AAGGGCCACGCGCTCCAAACCCCCGGCCGCAGCCTCGGCGACGGCAAGTAGCCCTTTCTCCTGGCCGGCCTCCTGCGCGCCAACGCGCAGCATCCACCGCCCCGACCAGGCGACGAGCATCCAGCCGTCGCAGCGGGCGCGCGCCCAAGGGCTCAAGGGCACATCCGTCCCGTCCGCCGTCACGGACCAGGCGCCGAACGCGGCTGCCGGGTCGGCCATCATGAACAGCTCGGCGGAAAGCTCGCGCTCCCCGTTGCGGTACATGGCCGCGGCGAGGGCGACGAAACCGTACTCGACGAAGAGCTCGCCGGCGCCGTCGATGTGATCATAGATCCCCTCGCCGAAGAAGAGTGAGACGTCGCCTCGGCGCCAGCCGTCGGCCTCCGGCGAGAGTTTTGAGACCAGCCTGGCGGCGGCCGTTTCGCCAGATGGCTCGGAGGGACGCTCAAGGCAGCGCGGTAGAAAGTACAGGGTCGCCAGGCAGACCGCAGCCGCGAGAACAACCCATCGCGTCAGTCTAGGCAAGCAAATCCCTCCCGGTCGCCGCGCAGCCCTCGCCGCCTGGGATTATCAGCCTCGGCCTCGGCCGGGGAGGCGCAGGAACCTCATGCCGTGCCGGTGGCGACGCGGCCTGGCGGGGACGCGCCCCAGCGGCCGCACCAGAACGCCGGAGACGCTCTCCTGGTCCACGGCGAGCTGCGTCTCATCCACCTGCAGGACGATGCCGGGCTGCCGCTGGTGGACGTAAACCGTCGCCCCCGGGTAGATCCCGAGCGCCGCCAGCCGGTCAAGCTGCCCGCGGCGCTTGGACATGATGTAGGCGACGCGCCCTGACTCTCCAGGCCCCAGCTCCGAAAGCGGCACGAACAGCCGGCCTATCGCCTTGTGCGCCTGCTCGCAGCACGGCCCGGGCGGTATCGGCTTGCCGTGGGGACACTCCTCAGGATGGCCGAGCAGCGTGCATATGGCGTCCACGGCGTCGTCCGTTAGGGAGTGCTCTATCTCGCAGGCTTGACGCTCCCTCTCGTCGTTGCACACCCCCAGCACGTCGTTGAGCAGCCGCTCTGCGAGCCTGTGGCTCCTCACCACCCGCCTGGCCTGCACGGCGCCGGAGGCGGTGAGCGCCAGCCTGCCGCCCTCCTCCAGGACGTACTCAAGGGCGGCCAGCCGTTTGAGCGTCTCGTCGGGATCCTCCTCGGTTGACGCCCGCACCACGTCAGCCCTAAGAGGACTGGCTCCCTCCTCCGCCATCGTCCATATAAGCTGGAGAAGCTCCTCCTCGTCCTTTCTCACGACACCTCCCTAGAAGCCGATTCCAAGCGCGGCCGCCCCCGCGAGCATCGCCCGCGCCAGCGCGCCGGCGGCAACCGCGTAGACCAGGATGAAGCAGGTCATCGCCGCGGTCACCCGCAGGCCGCGCTCCTTTATCATAACGAAGAACTGCGCCACACAGGGCACGAAAAGGGTGACGACCAGCACGCTGACCACGACCTGGGCGCCCGACAGCTCTCCAGCCTTGGCCATCCGGTACAGGCCGGCCGCGCCGTAGTCGCGCCGCAAAAAGCCCATCACGAAGGCCCATGCCGTCCCCTCCGGCAGGCCCAGCACCCCCCGCACGACCGGGGCGAGCGCCCGCTCGAACGCTCTCAGAGCTCCGGTGCGGTCGGCCACGAACAGGACCAGCGTGCCGGCTAGGAAGATCGGCACGGCCTCCCTCAGGAACCAGCGCAGCCGAACGAACGTCTTGTGCGCGATGTTGCGCGGCGACGGGACTCGCATCGGCGGTATCTCCAGCAGAAAGTCGGAGATCTCGCCGGGCAGCAGGCGGTCCAGGCCCCAGCCCACGAGCATCAGGTGCGCAGCCACGAACCCCAAAACCAGCGCCACCGCCCAGGGGGAGACGGCCGATAGAATGCCCATTATCACCCCGAGCTGCGCGGAGCACGGTATGCCCAGGGCAAGCAGCATCGTGGCGATTATCCTCTCGCGCTTGGAGTCGAGGATCCTCGTCGTGAGCGTGGCCATCGCGCAGCATCCGAGGCCGAGCACCATGGGAAGCAAGGCCTTGCCGTTAAGCCCCGCCTTGCGCATGAGCTTGTCCGAAAGCGCGGCGAGCCTCGGCAGGTACCCGGAGTCTTCCAGCAGCCCGAAGCACAGGAAGAAGAGGCCCACTATCGGCAGCACGATGGCCAGCGCGTAGGTAAGGCCCATCGAGACGAGCCCGAACTCTCCCAGAAGGCCGCCCCACAGGCCGCCGCGCCAGCCGGGCGCCTCCGGGCCAAGTCCCAGCCCCCTCGCGGCCTGTCCCAGGTACCAGTTGATCCCCTGGAAGCCCGTGTGCGCAAGGAGCCTGTGCTCTTCCGCAAATGGCAGCCTGTACCACAGGTCAAGCCCGGGCTGCCCGGTGACCGCGCCGACCGCCGGTCCCTGCGGGTCGCCGAAAACCCCGGAGAGCATGAAGTTCACGCAGGTTCCCGCCCCGAACTGCCCCACCACCTTGTAGAGAAGAAGGACGGTCAGAGCCAGCGCAATGAATCCCCAGCTCGGGCGCAGCAGGGCCAGACCAATCCGCCTTCGAAACCTTCCGACCTCCGGGCGGGCGCACCTGGTGCAGCCCGCCATCGCCCCGTCGATGGCCCGCCTGCGCGCCGCCTCGATCATACGACGGGCGTCCAACCGCCTGCGCGCCTCGCCAAGTCCGGCGCTGAGCCTCTCCTCCGCCCGCGGCGAGAGGCCGAGGCCTCGTAGCGTCTCCAGGACGGCGTCGTCGCCGGCCAGGAGCATGAGCGCCACCCCGCGCCCCGAGACGGGCATCTCCGGCATGAGGGCAGCCAGCGCCTGCGCCTCCGCCTCCAGGGACTCCGGGTAGCGCGCGCCCCACGCCATGGGGGCGGCGCGCCTGGCGCCGTGGGCCAGCGCCTCGATGCCCTCGCGCTCCACGGCGACGGTCCGCACGACGGGCACGCCGAGCATCCTGGACAAGGCGCCCGCGTCCGGCCTGATGCCGAGGGAGTCAGCCTCGTCGGCCATGTTGAGGGCGACCGCGGCCGGCAGCCCCAGCTCGCCGACCTGAAGCGCCAGGTGCAGCGCGCGTCGGAGGTTCTTGGAGTCGGCCACGAGTATTACCGTCGGGCCTTCCTGGATTAGTATGTCCCTCGCGACGCGCTCGTCCTCCGAGCAGGCCAGAAGGGAGTTGCTTCCGGGCGCGTCGAGCAGCTCGCCGCCAAGCGACCTCGACTGGCCACGCGCCACCTCCACCGTCGTGCCCGGGTAGTTGCTGACGACGGCGTAGCGGCCGGTGAGGGCGGCGAAGAGCACGCTTTTCCCCACGTTGGGGTTGCCGAGCAGCGCGAACAGCCCCTTGTTCTCAGTCTCCACCGTCACGTCCTCTCCTCATTAAAGCACAACGCAAGCTGCAGACTTTAACACGCGGCGCGCGGAATGTTAGCGCCATCTCCTGTGAAGCCAGAGCCACTGCTCGGGGTAGCGCCGTATCCACCGCTCGAACGACTTGTTCATGGCCGCGGCGCGCTCTTCAAGGTTGCCTTCGGGCAGCGGTTCGCCTACGTGGAGAACGTGATCCCGCCCCGTCAGCCTAATGCAGACGGCCGGCAGCAGCGCCGCGCGCGCCCGCGCGGCGAGCACCAGCGGCCCCAGCGGGGTCGCCGTCGGGATACCGAAGAAGGCAGCGGTAGCCGTCGAGGTCGCGGAGCGCTGGTCGCCGAGGATGAAGAGCACGCCGCCCGAGCGCAGGTGCGCCAGCGACTCGCTCAGGCAGACGTCGCGCGGGTGAGCCGGTATCAGCTTGACCGACCAGCGGCGTGCAAGCCCGCAGACCACGTCGTCCAGCGGCTTTGACGACAGATGCCGGTAGATGTAGGCCGCGTTGAACCCCTGCTGCGCCAGCGCCACGCCGGCCAGCGGGAAGATCCCCAGGTGCGGCATGGCGAGAATCGCGCCCCTTCCGCCATCCTGGGCACGCACAAGCCGCGCAAGCCCCTCGATACGCACGGGGGGAGAGCCCGGCCGCCACCGGGACAGCTCCCAGACAAGGCCCAGCGCCAGAAGCGGGATGAAGGCGAATGACTCCCTGCCGATGAGCTCCAGTTCTCTTTCGCTCTTCTCTCCGGCGTAAGCGCGTCTCAGGTTCTCCATGGCGACGGTCCGCCTACGCCCGCCAAGCCGCCAGAAAAGCTTCCCCAGGCAGGCGGCGATCCCCTCGACAGCCCGCCCCGGAAATAGCGGCGAGGCCCGCAGCGCAAGCGCCGCCAGGCTCTCCGCCGGCAGCCGCGCGGCGCGCAGCAGGGCTCTAGAAGCGCCGCCAGAGCGCGAGCGAGATCTCATCGGTATCCGGTCCTTCCACAAGATCGATGTGCTTGTGCACGAGTCCCGTCTCCAGGTCGTCGGTCACCTCAAGCCACATGCCCAAGCTGACCTCGTTGCGGGCCGACTGTTCCTCGGAGAGAGAGTAGAAGTTCTCCTCCTTGACTTCCATGTGAAACGGCTTGCCTAGCACCTCGGGCAGCGGCAGGAAGAAGGTGACCTCGCCGAAAGCCTCTGAATCGTCGTCGTAGTCGTTGACGATCACCTCGCCCAGGCCCGTGCCCAGCTCGACCCACGCACGCGGCTCCCACCAGAGTCCAGCCTCGGCCTCGAGCTTGTTCCACTTGCCACTGCCCCTCCCGCGCTCGGCGCTGTTATCCGGCAGGTCAACGGTGTATGCGTACGCCCTCTTTAAGCTGTAGTGCGCCGCGCCCGATACGCCCAGCCACAGGTCCCAAACCGGCAGCTCCCACCTGGCCTCGGCGCAGGCCACGAGGTCGGTCCTGGCGTCTCGAAGGTCCTGGGCGAGCCGCAGGCCCGCGCCGAGGCGGTCAGGTCCGCCGCCCGCCGCCACAGGTCCGCCGTCACCGCCAAAGCAAGCCGCTGCCAACGCCAGCACCGCCAACGCCTTCATACCCCCTCCGTCCCTCTTCTCCTCTTTCCCTAAAAAGCCTGACCGAACTTGACGAATACCTGAACGCCAGCGCCGTCCGAGCCGCTTGTCGGCGTAGCCACGTCCAGCCGCAGCACGGAGCGCTCAAAGAAGCCGAGCGCCGTCGTGTCAAAGCGCAGGCCCAGGCCCACGTCCTGCTTCACGAACCCCTCGTTCCACGAATGCTCCCAGCTACGGGCGGCCTCGTAGAAAAGAACGCCGTAGAGCCTGTTGAAGGACAGGTACCGCCACGCGACGGGACGCGCGCCGGCGTCGGCGAGCAGCCAGCGGTACTCGGCCTGGGCCAGCAGCATCCTTCCCGTGTCGTACGCCCCGTCGGCGAACCCCCGCAGCGCCTCCGGGCCGCCGAGGGCGTAGCGCTTCGGAAGCGCCGGGGCGGTGAAGGCGCCCTCCCCCCTCAGGGCGATGACGTGCTCGCGTCCCCATGGCAGCTTGCGATAGATCCTGCCGTCCAGGACCGCCTCGGTGAAATCCTCCTGTCCGCCGAGGAACTCATCTCCCCTGCCCAGGAGCGCCTTGACCTTGAACCCGCGGGTCGGGCTCCACGTCGGGGTGCGCAGGTCGGCCTCCCAGGTGGCCCCGACCTCCGCCGTCCGCTCGTCAACGCCGTCGTCCCACAGGTCCTCGCGCCGGAAGAATCCCCCGAAACCGTTCTCCAGCGGCTCCACAGCCGATATCGCCGGCCCGCGCTTCCTGTGCCAGGAGAGCGCGAGCCCCTTCGTGCGCTCGCCGCCTTCATCAAGCGGGACGAAACGCCACGTCTCCAGGGAAAGAGTGTCGTCCGGGCCGGTCACGTGCTCCAGGACGCCGCCGGCCTTGTAGATGATCCCACTGTGGTGAAAGTCCCAGCGCGCGTCGGCGAAGGCGCTCCAGTCATACAGCTCGCGCACCGATGCGTGCAGGCCGGCGTTGAAATAGTTGGCCGGAACTCCGACGAGGATCTCGCGCTTCTCGCTTCTGTTTAGCGCCGGGACGTCGTATATCGCCGCGTAATAGGGCGAGAGGCGCCACCGGCTCGGACGCGGCCAGGCGTTGTTTATCCGCCGCGCGTCGAGCAGTCTGCCCTCCGGGTCAAGCTCCGCGGATACGAGCGGCGAGTCGGATTCCAGCACGACCTGCTCGCCGGCTGACTCTCCCGTCAGGCGAAGCGAGCGCTCCCCCCCGTCGGCGAAGCGGCAGAGCAGGTCTATCTCCGAACGGATCTCCCCCCGCCGCTCCACGGTGAGGGTCGTCTTCCAGGCGTCGCCTTCGCGCCTTCTTTCCGGCCGGGCCAGGGCGTAGTCAAGCTCCTCGTCCGTCTCGAGCCAGTCGTGGAAGAACGACTTCAAGTCCTGGCCGCCCGCCTCCTCCATCGCCCCGCGCAGGCCGTCCACGGTCGCCGTCCGCCATCGGAATTTTTCCAGGTAGCTTCTAAGCCCCGCCTCGAACGCCTCCTCGCCAAGCCTCGCGCGCAGCATGCGCAGGAAGAGCATCCCCTTGTCGTAGCTCATGACGAAGGCGGCCTCCGGCGTCCCCCAATCGGGGAGCGAGGTGAGCACCCGCTCGTCCCTCCCGGCCCTCGCGTAGTCGAGGTAGCGCGTCCGGCGCGCCTCGATGAAGGAGGTCGTCGGCAGGAAGGCCAGCAGGCGCGGAAGCGAGTAATAGTTGTCCCCAGAGCCGTACTTGGCCTCAAGGTAGTCCTCCTCGCAGAAGGTGGCGAGCGCCTCGTCGAGAAAGGCGGCGCGGTACTGGTCGTTGCCCACCTGCATGTACCACCACTGGTGAGCGGTCTCGTGGCACACGAGGAAGTCGAGGTGCCGCGCCAAGAGCTTTGGAAGCCGGAACCCGCGGCGGTCAATGAAGACCTGGCCGGAGAACTCATTGCCGAGCCACGCCAGGTGCACCTCCGCGACGTTGAAGCGGCGCATCGGGTACGGTCCGAACCGGTCGGAATAGTAAGAAAGCGCCTCGCAGGCGTAGGAGAGCGCCGCCCGCCCTGACTCCTCGTCCTCCGGCAGAACGTAAACCGAAACCTCCGTCTCTCCGGCCTTCCCGGTCAGGACCCGATACCTAGGGCTGGCGGCGACGGAAAAGTCCCGGGCCGGACCGACGCGCCAGCGGTATACCTCGCGGTCGCCACGGTACTCGGTCGGCAGCGGCTCGCCGGGGGCCGCGGCGACCCAGCCTGCCGGCATATCCAGCGAGACGTCCCAGTCCGCGGCCTCGAAGAAGAACGGCTGGTGCACGAGCTCAAGCGGGTGGTCGTGCCAGCCCTCCTCGTCGTGGACGGCGAGGATCGGGTGCCAGTAGGCCAGCCGCAACACGTTTTCCTTTATGCCCCAGAAGGCCGCGCTCTCCGCAAGAGACAGCTCGAAGGAGCAGGCGACGCTGAAGCGCTCGCCGGGCTTAATCGGCCTCTCCGGGACGACGAGCAAGGTGGTCTCGCCCTTGCCGACGACCTCCGCCCGCGCAGGGAGCCCGTTCACCGTCACGCCGGAGCAGCGGAGCCAGCCGTCTTCCGGCTCGCCTCCCGGCCCGCCCTCGAATACCGGCTGCCTGAAGTATGCCCCGGCTATTTCCACCGCCCATCGCTCGCCCTCTGAATACCGCCTGTTCGGATAGATGAGGAGGCGAAGCTCAGACAGCTCGCCCGGCGAGCCGTTTGTCGCCGTGACCACCTCCGTGCCGGCCAGGCGGCGTCCCTCCGCGTCGTAGCGCGCGTCAATCCGGTAATGGACCGACGGGTAGGAGAACGTCGCGGCCCAGCCCGCTGCGGCGAGAAGGCTAGCTGAACAGACGGCCGTGAAGGAGCGCACGCAGATCCTCCTCGCCCGCCACCGGGCGGACGCTGGACCTCACAATCCCCAATAGCACCCAGAACGCTTCGCCGCCCTCAAGCAGCCGTTCCAGCTTGACGGCGTCCTTCTCCGTCACGAGCAGGAGCTCCGCGCCGCAGGCCGTCGCCTTGAAGTTGAGGTCGTCCACGTCGCGCCGGCTGTAGCGGTGGTGGTCGCCGTAGTCCATCACGCCGACTACCTGCGCGCCCAGGTTGCGGCACGCCCTGATGAAGCCGTCCGGCCGCCCGAGGCCGCACGCGACGAGTACGCGCCTGCCGGAGACAGCCAGCGCGCGTCCTTCCGCGTCGAAGACGCCCGCAACCTCCCGCGCGAACACGGCAACCTGCGCGCTAGGAGCGGCAGCGGCAACCTCGGCCAGCGTCTCGTCGCTCGGCCCGGCCTCACCCGCCTCGCACAACAGCACGACGCAGTCGGCCGTCCGGAGCGCCTCGCGCCCCTCCCGCAGGCTTCCGGCCGGCATGACGCGGCCCGCAAGCGGCGCCGCCGCCGGCAACACGACCAGCTCCAGATCACGGCGAAGGGGCAGGTGCTGCATGCCGTCGTCGAGAACGGCGACAGTCGCGCCCGCGGCTGCGGCGGCCCGCGCCGCCGCAAGCCTCCTCGGGAAGACGTAGACAGAGGCGTGCGGGGCGACCCTGGACAGGAGCACCGGCTCGTCGCCGACCTCCCGCGGGTCCGAGTCGCGCCCAACGCGCTGGGGGCTTTCGTGCCGCCCGCCGCCGAAACCACGCGAGAGAGCACAGGGTCGCGCCCCCATGCGCGATAACTCTTCCAGGAGCCAGGCGGCCATCGGCGTCTTGCCCGCGCCGCCCGCGTGTATGCTGCCGACGCTGGCGACCGGCATCGGCGCGGCGGCCTGGCGCAGGAGTCCGGAGGCGTAGGCCCACCTTCTGGCGCGCGCAAAGAACCTCCAGGCCGCCGAGAGCGGCGCGAGCGCAGCGACTGCGGCAGGACTGCGCCAGAGAGCGCGCCTGGCAGCCTCGGCGGCGGACAGCCTCGGCGCAAGGCCGCAGTCGGCCTCGGCTGCGGCGGTGACCTCGCGCAGCCGACGCTGGATAAGCGCCGTCGCCTCCGCAAGATCGCCCCCGCGCGGCACGCGCAGCGGCTCGCCCAGGCGCAGGACGCACCGTGCAAAGGGCGCCGGAACGCGCAGGAGATCCCAGGATGAAAGCACGCGGCAAGGTCGCGCGGCCCAGGCAATGGGGACAACCGGCACTCCGGAGAGCGCCGCGACCGCCGCCGCGCCGTCCTTCGCCACGTAACGCGGCCCCCGCGGGCCGTCCGGCGTAATCGAGGCCGCCCCGCCGTCGCGCAGGACGGCGGCCAGGCTGACCGCGGCCTCGCCGCCCCCGCGCGTTGAGGACCCGCGCGCCAGCCCGTAACCCAGGCGCTCTAGCAGGCGCGCTATGACCTCGCCGTCCCTGCTAGAGCTGACGAGCACCGTTATCCCACGCCGCCTGTAAAGCGCCGTCGGCACGAGGAGCCTGTTGTGCCAGAGGGCGTAAATCCTCGGGCCGGAGACCGGCTCCTCGTCGCGGCGAACCCGCAGGCTGCCAACCCAAAGCGAAAGCAGCCCCGGCGCCGCCGTCTCGAGCAGGCGAGCCAGGACCCTTCCCATGCGAAGCTTGTTGTGGGACATCGGCAAATGCTACCACAGCTCACCCCGCGGACGAAGAGGCTAAAGCAGCCCGCCCTGCAGGCCGATAGGCTGACTAGGGGTATGAAAATGCTTTACAAATCTCGAGCGCCCGTAAGGATAGACCTGGCCGGGGGCTGGACCGACACCCCGCCGTTCTCCGCGCTTGAGGGCGGCGCGGTCGTCAACCTCGCCATCCGCCTTTACACCCACTGCCGGCTCACGTTGCGCCCGGAGGCAGCCGGCATAACCATCGTCTCCCTCGACTTGAACCAGCGCTGCGCCGTCGGAAGCGTGGAGCGGCTCGAGTATGACGGCACCTGTGACCTGGCCAAGGCCGCGGTGAGACGCCTGGGAGCCCCGGGCGGCGTCGAGCTCGTCACGCGCTCGGAGGCCCCCGCCGGCAGCGGCCTGGGAACCTCCGCGGCGCTCGGCGTGAGCGTCATCGGCGCCCTGTCGCGGGCGCTCGGGGGAGCCTGCTCCCGTGAGGAGACGGCGGAGCTGGCGCGCGACATCGAGCTGCTGGAGCTGGGAATCTGGTGCGGCAAACAGGATCACTACGCATCCGCTCTCGGCGGCCTCAACTTCATGCTCTTCAACGACCCGCTCGTCAAGATCGAAGAGGTCGCCATCCCCGCGGATGCGCGCGACGAACTCTTCTCCCGCATGGTGCTGGCCTACACGGGGCGGTCGCGGCTTTCCGGCAACATCCACGCCAACGTCGTTTCTGAGTACCGCCACGGCGCCAGGCGCACGGTCAACGCGCTGCGGCGGCTGCGCGGGATCGCCCTGGAGATGCGCGAGGCGCTCTCGCACGGCGACCTCTCAGCGGTCTGCGAGCTCTTGTGGGAGAACTGGGCCAGGCAGGCCGACCTGCACCCGAGCGTCACGACGCCGGAGCTAGCGTCGCTGATTGAGGTGGGGCGCGTATCCGGCGCGCAGGGCGGCAAGGCTTGCGGCGCGGGCGGAGGCGGCTGTCTCCTGTTCGTCGCACGCGAGGGCGAAGAGGGGCGGCTGGCGGAGGCGCTACGGGGCGCCGGAGCGCAGATCCTAGAGGTCGCGCCGGATTACGAAGGGCTTTCCGCGCAGGAGCTCACAGTTTCAGCCCATCTATCGCCGAGCGTATGACGCCCGCCGACTTTCGCAGCGCGTCCCTTTCCTCCGGAGCCAGCGGCAGCAGAATCTGTTCCCGCACGCCGCTGCGGTTGACGACGGTCGGCACGGACAGGCAGACGTCGCGAACGCCGTGATAGTCCTCCACGAGCGATGAGACCGTGAGCACCGAGTTCTCGTCCCGCGCTATCGCCTCGACGATGCGCTCCATCCCAAGAGCCACCGCGTAGTACGTCGCGCCCTTCGCCTCGATTATCTCGTAGGCGGCGCGGCGGACCCTGGCAAAAATCTCCTCGCGGGTCTCATCGCCGCAACCCCTGCCGCACTCGACGCAGCGCTGCGCAATCGGGACGCCGGCGATGTTCGCCGCGCTCCAGACGGGCAGCTCGCTGTCGCCGTGCTCGCCCAGTATGTAGGCGTGCACGTTCCGCGCGTCCACCCTGCAGTGCTCGGAGAGAAGCGACCGGAACCGCGCGGTGTCCAGCACCGTGCCGGAGCCTATGACGCGGGCGGGCGGAAACCCGGACTCCTTTAAGGTAAGGTAGGTCAGCACGTCCACCGGGTTGGTGACTACCAGGAATATACAGTCGCGGTTGTGCGCCGTCACCTTGGCCACCATCTCCCGGAAGACATCCCCGTTGCGCTTTAGAAGGTCCATCCGGGTCTCGCCCGGACGCTGGGAGACGCCCGCCGAGAGCACGACGACGTCAGCGCCTTCTACGAGCGAGTAGTCGTCGCCGGCCTCTATCTCGACCGGATGCCCGAAGGGCATGCCGTGGGCGAGGTCGGCCGCGTCTCCGCGCGCCTTCTTCGCGTTCACGTCGACGAGCGCAAGCCGCCTGGCCGTGCCCTTCACGAGCGCCGTAAATGCAAAGGTGGCGCCGACGTACCCGCAGCCGACCACCGCGACCTTGAACCCGGAACCTGAGCGCTCCACCGCACACCTCCCCGCGCTCATCGTAAGCTCGGGAGCGGAGCCCGTCAACGCTTGCCGGGGCGGGGGCCGTGGTGATAGATTAGCTCTTGGGAGGTGAGGGTCATGATAAGAGTGCTTGGTCTGGGCCTGCTCTGGCCGCTGGGCCTTGCCGCGGCGGCCGCGGCGCTTCTGGCAGCCGTGCGGCCGCCAATCCTCGCCGGCACGTGGTATCCGGGCGACCAAAAGTCGCTGGAGCGAGAGGTCGCCGGGTTCCTCGCCGACGCCGAGGCACCCGCCGGCCGGCCGCTGGCAATCATCGCGCCCCACGCCGGATACGTCTATTCCGGGCGATGCGCAGGGGAGGCGCACGGCGCGACAAAGGGCTTTGCCTACAAACGGGTGGTGCTCCTGGCGCCGTCGCATTACGCCGGCTTTTCGGGAATGGCGCTCCCGGACGTGACGGCCTTCGCCACGCCCCTGGGCGAGATGTCTCTCGACATCGCCGCCGTATCGGCGCTCGCCGAGACGTCTCCGTTCAAGATATTGCCGGCCGCGCACGCAAGGGAACACTCCGTCGAGATACAGGTGCCGTTCATCCAGGTTGCGCATCCCGACGCGCTCCTCGTGCCCATCGTCGTCGGCGTCGTCAGCGAGGCCGACATAGTCGCTGCGGCCGCGGCGCTCTCAAAGCTCGCCGCAGACGGCACGACGCTTCTCGTCGCCAGCTCCGACTTCACGCACCACGGCCCGCGCTTCGGGTTCGTCCTGGACGGCGAGCCCTCCAAGGTAGTCCCGGCGCTGGACCGCGGCGCCATCGACCTCATACTCGCCCGCGACTGGCGCGGTTTCCTCTCCTACGTCGACGCTACCGGCGCGACCATCTGCGGCGCGTACCCCATCGCGACGGTGGTGGCCGCGCTGCCGCAGGGCTGCAAGGGCGAGTTGCTTGCGTATCACACGTCCGCCGAGGTCACCGGCGACTGGGAGGATACCGTCAGCTACGCCGCAATCGCGTTCTTCGGGGAGACGAAGGGAGCGAAGTCCGCCATCCAGAAGACCGCCGCGACGAAAGAGCCGAAAGGGAAGACGGTCCAGGAGGAACGGGCCGCGGAAGCGGGCCTGTCGGCGGAGGAGAGGCAGACGCTCCTCCTGATAGCCCGCAGAACGCTCGAGGCGCACCTGGCCGGCAGCCGCGCGCCGGACTTCGAAAAAGAGCTTCCGCTCACCGACGCGCTGCGGGAGAGCCGCGGGGCATTCGTCACGCTCGTGCCGCGCGCCGGAACGGAATGCGAGCGGCAGTTCAGGAACCTCCGCGGCTGCATCGGCTACGTGAGACCGGTCAAGCCGCTCTGGGAGACCGTGCGCGACAACGCGATTAGCGCCGCCACGCGCGACCCGCGCTTCCCGCCGATGTCCCGCGAGGAGGCTGGGCAGGTCCGCATAGAGATATCCGCGATGAGCCCGCTAGAAGTCTGCGAGGACCCGGCAGCGATAGTCGTCGGCAAGCACGGGCTGCTCATATCATCCGGCATGCGCTCGGGTCTCCTCCTGCCGCAGGTGCCAGGCGAGTTCGGCTGGGACAGGGAGGAGTTTCTGGCACACACCTGCAACAAGGCGGGGCTGCCCTCCGACGCCTGGAAGAAAGGGGCCAGGATTGAGACCTTCACGGCAGAGGTCTTCGGCGAGGAGGAATGAGACGTGCCCCTTACCAGGCGCCGCTTCCTAAAGCTCGCCGCCGTCGCCGCGCTTTCGACGGCGCTGCCCGCCGCCGAAGCGCCTAAGAGCATCGTCGCGGCGGCGCGGCGCGAGGGGCTTGCGGGAGGCTCTCCCGACGCGGCGGCGGCGGATGCAGTCGGCGCGGCCCTTTGCGGAGCTGCGGGCGCCGACTCGGCGAAGGAGGCGTGGGCGCGCATCCTAAGACCGGAGGAGACGGTCGGAATCAAGGTCAACTGCCTCGCCTACCGGCCCGCGCCGGTCGTTGCGGCGCTTGTGGAAAGCCTCCTCTCCGCCGGCGTAGCGCCGGGCAAAATCATCGTATGGGACAGGCTGGAGGGCGAGATGGAGGAGGCCGGCTTTGCGGTTCAGCGCGACGCATCCCGC
>Ga0315295_10003378_pt1 | contig 13595 bp, 9 predicted proteins | sample YL17G14_0_MG_FD_204453 | JGI IMG/M metagenome (GOLD analysis project Ga0315295, IMG submission 204453) | Sediment microbial communities from Yellowstone Lake, YNP, Wyoming, USA - YL17G14_0 | ecosystem: Environmental > Aquatic > Freshwater > Lake > Sediment | place: USA: Wyoming | collected...
CCGGCATTCCAGCTGCTTGATGCTACCAACCCCAGTTCGAGACCAACTCTTTTTGCTTCATTTACAGCATATACTATGGCATCAACAGATTCCTTACCAAGGAACTTATTGCCTTCCGGAACAACTTTATCCGGATCCACTGCTCCTATGTCGAATATATCCAGACCGGCAAAACCTTTGTCTTTATACTCTTCCAGTTCATAGGTCAACCTTGGCAGGTTTACATTACCGTTGATCCATGCCCAGTATGCCCGGGGGCGGGCCTTCATAGGAGGATTTTTAAAACCATCTTCTAGGTTTTCTGCATCTGTAAGTGCAATGGCTATTGATTTTTTTGGGTTACAGGAATAAGTAGCAAGGATAATTCCAAGAAAAATCAGGAATTGAATTTTATTGACGTAAGGAATTTTCATTAATCCGGGAATAATAATATCACATAGTACTTATACAGATTATTAAAAGTGCAGATATAATGCTATAATTCGTTGATCATTTCAAGGAGATTTTTGATCAGGATTTCTTCAGCTCCTTTCCTGGCACTTGTTGAATTTACTTCATACCCGCCGGTGGGGATATATTTATCATGTGAGCCAACTGTCCCTTCTTTTGGAAATGCATCGTCTGATACCAGGTATCCACTGCTTCCGTTGCAATGAGTTATCATGAAAGTATTAGAATACGGTGATTGATTTCTCATTTTTACACTTATCTGATTAAACAGTTCACCTGAAACCCCGGTAAAAACTATGCTTCCTATTTTAATTGCGGAAAGCCGAATCCGTAGAGAATCATTTTCCTTACCATCAGGCTGAAGATATTTTCCAGTTTCTTTCTCTTTCGAAGGCACTGATATCACACGCTGCAATGCTGTTATTTTTCCAAAAGTAAATGACTCTATTCCTTTGGCAACACTCAGTGATTCTTTACCCAGATCTTCTCCAATCGCATCTTTTCCATATGCATATGAGTTATTCTTTTCAAAATCAATATGCGGGCCATATATTGGATTAATGTCTCCTGAAGCTCCAACAATAACAGGTGCAATAATTTTTCCGTTTGATCCCTCTTCTATGTACCTCGAAGCAGCACCTGGCCAGTCACCTGTAATTAGATAATTATCAGGTCCAAGAACTACCCCGTGACAAGGCCAGTTCATTATAATTGCCAAAGGATTTCCTGATTTATCATCAATGCTGATTACGCCAACTTCATGATCGCAGGGGGCATAAGGATTCTGGCCAAGTTCAATCTCCCCTTTCCCATCTGGAGCCCTCCTGTTGATATTCATTCTGCACTCTCCTTTGGCGGAACCGATACTAACCGGAACCTGGTTGTTTATTGCCTCTTTTGTAGCAATTAAAATTTTATTTTTTAATACTTCAACGTAAGCATTTATCTGTGCAGAAGAATCTTCATCATACACTTTGGTAACTGGACCACCGTGATTATGGACAGCCGCCAGAAGTACAAACTCTTTTCTTATTCCTGTCTCCCTGGTTATCCGTTTGGTGGTTTCTTCCCAAAAAGAGTTTGAGAAGCCTATCACATCCGCACTTATTAATACCGCCTTATTTACTCCGTCACTGAATACAATCACCCTGGCAAACAAATCATCGTGAATTCCTTTAAATGGAGCTGTTCTTCCTTCATATCCGCTCATAGGAATCGGAATTTCTGGTGTAATCTTTACTTTAGATACACCGGCTGTAAAAGAATTCTTTGGTGCACATACAGCATCACAATTAACAGAAAAATATAACAGCGCTGTAATTAAAATACATTTTGATAAAAACTCTGTATTCAAATTTTTCATAGTATACATCATTTGTATAAAGGTAAAGTTAATCCATCGAAAGGTACTAAGCAAACTACAGGATATACTGTTTACCAACCACGAACTTTTAATAAATTGATTATACAAACTTTGTACAAAACTTCTCCAAAAACAACAATGTCAGGTTATGCATGGAAATATCTAAATCTCAATTTTATAAATAACAGATTATCTTATACAAATAAGCATTTATCAAATTTTCATCTTTTTGAATATACCTTCTATTCATTGAAATATTTTAGGATAATGTACAGATTCAATAATATATAATTCTCTACCTTTATCAGAAAGGCAAGGGTTACAAAAATTTCCAAACCCTGACTTTTTTAATTTATTAATATTCGGAAATTAGCCTAATAACCTATTATGAAAAAAGAGAAATTTTTAAATAATTTATTTTATATGGCAATAGCCATGTTTGTTATTTCTACGTCTTGTGTTCAGAAAGGAATAAAACTTGAGACTACCCCGGAAGAACTATCTGAAAAAATGATAAACAATCCGTCATTTATTGAGAATGCCAATGGGGAGAATTTCTGCTGGCATGCAAGGGTTGGTCTTGATCAGTTTGTTGAGAACTATGAATTAACGAAAGATACCCGATGGCTTGATGCCGGTATAAAGTATTATGATTTTCTGATAAGTAAGATGGAAACCGATCCTGATGGTTATAAGGGATGGATTGGTGTTTATGGATATAATGATAATTTCTGGCTTGATGCTCTCGTTGGCGATGCAATCCTTTTTGACGGATTACTGAATTTTTCAGTTCTTGTTCTGGAAGACAAATCGTTGAAAGGTAAATACCAGGATAAAGCAAACATTTATGTGGAAACAGCTAAAAAGGATTTTATTGAAAAGTGGGATAAAAGAGGTTGCTGGATTGAAGACGGCCCTTATGGATCATATATCGAGTTCAACAAATTCCTGAAAGAAGGCAATCTTAAAGAATGGATACTGGAGCCTGAAGACACCCACATAGGAATCAGTCATCCCTTCAATAAACAGATGGATGTAGGTGTGGTGTGTCTGAAGCTATTCAGGATCACAGGTGATAAGTTTTACAAGGACAGGGCTGAAAAAATATTTTCTACTGCTAAAATTCACTTCCAGTACTTTGATGACCACTACTGCTGGAACTACTATGAGCCGCTTTACCCCGGAGATGTTGATCTGGAAAAAAAAGATACCCGTCATGGTGTATGGGTTCATCCCTGGCGTTCAGGTTACCAGGCTGGAGAAGTGGAAAAAATTGCAGAAGCGTACCATTACGGGATAGTCTTTGACGAGCAGGATCTTAAAAGGATCATTAGCACAAACCTGAATGTGATGTGGAATAAAGACAAAAAAAATCCCCGCTTCATAAGTTCAAACGGATTGGGTGCAGATAATGACACATCAGGAATCGCTGCATTTCAAAAAGCATGGGGACATTCAAATGTAACCAAAAACGCAGGGGAGCTATGGACAGGATTACTTGATTTTGACCAGACTATACGCGACCTTTATGAACTCAGATTCAAAAATGATCAAAAATCAATTCAATACCTTCGTTATAAAAACTCTGTACTTGCTAATCCTCCCAGCTTTAGTAGAAAATATGCCAAAGGTGAAGTTAAAGTGCCCGTGGTAAATTTCACGGAAAGTAAAGAGCTCTGTCTTGCCACCGTTCTTCCCCATATAATTGCAAATGAGAATAATTCGATAATCATATGCAAATCGTATGTAACTGGAGAGCTTCAGATTGACGTGTATTCGACTGAAAGCAAAAAAATAAATAGCCTTTACCGGGGAAAAATCAGCGAAGGAATTTTCATAATTACCTGGGACGGAAAGGATCCGGCAAAAAAAGTGACATATAAAGGAGATTACAGGATACGCTGGTCAATAGGAAGCGGATATCGTGAATTCCCCATAGTGATCGACTGATGCAAAAGAGAGATAATGAAGGAATTTCTATTTTATACATGAAAAGTGCTTCATCCCGCAAAATATGGCAGTCTGGTTACTTTAGGGTCAAAACTTAACTTCACATGAATCTTTTCAGCATCTGCCTCAGAAAGTAATGGTTCTTTCCCAACTTCAACGCAGGATTCAAGTGGTGAAAAGCCATCCATTCCGACATTTGCTACTGAAATAGGAAGACTGAGCGCATACCTCAAAAGATCGTCTCCTGATACATTCCCAATGAGGGCATTTTGTCCCATAATTTTAATTGCAATTATGCCAATATCTCTTTGGGAAGCAAGGGGTAAAAGGCCATCTTCATTGCCGTTGTATTTTGAAGCGTTGATGACGCATAAAATCGCATCAACATCAAACTCGTTAAAAGATTTCCGGGATGCATCGTTCCACTTATGAAACGAAAAACCGATGTTTTTCACTACACCCTCATTCTTCAGTTTTAAAAATGCTTTATATCCTCCCGAAGGGCTTAACAGGACATTCACATCTTCAACTTTATCGATTCCATGCATGCAGTAGAGGTCCAGGTAATCTGTTCTTAACAGCTTTAATGATATTTCGATCTCTTTCATCACGCCGTCGTATGTCCTCTCTTCTGATTTCGAGTTGAGAAATATCTGATCCCTGTATTTTGGCGTAAGATATTTCCCATAACGTTCTTCTGCTAATCCTTTGCCATACACACGCGCAGAATCAAAATAAGTGATTCCCAGCTTAATTGCATAATCTATATGTTTCTGCAGAGTGGCTTCATCTGCCACCCAGTTACAATAGCGAGAACCAGCGCCGAAACCGATGCATGAAACCATCCTGTTGGTCCTGCCTAGTCTGCGTTTCGGAAGTTCTCCTGGCTTTTGGCTCGATCCGTCACTATTCTGAATAGCTGTTGCTCCAGCGATATTCGGAAGCATAGCAACTGTAGCAGAGGCTGCTGCAGTCTGCAGAAATTTTCTTCTTGTCAAATGTGCATTCATATAGTTTTTCCTTTAGTCTTCAAATATCTGTCAATTCCGGAAATCTGGCTTGAAGGGAACAAATATAGTACAAAAAGCGCTGCCATCTCAATAAGATTTTTATTGACAATCCAGTAACTTCCTTCCGTAGGTGCATTAATAACAACTGATGCAAAAGGCGGATATGCAAAATAATAAAGTAACAATAACACTATCCCGAAAAGTTTGAAAAGCCGTGCAAACAAACCTGTAAACAGGCTTATGCCGATCAATATCAATCCCCATATGTTAATATAGTCTATAATAAGCAATAAGGTTGGATTAGATGCCATGGCTTTAAAGATCGGGGCAAACGGGCCGGCTGATCCTACAAGATACGATTTTGCGGTCCATACCGGAGAAGAAAAAAGCTTGGTTAAACCTTCGTATAAGAAATGCCAGCCAATTAAAACCCTCAAAAATGTTAAAGAAAATATCTGCCAGTTTGAATAAGCTAGTGCAACGTGATCCCTTCTCATAAAAATTTTTTTGATTGATGTCATGATAAAATTATATAGTGGTTATTCAAATTATTGGTTCCAGTAAATTATAATGAATTTAGATTCAATATCAAAAGCAAAAATCACCTTAGACCATAGTAACTTTTTCGGCAGCTGAATCCCATAAAACCTTTTTATTATAAACGTAGGCCATATTTGCCAGGTTAAACGTAACCGCTTCATCAAAGCCTTCATCTATATTACAACTCGTTTTATTTTGATTCCGGATCGCATCAATCCACTCTTTTAAATGAAGGAAACTTGCATCGATTACTTTACCGTCGATATAGGTGGCACCATAGCCTCCTTTGATGTAGGCTCTCGAGGTAGCTGAAGATACCGCATCAACCTCACCTCCCCCATTATACAAATACATGGGTTCAGATGAATCTATTTCAGTATTCTTGTAACGATCCGAATAATCGTCTTTGAATATTTTGATTCCCAGATCGAGGTACATGGCGGCCTCAGTACCCATGATGTAGTTCTCCCTGTAAATGCCGTTTTTCAGAGTGCCATCGTACGTTAAGTTAAGTCCCTTTTTGGGATAGCTGAAAATAACATTTAAAACATCGGGCATGTCACCAACGTTTTTATAATAATACTGGCCCCCAAGTGCAACAACAGACTCGGGTATGCCAACTCTAAGAACCTGATTTATGCAGTCGTACTGGTGCGAAAAGTCATTCCCGGTAAAACCGGTCCCATATTCGCTATAGCGATGCCAGTTGAAATAGCGTTTTGGATCAAATTCACACCATGGTGTCTTGCCCAGGAATTCTTTCCAGTTTATATTGTTTGGATTTCCAAGGTCATCAAATTTCCTTTTCCTTATCCAGGCACCATACGCGCCATTCCTGTTTGTGTATGTCTGTGCCATAGAAACCGTGCCTAATACGCCTTTCTGAATCAACTCTCTGGCTATTCTGAAGCTCATTTGCTGGCGATTTTCGTGCCCCAGCTGAAAGACGACCCCGGTAGATTTTATGGTGTTTCGGAGTTCAATGGCTTCTTCAATGCTATGGGTCATTGGTTTTTCAAGATAAATGTGCTTGCCGGCTTTTGCAGCAGCAATAGCAACAGGAGCATGCCAATGATCGGGAGTGGCTATAATGATTGCATCAATGTCTTTGCTTTCAACCATTTCCCTGTAAGTAGGGTAGATTTTCGCAGGTTTAGTACTACCCTTTCCTCCCCCCGGACGAATATTGTTCCCTGAGATTTCAAGACCTCGTTGAGCATGAATAGTAAAAGTGTCGCATATTCCGGAAATCTCTACATTCAAATCTTCCTGTCCCAGAAAATTCACCAGCCATTCATTGTATTTTCCATTAACTGTGCTTTCTTTGACCTGGTCAGGGTGTATAAATCCAAGAGATTGTAATAATTGTTCCCCCCTCCATCCGTTGCCGATTAAGCCGATTTTTACAATATTATAGAGGTTAGCGGTTGAAGGCAACAGTTTGGCCTTCGGCGCTTCAAGGTTCTCTATTCCGAGCAAATTCAAATAATCTTTATGTTTGATTTTTGCCTCTCTCGCAACATTTCCCCTGAAATTAAAAGCAAAATAGCCCAAAAATGGTAACGCCCCCAGTCCTTTCAGAAAATCTCTTCTGAGTATGTTTTTTCTTTGATTTTTCATTGAAGCAGATTTAATTGAATTGTAAAAATAGATGTTTATTTTTTTACCTCGAATTCGCCCTTAAGCTTTATGTCCATGGATGAACTTCCGACCATCACCTCAAAAATACCAGGCTCAACCACAAAATTCATATTCCTGTCAAAAAGTGACAAATCTTCAGGAAGCAGTTTTAATTTTACGGTTTTCTTCTCACCCGGTTCAAGAGATATTTTCTCATAACCCTTTAACTCTTTTACTGGCCTGGAAGTACTGCTTATAACATCATTTATATACAGTTGTACTACTTCATCACCTTTAACTGCACCAGTATTTTTTACATCCAGGATTATTTCAACTTCACCTTGGTTATTTATTTCCTTTGGGAGAATCCTCAGATTACTATATTCAAAAGTAGTATAGCTTAATCCAAATCCAAATTCATATAAGGGCGTCCCAGGCATATCAATATACCTTGCGCCATCCTTTGTCGCTGAAAAATTATAATAAAATGGGTATTGGCCTGAACTGCGAGGAACTGTTATTGGAAGTCTGCCACTTGGATTACAATCACCAAAAAGAACATCAGCTACAGCATTGCCTCCCTGTTCTCCGCACATCCATGCCTCGATAATGGCCGGGATTTTCTCTGATGCCCAACGGATGGATAATGGTCTGCCATTAATTAGAACCACAACTGTCGGAGTTCCAGTTGCATATACAGTTTTAAGAAGTTCCTCCTGTAGGCCTGTTAAATCGAGGCTGGCAATATCTCTTCCCTCTCCGTCTGTCCTGTAACCGGCTTCGCCAATCACAACTATTGCAATATCAGCGTTTTTTGCAGCATTTCTGGCTTTAACAATTTCATTGGGTGTATCTTCAATAACATCGCACCCTTTTACATAGGTAATTTTTGTTTTCGGAGAAACCTTGTTTTTTATGCCTTCCAATACCGTCACCACATGCTGTGGAATATTATGCGGAAAATAATCGCCCAATTGGTCGATCGCTGCATCAGCATCAGGTCCGATAACTGCGATTGTCTTTATATCTTTTTTCAGTGGCAATATTTTCTTTTCATTCTTAAGTAATACAATACCTTCCCTGGCAGCCTGCAAGGCAAGTTCTCTGTGTTCTTTGGAATTGACTATGCTAATCGCATGGTCGGGATTAACATAAGGATGTTCAAATAGTCCCATTTGAAATTTGAGCCTTAAAAGCCTGGATACCGCCTGGTCAACTTCCTTCATGGATATTTTCCCCTCATGAACATTTTCGATTAATCCCCCCATATAGGCGTCCTCTATGGATATACCCACATCAACCCCGGCCTTGATTGCTAAAATCCCTGCCTCCTTTTGTGTTGCTGTATGTCTTTCAGTAACAATAGTTCCCAATCCTCCGCCTTCACTGACCACTATGCCTTTAAAACCTAATTCTTCTCTCAGGATCTTTGTGAGTATTTTTTCTGAGCTGTGAACAGCCACACCATCTATAGCCGGATAGGTAGCCATAACCCCCAGCGCTCCATATTTTTTAATACCGGTAGCGAAGGAAGGTAAAAATACATCCCTGAATTTTCTCTCTGAGATCTCCATAGCCCCCCTTTCAAATCCACTTACAGGTTGACTTTGTCCGGGATAGTGACAAAGGAAGGCAACCAGTTTGTCGGGTACTGAAATATCAAATCCCTGAAGAGCCTGCACAATATTCGCTGCAATTTGTGAGCATAGGTAGGGATCTTCGCTGTATCCCTCCTGATTTCTACCCATTCTCGGATCACGGTTAGGTTCGATTACAAGTGTACATAATCCGTGAACGCCGATTGCTCTCCCTTCCCGGGCGGCAACTGTATATATCTTCCTGACAAGGTCCTTGTTCCATGATGCACCTATTGCCAGACCTTCCGGGAAAATTGTTCCACCCGGGCACATCAGGCCATGTGTCCCTTCTTCGATCTGAAAGAGGGGAATTCCTAGCCGGGTTTTCTCAAGAGCGATCTTCTGAAGTTCATTCATGGTTTCTGCCTGTCTCTTAGGACCTTCATAAATGAGCCTGTCTGATAAAGTAAAAAATCCGCCTCCCGGTCCAAAAACATTGTTATGTGTTCCTTCTGCCCATTTCCTACAACCATCCAGTTGTTTGTCCCTCACTTCCCTTGTGTCTTTCATATCCCACAAATAGGGTGCATTGCTGTTAAGTCCCCATCCGAGCTCTGTTGAGTAACAAGTCGGTATGTTCATTTGTCCGACCTTTTCTTCGAGTGTCATACGCGAAAGAAGATCACTGACTCTTTGTTCTATCGGGTAGATAGGATTCTTATAAACAGTAGCTTCCATAAATGGTAATTCTCCTCTTTTTTCATTCACATAAGCAGCAATTTTATGGACGTTATCGATCCAGATGCCATTGGCGGGATCTGATGCGTATTTGCAGATTGCTTCAATAGTGGTAAGCAGGGAGGTTTGAAATCCTCCTTCATTCATCTCGTGACCGGCAAGAACCAGCCATTGGCCCTTGCTTTTTGCCTCTTCAATTAAGTTTTTTATTTGCTCAAAGGATTTACCATCCAGCTCCATACCAGTAAGTTGCGACATATCGCAAAAAGCAGGATCATTTGGGCCCTCATTAAGCCATCCCCTCCCCGTTTCAAACTTTGTTGAAATGACAGGTACATAGCTTCTGGTCATATTCCCTCTCCCTACAAATGATTGTCCGCATGGAAATGCAAAAGAGACCGGCTGAATGCCCAGCATCTTTTTTATTAATTTACTGGCCGAATCAAGCTCACTATTCATATCCTGAAGAGTGTAATCTTCTAATGCCTTATCCCTTGACCAGGCAAAATTACCGGTACATGGATGCAGAAGAGAATGATTACCAATATCGTGCCCGCTAGACACTGCCTTTTCCCAGGCTTCGAGCCTCTGCATCATATTATCAGGTGACAGGTAAAATGTTGCTTTTACACCGTACTTATCGAGCAATGGAATACCTTTGTCAACCTGAGACAGGCGAGCATCGTCAAAAGTGAGACTTAATCCCATTTTCTTTCCCTCGGGCCATTGAAAATCAGGCTTATTCTGAATTGTTTTGGCCTGATAAGTCTGTGCCTGGCTAATGCCAGCAACCATAGTGAAAACTATCGTATTTATGGAGGTTTTCAGAAGATTATGGATTTTCATATTATGGTCATTTTAATTGTTTATATCTTCATTAATAGAATTATTCCACTCGAATGTGGGTTATCTGCTTCGTTGAAAAGGTCTAGATAGTTGATGGTAATTCCGTTTTTAGCATAAGCCTGTATATATTTTGAATAATATTTTGCCAGCGCTCTATAGTATTCTGGTTTAATATGTTTTCCCCCAATCTTCATAGAGTAATACATCCAATCTGGCGCAAAGTCCATTGGAGACTCAATTTCAAATTTACCAAATTTTGATGCCTCCCTGATAAAGGTAATCATGCCGTCTGGCTCTAAGTCCCTTTCGATAGTAAAATGTTCCATGGAAGTATCACCGGGAGTATCGTTGTAAGTGTACCAGGGGCCGGCGGAGGAGAAATCACAAGCTGCAATTGGCGACTTCATTAATGTATACCCGGCACCAGAATCAGGATCGAACAGCATTTTTAATACGCTATAGTGTGCTTCTGCATCAAGAGAGTTGAGGCAAATCATGTCTGCTTCATTGAAGGTTGCCCCAAAACCATCAATCTTCTGGAAGTGGGTTTCTTCATCTATCTTAATTACAGGCAGTGATGATTCCTTATCTGATGTAAAAGGCACATCAGTTTTCTTTGTCAATCTGTCACCATCCTGTGATGAGCAATAAACAGTAATTTCCGGGCCTTTGGATCTTTGACATTGAATAATAATTAAGAGAGCGATTACGATTAAAGTATATCCTATCAGCTGGTCTGATTCAAAGCGGATCTCTTTTTTTGGCATATTTGGTCAATATTAATTTGTCAGGTTATTTACATGCATCAATAAATTGTTTCGCAGCAGCTTCGATTTCAGCATCAGATGAATTAATATTAATACCCCATCCGGCTCCCAGACCATCGTCTACCACACCAACACTTATGTTCATTGCACGGCTCAGGATATCATCTGTTTTAGGATACGAGCCTTTAGTATGGGGTTGTCCCACCTGCTTCATGTGATTCAAAACGTGTTCCATGTTAGCATAGACATGCCAACCGCTCTGGTCAACGGTTTTTGATCCCAGTGCCTTTGAAACTTTTACAGCCTGTTCCCTTGTATTGAAAATAACAGTGCACAAAGTGGCACAGTCGCCTTCAGGATCGTTCAGCGTTCTGAATTTAAAACCTTCAGTCTCAGAGATTAAACTCTTAAGTTTTTTTCTTTTTTGTTTCAGGGTATCTACTATCCTGTCTATCTTGCTTAACTGCGCAAGACCCACAGCGGCTGTGATTTCATTCATCCTGAAGTTTAATCCGAGTACTTTTCTGGTACCTACCTCAACACCAAAACGCATGGGTTTATGTCCCTGATCATGTATACTAAAAGCAGTCTCATAAAGCTCCTTATCGTTAGTTACAACCAATCCGCCATCGCCACTATTAATAGTTTTAAATATATTGAGGGAAAATGCACTTATATTGCCTATCGAACCTACTTTCTTCCCTTTGTATGAAGCACCGGCAGCCTGGCAGGAATCTTCGAGAACCAGTAAATTATGCTTTTTAGCCACCGCCATAATTCTGTCCATGTCACATGGATTACCCAGCATGTGTACTGGCATTATCGCTTTTGTACGGGGCGTGATCTTGCGTTCGATATCATCTGCGTCAAGAGTAAGACTTTCGTCTATTTCTGCAAGTACAGGAACTATTCCTGCAAAAATGACCGATGAATAGCTGGCAACAAATGTGTAAGCAGGTACAATAATCTCATCGCCTGGTTTTAATCCTAAAGCTAAAATCGATGCAATTAATGAGGATGTTCCTGACGAAGTTGCCAGTGCAAATTTAGTATTACAATACCTGGCAAAATCTTTCTCTAAATCTGAAACTTTATGAAGAAACTTCGGATCATTTTCGCTTCCATAACGGAAAAGATAACCACTTTTCATTACTTCAACAACTGCATCCATTTCTTCTTTCCCAAACCAATAAGCTCCCGGACCTGGCATAATAACCTCCTTTTTAAATGTTTAATGTCAATGTTCAATGTTCATTATTCGATATTCAATATTTAAAGAACTTTATCTGAAAAATCCATCATAACGGTGCTTTCACGAAACCCCTTTGTACGTACTCCAAGATAAATAATTCCTGCCAGCATCCAGCTTCCTCCTATAATAAATGTTTTCAGAGGTAAATTCAGCCAGATCATCAGACAAAATACAAATCCTATTCCCGCAGGTAAAAAGTCAAGCAAGAAACCTTTTATTGTTTTTACTTCAGCTTTAAAAAAGTATTCACGTATAGATGAAATGTTGACACCCATAAATGCAAAGAAAGCTCCAAAATTAATCAGCCGTGCAGCCTCTTCGTAATTTAACGTGAGTGCTCCAATCAGAGCCAGAATTCCAACAAACATAATATTATAGTTTGGACTGGAATTCTTTTTATCTAGATGACCGAAAATCTTTTTTGGTATGACACCATCACGACCCATTCCATAAAGAAGCCGTGAAGCACCGAGCTGGCCTGCTGCACCCGACCCAATACTTCCAAGCAGCAGAATAAATGATAATAATCCGTCAAGCAAAGATCCGCCAATACGATTGGCCACTGACATGATAGCTGTGTCAAGAGCACTGTTTCGTGCCGCTGCATCGGTCAATCCTTGTGTAAAGGAGGCCCAATCGGGCCAGGATAACTGTGCAAGATAGATCTGAGCTCCACTCCAGATACCTGTAATCAGGCAAGTCAGCACCGCTCCTATCATAACATTTCTCCTTGGGTTTTTCACCTCTTCGGACAAAGTTGTAATCCCATCAAATCCGATATAGGTTAATGCGGCCAAAGCTGTCGCAGATCCAACTGCACCCAAAGAAAATGTATCAGGATTATAAAAGGGACGTAATGAAAACAAACCTCCGAAACCATTTTTCATAATGATATAACGAATAGCTGCTGCCATAAAATAGAATACTACAACACTCATAACGATCATCAAAAACCAATTGGCTTTGGATGCCATCTTGATTCCTTTAAGATTAAGCAGGGTAAAACCAACAACAAAGAAAAATATCCAAAAATGAAATGGAATGAAAGGAAACATATGGTTTGCAGCAATACTTGTAAAAATGACACAGAGGATAGGTATAAACATATAATCCATAAACATTGACCACCCTGCAACGAATCCAAGATACGGGTTAATGCCCTTCCCAACATATGTATAGGCAGAACCTGCTGCAGGGTATTTGTTTGCCATCCTTCCATAACTCAGGGCAGTAAAGATCATAGCAACCATTGCTATGAGAATGGTTGTTACGGCGTGTCCTTTTGAAATGTTATTGGCATGACCAAACAGGGGTAATGCAGCAACTGGTTGAATTAGAATTATTCCATAAATGACAAGATCACGTAAGGATAAAACTCTGAGGAGCTTGACATCTGAAGTGTTTTTTTGATCAGTCATTTCCAATTCTTTGTTCTCTATTAAATATTATAAATTCCAAGTCAGTATGTTTCACTGTCTGACC
>Ga0315295_10003379_pt1 | contig 13594 bp, 11 predicted proteins | sample YL17G14_0_MG_FD_204453 | JGI IMG/M metagenome (GOLD analysis project Ga0315295, IMG submission 204453) | Sediment microbial communities from Yellowstone Lake, YNP, Wyoming, USA - YL17G14_0 | ecosystem: Environmental > Aquatic > Freshwater > Lake > Sediment | place: USA: Wyoming | collected...
TGATTTCAGCTAATAAGTAAAAAGATCAAGGGCGGGTTTTTTATGAGAACTTGCCCTTTTTACGAAATTGTGCTTAATATTTTATCTAGCTCTTAGAAAGGAGCAGAGATATGTGGTTAGGAGAAGTTAATCATTATGCCCGGCAAAAATTAAAACAAAATTTGTTTGCTTATGGATTTCTTGCCATCCCACTTGCTTTATTAGCAATTTTTACTTTTTATCCTTTGCTTCATGGAGTTTATCTCTCTTTTTTAGACTATCAGTTATTGAAAAATCCGACGGTAGGTGGCCCGTTAGCTTTTATAAGCAGGTTTTTTGTTAATCTCCGCTTTGCTCCTTATCCTTGGCTCAGTTGGTTGTTGTTTGGAGTTTCGGGTGCTAGTTTTTTTTGGATGCTCTTGAGAAGAAAACATAACCAAATGAGTACTAAGCAAGTCAGCATCTTTATGATCGGGCTAATCATCTTGAATTTGCTACCTTTAGGTACAGTAATTACTAAGTCAATGCAAGAGATTAACTATTGTCTTGAAGATGACCGAGTTATTTCTAATGAACTAGTATCAAATTATCTGAGTATGCTTCATGAACAATATGGTAAAGATGCGTTAATTGTCAAGGAGCCGGTTAATAAAGATGAAACGCGGATCTATGTCAAACGTACTATCTGGGTTGGACCTCAGGCATATAGCAAAATTATTGCCAATCCACAATATGTAGAATTTGTAAAGGGAAATACCTGGTATCTCGTTTTGATCGTACTCTCTCTATGTACCTTCATCTTACTGTGGCTACTAAAAAAGCAGTCTTTTTATCAACGAAAGCTAGATTTAACTTTGAAAGGAATTGCCATTACCCTAGTATTTTTGATCATAGTAATCTCTTGGTCTCGGATTTTTCATAGCCAAAATTGGCCATTTTATGAAGCCTTGAAAAACTCATTAAATTATGTCTTAGTAGTACCCCCTTTACAAATATTTGCATTACTATTAGCAGTTTTAGTAAATCAAAAGATTCGCGGGATTAATTTTTTTCGAGTTTTATACTATATTCCAGTAATTACGGGAGTAGTGATCATTGGGTACTGTTGGAAGTTTATTTATCAGCCTAATGGTCTTTTGGATGCTACTTTAATGTTTTTACATATCAAGCCTTTAGCTTGGTTAGGAGACCGGCGGATTGCGCTTTATGCAATTATGTTTGTTACACTTTGGCGTGGTTTGGGTTACTATATGGTCTTATATTTAGCGGGATTACAGGATATACCTTTAGAAATAATTGAGGCAGCTCGGATTGATGGAGCTAGCCTTTGGCAGATGATTACTAGGATTTATATTCCAATGTTACAAAAAACCATCTCTATCTGTACCGTTTTATCAACGATGGCCGCTTTAAGAGTCTTTGAAGAGATATATATTATGTCGGCAGGTTCAACTGGTTCAAGCCCAATGAATGGCACTGTAACTCTAGTATATATGATTTATGACCGTGCTTTTGGGCAATTTGGTTTGCAATTTAGTTATTCATCAGCTTTGGCAGTAATCTTATCAATATTTATTGCAATTTTTACCATCTTAAACTTTCGTTTAGAGAGAAGGTTTAGCGAATGAAGATAACAGTTAGGAAGCTTGGAATTTATCTAGTACTATCTGTGATTGCCATTTTTATGGTTTTTCCTTTTCTTTGGCTCTTATCAACTTCTTTTAAAGGTCAGTTAGAATCAATTTTTCCTAATCCTCCGAAATGGTTCCCTGCGCAGCCTACTTTAGTGAATTATCAAGTTGTTTTCAGAGAAATTAATATTTGGCGTAGTTTTTTAAATTCAATGATTATTACTATTTTAGGCGTGTTTTTTAATATTTCTACCTCTGCGTTAGCAGCCTATCCATTGGCACGAATTAATTTTTGGGGGAAGAAGTCGATCTTTGCTTTGCTGCTCTTGCCCTTAATGATTCCAGTACAAGGTTCGATGATCGTTAATTATCTTACTTTAACGAAGCTTAAATTAATTGACCAGCATTTAGGAGTAGTAATTACTACTGCCGTTTCAATTATTGGCATTGTAATTTTAAAAGCAGCTTATGAAGCAATTCCTAATGAAATTGAAGAAGCAGCTAGAGTTGATGGTTGTGGTGAAATGCGTCTTTGGTGGCAGATCATGATGCCGATGATTAAACCTTCTTTAGCAGCAGTTTCAATTCTTTCTTTTGTATACTATTGGAATGACTTTATGTGGCCTTTAATTGTCTTAAAGACTTTTGAAAAAATACCTTTACAGGTAGCACTTTCCCGTTTAGAATCAGCTTTTCAGACTAATTTTCGTTATGTAGCTGCAGGAGCGATTATCTCAATGTTGCCAATTTTAATCTTTTTTGCATTTACCCAACGTTACTTTGTAGAAGGTACTAAAGGTGCGATTAAAGGATAAAGAGAAAAAGGAGGCAGATGGATGTTTTGTGATGAGTTGGATTTATTAATTGGAGAAATGTTTATTTTTGGTTTTGCCGGGCAAAAGGTTAACCGTGAACTAAAAGAATGGTATCAGCAATGTCCGGCTGGTGGTCTAATTTTGATGGGGCGGAATTTGAAAAATGTTCATCAAGTACAACAGTTAACCAGGGAATTGCGTGAAATGGCAGGTGAAGTGCGTCCGGAGAAGGAGTTGCTTTTGGCGGTTGATCAAGAGGGAGGAAGTCTTTCACCATTACGGGGAATGGTGACGGGTTTACCTGGTAATATGGGACTTGCAGCTACCGGAAGACCAGATGCAGCTTATTGGGCAGGATATACTACCGGAAGTGAATTACGTGAGTTGGGTTTTAATCTTGATTTTGCCCCAGTAGTAGATCTTATTTTAGATGATAATTTGGTAGTTGGGACACGATCTTTTGGCAGTAATCCTGAAATTGTAGCCAAGTTTGGGAGAGAATTTGCTGAGGGTCTCTCTGATGCAGGAGTGCTTTCAAGTTTAAAACATTTTCCGGGTCATGGCAGTTGTAAAGAAGATTCGCATCTAAGCTTGCCAAAATGCTACAAGAAATTAGAGGAGTTATCTAAAGAAGATCTAGCACCTTTTACGGCGTTGTTATCTACTAGAGGAGTCTCAATAATGATGGCGCATGTGATTTATCAAGCTTTTGATGAAGAAGCTCCTGCTTCACTCTCGCCAAAGGTTAATCATTTTCTGCGTGAAGCATTAGAGTTTCAAGGGGTAATTATTACCGATTGTTTAGAGATGCAAGCAATCCAAGCTGCCGTAAATCATCATACAGAAGCAGTCGTGAGGGCGATTATTGCGGGTAATGACCAAGTTTTAATCTGTCATACCCCTCAAGTGCAAAAGGATAGTATTGCCGCAGTTAAAAAAGCAGTTCGTGAGAGGAGAATCTCTCTGGAACAACTTGAAGCATCAAGTAAGAGGATCAAGCTTTGGAAAGAATCAGTGTCGAGAAAATCAAGTATTAAGATAAAAAGTTCTGCTTGGTCGGCAGAGAGCTTGGCAGCAGAAACAGTAACTTATCTTTCCCAAGAGAATGCTTGGGAGTTTGATAAGACACCATTAACATTAATTATCCCACAGTTAGAGCAGATTACTTGTCCTGAGATTATTGCTTCGTTGGATGTACTCTATGAGTACTTAGAAGCAGTTGGTGTTAATGTCCAGCGTCTTGAGATTGAGAATAACCCAAGTGAGGAAAGGCAGCAAGAGCTTTTGACAGTTCCTCAAAATAGCAAAATAGTCTTTGTCTTGAGTAATCCTACAGCGGCTAAGGGACAAGTTGAATTAATTAGAAGATTAGCAATGAAAAATCATGTTATGTTAGTCTCGGTTCGCGCTCCGATGGAAGTGAGAAATTTGGCTTTGAAATCACCAATTCTATTTACTTATAGTACTGAGCCATTAATGATGAAGGCTTTAGCGAGAGTTCTTGCTGGAGAACTGCAACCTAAAGGAAGATTGCCGATTATTTTATAAAATTATGTCAACTTTTTTTCTCTATGAATAAAAGTTAAGGGGGAGATTTTAACTGATGGACTATATGTTAAGTGAGATTAAGGAGCAGCCATGGGTGGTAAAAAAAACATTAACGGAGAATAAGGCTGTTTTAGAAAAGATTGCTGTGCAATTAGCCCAAAAGCAAGTAAAAACCCTTTTCATAGTAGCAAGGGGTACTTCGGATCATGTTGGAATCTATCTGAAATATTTGACTGAGTATTTTTTGGGAATTCCAGTCTCATTGGCAGCTTCATCGATTATAAATCTTTATCAACAACCGATGCAGTTAACGGAGGCGGTTACTTTAGCGATTTCACAATCAGGTATGGGACCAGATATAGTTAATGTAATTAGAAGCGCCAATACTGCCGGAGGAATGACGATTGGGATTACGAATGAGCCAGAATCGACATTGGCAGAAGTTGCTAATTATATTTTACTATGCCAAGCTGGCAAAGAGTTAAGTGTTGCTGCGACTAAAACTTGTACTACCTCAATGGCAATCGGGGCGGCTTTGATTGAATTTTGGTCTGGGAAAGAAGGATATCTGCAGGAAATACCAGAGTTGATCGCGAAGATGCTCACCTACTTTGATAAGATCGGCAATAATTTAAAACCATTTCTTCAAGCAGAGGGTTGTTTGGTTTTAGCACGAGGTTTCAATTATTCAATTGCGCTAGAGACTGCTTTAAAGATTCAGGAGACTTCATATTTAAATGCTCGTGGTTTTTCGACCGCAGATTTCCAACATGGACCACTGGCGCTCTTAGAACAAAATTTGCCAATTATTCTTTATGCTTTTAAGGGACCTGCTTTAAAGGGAATTGTAGAATTATTGGGATTATTACGTCAAAGTAAGACATACATATTTTTAGTGACCAATGATCAAACCTTAATCAATATGGCAGATGACTATCTTTTGCTCCCAGAAACGTTGCCAGAAGTGATCACTCCTTTTGCTACGGTAGTCTTTGGGCAGATCTTTGCCTATCATTTAGCGCGAGCAAAAGGTTTAGATCCTAATCAACCCAGAAATTTGAAAAAAGTAACCCAGACTCTGTGAAATTGTTTTGAAATGAGTGGAGGAATAAAAAAGTGAAGTTACATAAAGTAGGAGCAGAGCTTTATATTCCAGACGGGTTAAATGAGGCATTAGCTTTGAAGAGGACTACCAGTCTGGGAATTGCCGCCCATCAAGATGATTTGGAGATTATGGCTTACGATGGTATTTTAAAAGCATTTGGTAGAGAAGATGCTTGGTTTACAGGTGTAGTAGTGACCAATGGGCAAGGAAGTCCTCAAAACGATTTTTATACAGCATATGATGATCAACAGATAGTGGAGATTCGGAAAAAAGAACAGAAAAAAGCAGCTTTGATTGGTGAATATGCGGCTCAATTTCTGTTGGATTATAGCAGTGTGGAATTGAAAGAGCAAGAGAACCTTGAGCTTGAAGCAGATCTACGTTCAATTATTCTGGCTACTAAACCTCAGGTAATCTATACACATAATCCAGCAGATAAACATGAGACTCATGTAGCGACTATGATTAAGGTAATCAAGATCTTGCGTACCATACCTCCAGTAGATCAACCTCAAGCTGTTTATGGTTGTGAAGTATGGCGAGATCTTGATTGGTTGTTGGATCAGGAGAAAGTAATCTTTAACTTGGAAGGTCATGAAAACTTAGCCCAGGCTTTGCTAGGGATCTTTGATTCACAAATTTCTAGTGGGAAACGTTATGATTTAGCAATTATGGGACGACGAAGAGCGAATGCTACATTTAATGCTGCGACCCGACCCGATACCACTACTGCACTAGGTTATGCGATGGATCTAACACCACTAATATATAATCCAATACTTAGCATTGCCGAATATACTACAAGATTTATTCAGGCATTTGCTACCGAGGTAGCAGGAGTTATCAATAAATTTTCTTAGAATCTGTTCGTAATCTTTTCAAAAGCAATACAACTAACCCAACTTTCCCTGATATTTAATCAAAAAACTAAAATTTAATCATAAATCGGTAATGTTATAAACGTGTTGGAAGAACGGATTAACGTTCCATCCAAACTCCTAAATATTATTCACCAAACTTTTAGTGAATTTATTACAACAACATTCGTTTAGCAATACCGATTTTTTATCAGAAATGCAGGTTGAAGAGATTATAAATTTATTGGTGTGACTAAAAAGTATGTTTTTTTTAACACAAGTTAGTATAGGCAATGTTTTGAACTTTAATAAGCTCTTGGAGAGTTGTTGCTCGAAAAATATTCAGGTAATTTTAATTTATAAACTATTGTTTGAAAAATCATCTACGTTTAACCCTTTATTGATAATGGTTTGAATGTAATCATTGAAACGAAGGCATTTGTAAATTCATTTTAACTGGGATAATGTTTTAAACATAGTAGGCTGTAGAAAAAAATACTTTTTTTTAGTTATAAAAGCAGGAGTTGCGGGAAGAATCTAGAATATAAAAAAATATTGTAGACATATATTTTGATAAAAATTAGTTCTGCGATGCCATCTAGAAAGGAGGTGAGTTTTGTATGACCAAAACTGAACTCATTGATAAAGTTGCTGAGAAAAGTGGCTTGACCAAAAAAGATTCGGGTAAAGCGATTGATGCTGTGATCGGTGCCATGACCCAGGCTTTGGCTAAAGGAGATAAGGTACAGTTAGTAGGTTTCGGGAGCTTTGAAGTTCGCAAGCGGGAAGCTCGTAAAGGACGTAACCCACAAACTGGTGCTGAAATTAAGATTGATGCACGTAAGGTTCCTGTTTTCAAAGCTGGAAAGGCTTTAAAAGACGCTGTCGGCAAAAAATGATCGTTGACCATAAAAGAATGAACCTTCAATCACGAAGGTTCATTTTAATATATTTGAGCATAAAAAAATCGTTCTTAGCAGTTCTACTGATGAATAGATTATGCTAGGAGGCGAGGCAGATGCAGATTTTTTATGCTAAAAAACAGATTTTGTTTGGAATGCTGTTGGGTTTGGTATTTTTTTCTGGTTATTTGATAGGGCATTTTTCTTGGCAAGAGTGGCCAGTGATTGGGAAAGCTAACCGACAGATGCCGATTTTTTTTGTAAAAAAACCAACACGTGAAGTCTGTCTGACTTTTGATATTAGTTGGGGAGAGAAGACATTACCTTTGGTGTTGCAGATTTTGGCAGCTCAACAGACTACAGCAACTTTTTTTCTTTCTGGTCCATGGGCAGTAAGACATCCAGAAGAGATGAAGGCAATTGCTAATGGAGGACATGAGATCGCTAGTCATGGTAATCGACATGTTAATTTAAGTGAATACTCGAAAGCAGAAGTGGCAGAGAATATTAGTGAAGCTCAGCAAGATCTGCTCTCGGTGACCTCCAAATTAGCTCCTTTTTTTCGCCCTCCTAATGGTGATTATGATGATTTAGTAATTGATACTGCACGTGAATTGGGCTTTGAAACGGTAATTTGGGCAGTTGATTCTTTGGATTGGAAGAATCCTGGGGCTGATTATATGGTAGAACGAGTCGTTAGCAAGGCTTTTCCAGGTGCAATTATTCTTTGTCATGCAAGTGATTCTAGTAAACAGATTCATCTTGCTTTAACTCAGATGATTTTGGGCTTGCGAGCCAAAGGGTATAAATTGGTGACTCTTTCGCAGTTAATGGAGAATGGAACTGCGGCTCGGACTGATCCACGCTAAATATTTGTAGAGACGCATAATTGTGCGTCTCTGATTTAATAATTTTTTAAGAGAATTAAATTAGTTAGATCTTTTTGAAACCAGATTAGCATAAAAATATGTTATAATGTTATTTGTGCTAGAAATTATTTTTTAATTAATACGTTAGAGTTGATTAATGGGAGTGATCAAATGTCGAAACAGCAAACAAAGTATACTCCAGAGATGTTTCTGAAGGATGTAGTCGAGGTAGTTGTCCCGGCAGTAATTCTTTTCTTAATTATTCACACGTTTTTTTTGGAAGCCCGTTTTGTTCCCTCACCTTCAATGGTGCCGACCATTCAAGTACAGGATCGATTTTTATCGAATAAAACGGCGTATTGGTTTGGGAAACCCCAAAGATATCAGATTATTGTGTTTCGTCCTCCTGCGGCAGCAGGTTCGCGTGAGGATTTTGTGAAACGAATTATTGGTTTACCAGGAGAGATTATTCAAGTGCGACGTGGGATAGTGTATATTAATAATAAGCCTCTAAAAGAAACATACATTACTCCAGATCGTATAGCAAATGCTGATTATGGACCCAAAATTATTCCAGATGGTGAAGTTTTTGCGATGGGTGATAATCGAAATAATAGTCGCGATAGTCGTTACTGGGGTACTTTGCCGATTAAGAATATTAAGGGACAAGCATGGTTGCGTTTTTGGCCTTTGAATCGGATCGGAATTGTAAAGTAAATTATAAATTTAAATTTTAAGCTTAGGAACTGAGAGTGCGATGTCATTACTACAAATTAATCATTTGGACAAGTTTTATGGAGCAGTACCAATCATTCGCGAGGCTTCGTTTGCAATTTATCAGGGTGAAAAAATTGGTCTGGTGGGACGAAATGGTTGTGGGAAAACCACCTTACTACGAATCTTGACTGGAGAAGAAGATTACGACCAAGGAGAGATCCATTGGGCTCAAGGTTGCACTTATGGCTTTTTACGGCAAGACCAGCAGATTCAGCCTGGAATCTCAATCTATCAGGAGTTACGGTCCTCATTTACAAAAATAGATGCCTTGCAGAATAGATTGAATCTTTTACAAACAGAAATGAATCAGCCTAATTTATCTGAAAGAGAATTAGAACTGTTGATTACAGAACATCATCAGGTAAGTGAAGCTTTTGCACAGGCTGGTGGTTATCAACTTGAGGGTCGAATTCAAGGAGTTTTACGGGGTTTGAGTTTTTCAAAAGAACGTTGGCATGATCCAGCCATAGTTTTGAGTGGTGGGGAGCGAACTCGTCTGGCTTTGGCGCGAATTCTTTTGTCAGATTGTGATCTACTTTTTTTGGATGAACCTACTAATTATTTGGATCTAACCGCAATCGAGTGGTTGGAAGAGTATTTGAGTGAATTTCGTGGCGCAGTAATTCTAATCTCGCATGATCGCTATTTTTTGGATAAGGTAGTCGGAGGAGTTTGGGAATTAGAACGTTGTAAGCTTACTCGTTATAAAGGTAACTATTCTGCTTATCACCAGCAAAAAGAGTCAAATTACGAAGCAGCAGTGAAAGCATATGCACAACAGCAAAAGATGATTGAGCGTCAAGAAAAATTTATTCGCGAAGCTGGGGCTACCGAGAAGAGTAAACGTAAAGCTCATAGTGTTGAAAAACGTTTAGCTCAAGTAGAACGTTTTGAAAAACCTTCACTAGACTTGAAAACAATCAAACTGAACTTTGGAGAACGCCTTCCTAGTGGCAAAAAGGTTTTGGAATTCGAAGGAGTCTCCAAAGCTTTTGGTAAAAAAATAATTTTAGAACAGGCAAGTTTTAGATTAGATTATGGCGAAAAAATAGGACTAATTGGTTCAAATGGTACCGGGAAGACTACTTTACTTAAAATGATTATGGGTCAAGAATTTGCAGATAAAGGTTGGATTCGTTTAGGACATGAAGTCCGACCAAGCTATTTTTCACAGTTGGATGCAGGAATCACTCTTGAAGGAACGCCATTTAGTCAAGTGATGGCAATGGGTGATCTTGATAATACTCAAGCACGTACGATTTTGGGGCAGTTTCTTTTTCTTGGAGATGATGTTTTTAAAAATGTTACAGATTTGAGTGGTGGCGAACGCCGCCGTTTGGGAATTATTCGTTTGATGCTCGCAAAGAGTAATTTTTTGATTTTGGACGAGCCTACCAATCATCTTGATCTGGCTTCGATTGAAGTTGTGGAGCAAGCATTGCATAATTTTGCGGGTACAGTTTTGATTGTTTCGCATGATCGTTATTTTCTTAGTCAGGCGGTCAATCGTTATCTAGCATTGATGGATGGTATTATTAAATCATTTCCATCTTATCAAGCTTATTTAATCGCTCGAGCGGAATCAAATGAGAAAAGCGATAAAATCGAAGTGGTCTCAAAGACCCAGTTGCAGCGAGAAGAACAGAAAGAGTTGCAACGTAATCTGAAGCGGAAGCAACGTCGTCTAAGTGAATTGGAAGCGGAGATTGCTCAAACTGAAGCAAGTAAAGAAGCAGTAGTGGAAAGTTTGAATGATCCTGAGGTACACACTGATTATCAAAAGAGTCATGCTTTTAGTCAAGAATTGGAAACACTTGAGCTGAAACTGGTTGATTTATATGATGAATGGGCTGTTTTACAGGAAGAGCTGGAGATTTGTCCATAAATTACAAAAAGGAACTAAACATAAAATCAAGAATAAAGATCATGAAATAAAGAATGTATTTTATTAAAGGTAAGCCTGGAGGTGTTTCTAGTGCTAAATGACCAGGAAAGAGATACTGCCCCTTTTAGAGAGGCATTACCGTTATTGCCACTTCGAGGAATGATTGTTTTTCCTTTTATGGTCATTCCGCTTGATGTTGGGCGAGATAAATCGATCAGTGCTTTGGAAGAAGCAATGATTAATGATCGACTAATTGTACTTGCGGCGCAACGTCAAGCGAAAGTAAATGAGCCAAATGAAGAAGATATTTATGAAGTGGGAACTATGGCAGAGATTAAGCAACTGTTGAAGCTCCCAGATGGAACGATCAGAGTTTTGGTGGAAGGGCTATATCGGGTCAATATTTTAAAATATTTACAAATAGAGCCGCATTATCGAGTTGAGGTAGAAAAGATGATCGAGATTAATGAGCAAAATATTGAAACCGAAGCCTTGATTCGGACAACTTTGTTTCATTTTGAGCAGCTAATTAAGATGAGCAAAAAAATTCCACCCGAAGTATTGACTTCAGTAACGAATATTGAAGAAGCGGGTCGGTTGGCAGATATTATTGCTTCGCATCTTAATTTAAAGGTTGAAGAGAAACAAGAACTCCTAGAAGCCGCTGGAGCACAGGCACGTTTGGAGGTTCTTTGTGGTTTGTTGGTGAAAGAGATTGAGATTTTGGAAATGGAGCGCAAGATTAATCAACGTGTTCGCAAACAGATGGAGAAGACCCAACGTGAGTATTATCTGCGTGAACAGATTAAGGCAATTCAAAAAGAACTTGGTGATGCAGATGAAAAATTAGCTGAGATTGAAGAATTGCGTCGCAAATTATCTCAATTAACTTTACCTACGGAAACACATGAAAAAGCAGAAAAAGAGATCGATCGTTTTGCTAAGATGCCTCCAATGGCAGCCGAGGGAGTGGTAGTACGGAATTATATTGATTGGCTGATTAATCTGCCTTGGAATAATGAAACCGAGGATTGTTTAGATGTTAATTTAGCAGAGCAGATTTTGAATGATGATCATTTTGGTCTGGAAAAAGTAAAAGAACGAATTATAGAGTATCTTGCAGTATGCAAGTTGGCTAAAAAACTTAAGGGACCAATTATTTGTCTGATTGGACCACCAGGAGTAGGAAAAACCTCATTAGCTAAATCAGTTGCTCGAGCCTTGAATCGAAAATTTGTCAGATTTTCTTTGGGTGGAGTACGTGATGAGGCTGAAATTCGTGGGCATCGGCGTACCTACGTGGGAGCAATGCCAGGTAAAATCATTCAGAGTATGCGACAAGCTGGCTCGAAGAATCCAGTAATTTTGTTGGATGAAATTGATAAAATGAGTACGGATTTTCGGGGAGACCCTTCTTCAGCGCTTTTGGAAGTCTTAGATCCTGAGCAGAACTGTAATTTTGGCGATCATTATTTGGAAGTAACCTTTGATCTTTCTAAAGTACTCTTTATTACTACCGCTAACACTTATCATGGGATCCCTCGACCACTTTTGGATCGGATGGAAATCATTGAGATCTCTGGTTATACTGAAGAAGAGAAGGTAGAGATTGCGAAACGGCATCTTTTGCCGAAACAACAACGCGATCATGGTTTAGAAACTGAAGATTTAGTTTTGCCAGAAAATGTTTTACGAGAAGTGATTAATAGCTACACCAAAGAGTCTGGAGTACGAACTTTGGAACGGCAATTAGCAGCAATTTGTCGTAAATCAGCACGAGAAATTGTGCAAACTGATAGAAAACCAGTTCGTTTAAGTAAGATTATACTAGAGAAATTTTTGGGAATTCCAAAATATCGACATCATAAAGTTGATCAAATTGACCAAATTGGAATGGCGAACGGATTAGCTTGGACCGAAGTTGGTGGTGAGATGCTTTCGATTGAAGTAACACTGTTTAAAGGTAAAGGTCAGTTGATTCTCACTGGAAAATTAGGCGAAGTAATGCGTGAATCAGCACAAGCAGCATTTAGTTACATTAGATCACGTGCAGTCGAATTATCTATTCCAGAAGATTTTCATGAGAAATATGATGTGCATATTCATATTCCCGAAGGAGCGATCCCTAAAGATGGTCCTTCAGCTGGAATCACCATGGCAACTGCATTAGTTTCGGCACTTACTAATCGTTCAGTCCGTAAAGATATTGCCATGACTGGCGAAATTACCTTGCGTGGTCATGTTTTACCGATTGGTGGACTGAAAGAGAAGATTTTGGCGGCACATCGTGGTGGAATTAAAAAAGTCTTAATTCCAATAGATAACAAGAAAGATCTTGAAGATATTCCCATTAATGTACTACGTAAACTGGAGATCATGCCAGTAGAATCAATGGATGAAGTTTGGCGCGAAGCATTAACTCCACAGATGCCAGCGGCTTCTTCTTGTTAAGAGTTGGTTGTAAATTTACTGAAACTTTTCTTGGGAAAATTCCGAGACGGAGGATTTTTCTAAGGAATTAGGGCGGTTAATGTGCAACAATCTGGTTGTAAAAGAAAGGATATGAGAGTGTCATATTGATACTTACGTATCCTTTTTTGTTAATGTTCAAGGGTTTTGAGATTTGGCTCACGAATATAAAAGATTGAAGTTTAAATTAGGGGTGATTACTTTGCCAGAATTGGTCACTACACCATATCTACCTAAGGCTGAGATTAATAAGGTTTTTAATAAAAAGAGGTTTGTTCCTAATCTAGATTATAAACTGCGTGATGAGATTTTAAAGATAGATTTTGATTGGGAGACAGAGCCCCATAATGTAATTCACTTTAATCATATAGACGTAGTAAAAATAGAGATCTTATTTCTCAATAGATATCTTAATCCTGCTTCGGCACAGAACGAATCACCATTTGCGAGAGAATTTTTTGAGTTTATGTGTCAATATCCGCAAACTTTGGCACATGGCTATGCGGTAAGTCCATTGCGTAAGGATTATCGAATTACTCTGGAGGGAATTTATGTCCCCGAGGAGAAGGTTAATGAGAATTTAAAACGAGATTTTTTAAAATTTTGTCAAAAGGCAGATGAGCTAGCAATGGAGGGTTCTTTGTATGCCTGGTGGGATTAGGTCATGAACCCAGCGACTAAAGTCGTGGGCTTGTAAAAGCCTGATTGATTAGCCTAAGTCTTAACTGACTACGTTGTTTAGGTCATAACACCTACA
>Ga0315295_10003380_pt1 | contig 13593 bp, 14 predicted proteins | sample YL17G14_0_MG_FD_204453 | JGI IMG/M metagenome (GOLD analysis project Ga0315295, IMG submission 204453) | Sediment microbial communities from Yellowstone Lake, YNP, Wyoming, USA - YL17G14_0 | ecosystem: Environmental > Aquatic > Freshwater > Lake > Sediment | place: USA: Wyoming | collected...
TCTGCCAGGTGTGTTGATATTGTTTCTGACCTTGCCCGGATTTCCTCCCCCCCTGATTGCAGATTCTGAGCAATGAGGGCCAACCATTCTTCAAGGATCTGGAAACAATCTTTTTGGTAAAATAGGACCGCTCCCTCTTCCCTGCCCAGCAGCCTGGAAATACTCCGCCCGGTGCCGAAAGGAACGCGGTTAGAGGCCCTGGCAGATGGGTAAACGACCGTCCCTTTCACCTGGGCAATGCCACCGGTTTTAGCCAGATGCTGTAGAAAATAGAAATCCTCTCCGGCCGCACGAAGGTTCATCCCCCCCATCCGGCTGTAGGATTCCGCAAGGCAGGCCATAGCGCTCCCCACCGTATGGAAGGCATAGGGGGAACCTGCCCGGCGTAGCCCCAGCACATAGACCCTCAGAAAAAGCTCATAACGTCGGATCGCTTCATCCTGATCCGGTGAAGAGCCAGGCCGGTGACAGAAGGGGATGACTGCTCCAGGAACTTTTGTCGCCTGAAAGTGTCGAATCAAGGCTGGCAAGTAGTCGGGGCGGACAAGCGTGTCTGCATCCAGAGAGATGAGCAGTGGAGCAGATGGCCCGTATCTAAGCCGGGGAAGAGACAGGTCGGAGCCAATTTTCCGGGCCAGTCCAACCCCGCCGCCTTTAGCTGGTAACTCAAGTCCTTTTAAAGAAGCATCCACCCAGCCAAGATAAAGGTTCTTCAGAGATGAGTCCCCAGCGGCCAGACGTTTCAAAGTATCCTCGTTGTCCGATTTATCCAATAGAGGGGCATCCTCGCGGTGGTTGACTACCACCAGGATTAGAAAACGGGATAGAATCTCCAGCGGGTTTTGGGCCAAGCTTTGGAGGGTTGCGAAGAGGTGATCACTTTCGGCCAGCGCCGGAATGACCACGGCGCCGTCGAAATCTTCTTGATCCGTTCCAGTGATCTTCCACGGGCCGTTTATTGCTCGTTTTTCTAGGTATTTTTTTACTTGTGGAGGCACCATAAATACAACTACCAACTAATTTTCATGATGGGTCCGACGCCCGCGAATCCCGCCTTGGCGGGGAAAATCCCCCCTCGCCCCCCTTTAATAAAGGGGGGTTGGGGGGATTTGAAAACTATTCTCTAACGAATACAAACGCAAAAATATTTTTTACATCCTGCTCGACCCCCCCTCACCCCATCCCTCTCCCACCAGGGGAGAGGGGGGTTCCGGACGGACATTAACTAACCAACTAACTTATCTTTTAACTTCTTGAGGATGATCGCCGCTGGATCCGCATTTCTGTCCACCCAGTGGATCAATATCCCCTGTCGCTCCATCCGGCGGAACCAGGTTTCCTGGCGTTTGGCAAACTGATGGATGGCGCTGTTCAGCTTCTGGAACATATCATTCCTGTTCAGCTCACCCTTAAGAAACTTGGCCACAAACCGATATTCCAGCCCATAGAACTCCAGGGTCTCAAAAGAGGCTCCTTTTTTTACAAGCTCTTTTACCTCTTCGATCATTCCACCATTCAAGCGTTCGCGAAGGCGCCTGGTGATTCTTTGCCGCAGAATCTCTCTCTCCAACCTTATCCCGAACACGATCGGCTTTATTTCAGGAAAAGGCGATGGCGGAAACTCTCTTTCCCCTCTGAATTCGGCGATTTCGATGGTCCGCGTCAAACGTTCGCGGTCAAGCAGATCGGTGGTGTTGTGCAATTTGGGGTTTGCCCCCTTAAGCCGGGCGGCTAGATTCTCCAGGGAGAGAGGGGCAAGCTCCTGGCGAAGCCTGGGATTCTCGGGCACCTCCAGGAGCCGGTATCCTCTGAGCACGGCGTCGAGGTACATCCCTGTTCCCCCGACCACAATGGGAAGCCGGCCGCGCGCCTGAATCCCGGTAAAGGCTTCAATAAAACGACGCTGGAATTCGAAGACATTGAACTCATAACCCGGGTCGACAATGTCGATGAGATGGTATGGGACGGAGCCGTATTCCTCCAGGTCCTTGCCAGTGCCGATATCCATTCCCCGGTAGACCTGTCTGGAGTCGGCAGAAATGATTTCTCCATTCCGGGAGCGGGCTACCTCCACTCCCACTTTCGTCTTGCCGGAAGCCGTCGGGCCCAGGATGACCAAAAGATTAAAATTCAAAACAAATCTCCTTTATAAAAGAGGTCTGTCGCGGTCTTTAGATAAGCTCTAAATGTTAACCTTATAACCTACTATACTGACTGTCTAATTTCAGATTTTGGGGCACTAGAAAAAACGTTAGGAGGGGCATGGCCCTGGAAAATAATTTCTTCAAGATAACCGGGTGGATGACGATAAGAAAATGGGAGGGTCGGAATAAGTAATTGGGAATGTAGCCCAACCGACCCTCTTCATCCAAGCGGTGGGGGGGTAGGGTTGCCCCGCCCTGCCCCTCCTTTGGCTCAACCCCAATCCTGGGAGGTCAGAGCTTTCCTCCTTTCGACTGACCTCCCTTGCACTCTATTAAACCCCAGCACGGGTCAAAAAATAACGAAAAATTTCTGCTCGCTTGCCGCACCATCTTCTCCGAATCATAATGGCTTATCGTATTAAATTCAACTGTATGAGGCACACTCTGCAAAGATCCAAAACACCCTCCAGATTCTTCCCCAACGATGGAAAATGAAAACCCACAAGAAAATCCTTAAGTTTCTTATGAATATGGCCGAAATTCAGGTAGGAATTAGGATTAGGATATGAAAATATGAGCGAAGGTTAAAATTCATCCGATGAAGATTTTGGATAACAGAGGGCAGTCCGATCTCGATCCCCGGAGCAGAATTAGATGGCTGAGATTGATCAGATAAAGGTTGAAAACGAGGAAGACCTACAAATTCTCACCGAAATCGAAGAAAAGGTGATGAACCATATCAACCTGGGGTTTGATAGCCAGGTCCTGGAAACTCTCGATCGTGAGGATGTAACCAGAAAAGAGATCGAGGCATTGCAAGGGCGCATTAGCAATGAAGTCGTCACCCGACTCTTCAGCGTGGGAAACTCCATCTACTACGGGAGATTACGGGCGGGAAAATTTTCCGATTTTTCCGAAATCATCCTGCGCTTGGGGACGGAGCCGGCGAAAATATATATCCTCTCCCTCTCTGCATTTTTCGTGAAAGGTGATGAAGAATTCCGATCATTGGCTGCCCGGGCCTTTATGATTTCCATGCTTGGAAAAATGCTGGCGAAACAAATGGGCATGAAAGAGGAGGATGCGAAAAAAGTTGAGCTGGGCGGATTATTCCTGAAGGTGGGGAAAGTGTATATGCGTCTTTATGAACGGCAGAGAGGAGAGCCCTTGGAGCGAACATTTGTGACCAAATACTATCGCTATCTGGGGTCAAAAATGGTTGAGAGATTCAAACTGCCCGATTTTCTCCTCGAGGTCCTTTCCAGCCCAGTATGCAATTTTACCGAGAGTGCTTTGAATATTCGGGGCGTCGTTCAGCTAGCCCATGCCATCGTGGATAAGAACTTTGCGAATTATGGGAAGTTTATCATTCAGTCACCGATGCCCGATAAGGAAGGATTGGTGATCAGCACGCTGGGTTCAATCATGGCCAACCAGCTGGATGCTATTGGCCTGGGATCTTTTCTGGAAATTGTCCCCACCCTTTCCCTGCGACAAGAGATCCACCTAGCCAGAACGAGTAACTCGAAGTCTCAGGCCGCAACTTACTGATCCTTTCTTTGCCAGAAATACCCGCATTTCTTCTTCCCCTACGCGATGGGAAAATGTCCCCGCCCGAAAAAAATTCTTGACATAGAAAAGTGCATAATGTATAAATTATACAAATCAAGGATCTATTGGGAAAGGCGGCATGCAGAAGATCAAGCATTCCCAGCTATCTCTGGGGAACCAGGCCTACCAGGAGTTGAAACGCATCATTCTGGAACGCCAGATTCATCCCGGGGGCAAGCTGAATGAGGGGGACCTGGCCAAGGCCCTGGGGATCAGCCGGACGCCCGTGCGCGAAGCCATCAACCGGCTGGAGAAAGAGGGGCTGGTCGAAATCTTTCCGCAGCGGGGTGCCTTCGTCGTCCAGTTTTCAGCAAAAGACATCTTCGAGCTTTTTTTGATCCGGGAAAACCTGGAGGGTCTAGCCGCCTACCTGGCCGCGGGGAATATCAACGGACCTTCCCTGGCCAAGCTGGAGACCTGCCTTCAGGGGTTCGAGGAGCCCTTCAGCGAAAAGGATACCCGCCGATACGCCCGCGAAGATTTCAAGTTTCATCAGACGATTGTCATGCTTTCCGATGCCCGGCGGCTGATTAATTTGGTCTCCGCTCTTCACGACCACATCCGCATGTTTCGCTTGACCACCGTGGGGTTATCCGGCCGGATGAAAGCTTCTCTGGCCGAGCATCGATATCTTCTGGAAGCCCTGCGAAAGAAGGAACCTGAAGAAGCCGAGCGCAGGATGAGAGAACACATTCGCCATGTGCGGGATGGGGTCATGGCGAACGTCAGTTTTTTCCTGAGTGGGGCAGAGAAACACCCGTCCAAAATCAAGGAGGAAAAGCAATGGCGCAATTCAGCTACCAGCTCGTCGAGGATACGGCCAAGGAGCTTTACATCCGGGCCCTGAAGATCCTGCCCCCGGATGTACGCGAGGCCTTGAGAAAAGCCTATGACCGGGAGACAACCCCTACGGGAAAAGAGATCTTCCGGACCTTTCTGCGCAACGTGGAAGTGGCTGACGGGCAGGATGTCCTAATCTGCCAGGACACGGGGCTGCCCATTTACATGGTCAAGATCGGCAGCAAATTTTCGGTTGACGGCGCCCGCGTGTCTGCCGCTCTGAAAGAAGGTGCCAATCGGGCCACGCTGGAGCATCCCTTCCGCGGCAGCTCCACTCATCCGGTCACCCGGGTCAACCCGCAGACCAGCGTGGGTGAAGGGTTGCCCATCATTTATTGGGACTTCGTTCCCGAGAACGACTTTTTGGACATCCTCATGGTTCCTAAGGGGTCGGGATCCGAGAATATGAGCGCCATGAAGATGTTCATCCCCGCAGACGGGGTCGCTGCGCTAAAGAAGTTCGTCGTGGATACGGTTTTGCAATCCGGCTCCAATCCCTGCCCCCCGGGAGTTATCGGGGTGGGAATCGGGGGAACAGCCGACCTCGTTAGCAAGCTGGCCAAAGAAGCCATCGCCCGGCCGGTCGGGTCGCATAACCACGATCCACTTTTTGCCAAGATGGAAGATGAGCTCTATGAAGCCATCAACTCGCTGGGTTTGGGGCCCATGGGCCTGGGAGGGTCGGTATCCACCTTAGCCGTACACATAGAGTGGGCTTACACCCATATCACCCAGAACCCGGTTGCCGTGAATACCCAGTGCTGGCCGGCCCGGAGAGCGCGGGCGAAGATCTACCCCGATGGAAGGGTGGAGTACGGGTTTTAAATACAGGGTGTCGGGTGTAGGGGGTCGGGTGTAGAGGAAGAAAGGTGAAACGTCACGCGCCAGGAGTGGAGCAGTAGGCGAGAGGGGAAAGGAGAAGGAAATGGCCACATATACTTTGGCAACACCGCTGACGGAGGAAGTCGTCAGAAAGCTCTATGTACGCGATACCGTGATTCTCAACGGAACCATTTTTGGGATCCGTGACCTTACTCAAATCCGCATCTTCGACCACAAGATGGACCCGCCCGTTTCCCTGAAAGGTGCGGTTTGTTTGCACACCGCCCCGAGTCTAAAAAAGGTGGGAGATCACTGGGAAAAGATCTGCGTGGGCACCACCACCAGCGGACGCATGGACCGCTTTACACCCGGACTCATGGAAAAGTACGGGGTGCGGGCCATCATCGGCAAGGGCGGCCAATACCAGGCGAGTTTGGAAGCCATGAAAAAATTCGGGGGGTGCTACCTGGCCATCGTCGGCGGGGCCGCTGCCCTGGAGACGAATCAGATTGTGGAGGTGGAGAAAGTCTATTGGGAAGATATTCATCCGGAGGCGCTCTACCAGTTCCGGGTCAAGGACTTCGGGCCTCTGACCGTGGCCATGGATTCACACGGCAATCATCTCTACTTCGAGATCAAAGCCCAGGCAGAGAAGAAACTGCCGGAGATCTACAAGCGTTTGGGTATTCCCGTTTAACTCGGTGGTGTCTGTCTCCTTTTTGATTCACATTGTTTGAAAGCCAAATTTCTTAAAATTTTACATGATGGGTTCGAGACCCACGGACGATGAAAATCCCCCCTTGCCTCCCTTTCGTAAAGGGGGGTTGGGGGGATTTGAAAGTTACTTTCTACGTAATGAGCATGACCTTTCTTTTCTTCTACCTTCCCTATTTTAGCCTCGGGATTTTCTTCCTGGGCATCCTGTACCGTTTCTGGCGCTGGGCCAAAACGCCCGTGCCCCTGCGCATCGTCGTTCCCCCTGCGCCCGGGTCTCGGTTGGGTGTCGTCCGGAGGCTGGTTGGGGATGTTCTTTTATTTCCCAATCTTTTTCGGGGTGACAAACTCCTCTGGGCAGGGGGGTTTTTGCTGCACATTTTCCTGTGGCTGGTTATCCTCAGGCATCTGAGGTATTTCCTTTACCCCGTGCCCGGATGGGTGGCGGCCATTCAAACTCTGGGCCTTTATGCCGGCTATCTCATCCCTTTGCCCCTGGCTTTTTTGCTCGCGCGCCGGCTGGTCATCGACAGGGTCCTCTATATCTCGATTTTGGGTGACTACTTTGCTCTCGTCCTCCTTCTGGCCATCGCCGTCAGCGGCGTCTTGCTGAAGGTTTTTTTCAGGACCTATATCGTCGATGTCAAAGCTCTCGTCCTCGGTCTGGTCCATTTTCAGCCGCTTATGGCAGATGCCCACTGGCTCTTTTCCCTGCATTTCCTGCTGGTGATGGCTTTGTTGATTTACTTTCCCTTCGGCAAGCTTATGCATTCCGGGGGTCTGCTCCTGAGCCCGACGCGTAACCAGCGGGCGAATTTCGAGCGGCGGTTCGTCAACCCCTGGGATTTCCCCGTGTCTTACAACGCCCTGAACCTCTCTTCACCCGAAAAATACGCCCAGGCCCTCGTGGCATCTCGCAAAGGGGAAAAAGAATGAGGATGCCGGTTCCCGCCCCGGGGATAAGTATCGGAGCTTCGCAAAGCCAGCGCTGCCATCCGGCCAAAGAGAAGGATATGCTCAAGATCGACCTGCCCAAAGAGCGCCTTCCCGATTGGAAAGAGACCATGCTGAAGAAGATGGCCGAAGTGCTGGATAAATACCGGTCCGTCCGCCTCTTCCTGGATATTTGCGTGAAGTGCGGAGCCTGCGCCGACAAGTGCCAATTTTTCCTGGGAACCGGAGACCCGAAGAACATGCCCGTGGCCCGGGCCGATCTGCTCAGGAAGGTGTATAAACGCTACTTCACCTGGGGAGGAAAAATATGGGGCCGGGCCAACGAAGCCGAAGAACTGAATGAGGCAGTCCTCCAGGATTGGTACACCTATTTTTATCAGTGCAGCGAATGCCGCCGCTGCTCGGTCTTTTGCCCTTACGGGATCGACACGGCAGAGATCACCATGGCCGCGCGGGAGATCATGGCCGCGGCGGGAGTCGCCACCAAATATGTCACCGAAGTGGTGGCCAAGGTGTACGATGCCGGCAATAACCTGGGCATCTGGCCGGCAGCATGGAAAGATAATTGCTCCTTCCTGGAAGAAGACCTTAAAGACACCGAAGGCTTGGATATCAAGTTCCCCGTGGACGCAGTAGGGGCAGAGGTTCTGCTCGTTCCCCCTTCCGCGGACAACTTCGTAAACACCAACACCATGATCGGCTATGCGAAGATGTTTCACGCCGCCGGAATATCCTGGACGACCAGCACCTACTGCAATGAAGGCGGAAACTTCGGGCTCTTCTTGAATTATGCCAACCTGAAGAAGGTGAACAACCGGATTCTGGAGGCGGCCCGCCAGCTGAAGGTGAAAAAAATCTACTGGGGTGAGTGAGGGCATGCCTGGAGGGCCGGTCTGGCCTTCACTGCCACGTTGAGCGGTCCCATGGACTTTTTGGAAGTGCCTTATCCGATGCACATAGGCGACCTGACCTGGGAGTTGCTTTCGAAAGGGGCGTTTAAGATTGACAGGACGGCCAATGATTCCCTGCGGGTAACGTACCATGACCCCTGTAACGTGGCCCGGGCTGCGGGATATTTCGAACCGCCAAGAAACATCATCCGGGCGACGTGCAATCATTTTGTGGAAATGCACCCGGACACCATCCGGGAAAAAACCTACTGCTGCGGTGCGGGCGGCGGGCTCCTGGCGGATGAGATCATGAAAATTCGCCTGGCTGGAGGCCAGCCGCGGGCAGAGGCCTGCCGCTCAACGGGAGCTAATTACCTGGCGACCATCTGCGCCATCTGCAAGGCCAACCTCCCGGAGGTCATGAAGCATCATCGAGTAGATTGCGAAGTCGGCGGCGTTCATGACCTGCTGGGACGGGCATTGGTACTGAAATAATTCTTTGGGACGCAGATGAACGCAGATTTTAAGGATTTTATTCAATAAAAAGATCATTTTGACGACCTTGGCTTACTTTAGGCAGTTAATTTGGAAAAATGATTTTCTGCGCAGATCTGCGGGAATCAGCGTCCGAATGAATTGTGCATGAGCCGGCGATGCGGATTTTGAATTACCTGAGCGTAATGCTTTTGATGTGGGCTCTCGGTATCCCCAGTTGTCAGCAGGTGCAAAAGCCGGAGCTGAAAGGGGAGGGGCCTCTGGCGATAACCGTGGATCGCGGAACTTCTGCCCCCGAGTCCCACACCCCCCTGGAGCGCTGGCGGACCCTGCATGTGGAAGCCCTAAATCGGGGAGATTTTTCCCAGAGGGAGTGCGTCCTCTGCCACAACCCCAAAACGGGCTGCAATCAATGCCATGGGTATGTGGGCGCGAAAGAGATCTCGGTCGCTGAAGCCTCCCTTTACTGGCCAGAGACGAAAAGGGAGTAGAGATGAGATGTTCCGGTATGAGGTCAAAGGGATGACTGAGGCGTCCGTAAAAACGCCCGAGAAAGTTCCAGATCGAGTGGACTGCGGGACCCAGGATTTCATTACCACTCGCAGAGGACTGCTCAAAGGGATCTGCAGTTTTTTTCTGGCAGCCGGACTGGGCAGTATCATATACGGGTTATATCGTTTTCTCGCTCCCAGTGGGGGATCTGCTCCTGCTTTAGAGATTCCGCTAAGCGAAATTGCCGCGAGAGGAGATACCGCTTTTCAGTATGGAGGATCGCCGGGAATCCTGATTCAAGGAGAGGACGGAAGCTTCAGGGCCTTTTCTCTGGTCTGCACCCACCTGGCCTGCACAGTCGTCTGGATTCCGGAGAAGAAGGAGTTTTACTGCCCCTGTCATGATGGCCATTTCGATGCGGAAGGCAATGTACTGAGCGGTCCTCCACCCTCGCCCCTGGAGCGCTGGAGGGTCCAGGTGAAGGATGACAGGGTTCTGGTGGGAGAAGGTTAGTACCGTGTCTCAGAAGTTCGTTTCATAATTCATAGCACCTCAGAGGGCCCGGGGTCCGGGATGCTGCACTTGGCATCCTGAGGCGCTGGTCCTTTCATTGATGAGGCGGGAAAAGGCGCCCCGCCTCCTTTTGCGGAGACCCGGTGGGAGCATCGGGTTAGGTATTATCCCGGCCGAGGCTGCCCGCGCGCAGCACCCCGGACCCCGGGCCACGGCAAGGTGGGTAGAAATTCTCACCCGAATATATGACGCAAATTTTCGCAATCGAGTATTAGGATGAGCAAAGGAATATCACAGGGAAAAACCCACATGAAGGCCAATTCCGATTTCTTCACCTACGCGCTGTGGGGAACCTTTGCCCTGACCTTGTTTTCGGGGATATTTTTGGCGGTTTATTACGTCCCCACCTTCGCCCAGGCTTTTTCTTCCGTGGAGCGGCTGAATGACCAGGTGCCCTTCGGCTGGTTGATTCACCGGGCTCACGGTTCGGGGGGAAATTTCTTCCTCATCCTCATGCTCCTCTATCTCCTGCGGGTTTTTTACGGGGGAGAATACAAGATCGGCTCACGGGCCGGATGGGTGTTGGGGGTCCTTTCTCTCTTCCTTACAGTCTGGACGAATCTCAGCGGGTTTTTCTTGCCCCTATCACAGGCGGCCTTCTGGGGGACCTCCACGGTCCTGTCGAACCTGTCTTCCATCCCCTGGGTCGGCAGCTTCGCAGTTGACTTCATCAGGGGCGGGAAAGAGCTGGGAGGTTCGGCCCTGGTTCGTCTTTACAGTATGCATCTTGGCTTTTCCGCCCTGATCGCCTTGCTGCTCTTCTGGCATCTTCGGCTGAAATTTGCGGAGAGGGAGACTGAGGAAGGCGGCCTACAAAGGTTCAAGGGGGCCTTGTTCGCAGCAGCCGTCGCGGGGCTCCTCCTGGCTTGCGTAACTTTTGTCCCCGGCTGGTTCTCCGACCCACTCAAAGAGGCAGCCAATCCCATGATCAATCCGGAGCGGGTCTCACCGCCCTGGTACTTCCTCTTTCTGGAGGAGACGCTCAAGTTCATTGCCAGAGATTACCCGGCCTGGAGTTTAGCTTCGATTGTCCTGGCCGTTCTTTTGATCTTCCTTTTCCCTTACATGGATCGGAATCCTGAACGATCCCTTCTTAACCGTCCCTTGGCTCTCGGGCTGGGGGCTGCATTTTTAGTCGTCCTGGTTTACTTCAGCCTTTTGGGGACAGCTAACGCTCGCTACGGAGAAAAAATAATCCTGCCGGATAAGACCCTTTCGGCCCAAGAGGTCCGTGGAGCCCGTGTGTTCGCGGAGAAGAATTGCGCCTATTGCCACCAGGTTTACGGGAGGGAAGGAAGACGGGAAGGGCCGGATATGGCCGTCGTCCGGCAGCGACAGCGGTCACCGGAATGGATCCAGCGTTTCATCCTGAACGCCCGGGTTTATCAGCCCGGGACAACCATGCCCCGCTACGAAATCCCCCTGGAAGATTTGGAAGCCCTGAGCGCTTACCTTCTTTCTCTGGATTCTCAGGGGAATAAATTCATGGCCGTAGACCGCAAGCAATTTCTCGCTTATGCCCCTTTTCTCCAATTTGGAGGGGCCGGAGGAGAAGGAGGAAGATGAGCAAGGTTTCCATTCCGGTCGTCCAGACAGACATCCTCATCCTGGGGGCCGGGGGAGCCGGGCTTTGTGCCGCCCTGCACGCGGCCGATTCCGGGAAAAAGATAAAGATCCTGATCGTCACCAAGGCGATTATCGGCAAGGGAGGATGCTCGCGTATGGTACAGGGGGGCTACAACGTGGTCCTCAACCCGGCCGACTCTTTCGAAAAGCATTTTCAGGATACGCTCAAAGGGGGACAATTCATCAATAATCAGGACCTGGCCTGGACATTGGTGAATGTGGCTCCGGAGCGGATCAAGGAGATGGAGACCAAATACGGCTGTTTCTTCGACCGGAATCCGGACGGGACCATCCACCAGAAACCTTTTGCCGGGCAGAGTTTTGACCGGACCGTGCATAAAGGAGACCTCACCGGCATCGAGATTGTGTCGCGTCTTTCCGAGCAGGTATTCAGCCGGGAGATTGATTACCTGGACGAACATCGCGCCCTCGAGCTCCTTTGGGACAAAGAGGGGACCCGGATCGTCGGTGCGCTGGTCCTGGATGTGGGCCGGGGGGAGTTTCTCGTGGTTCACGCCCGGGCCACGCTTGTGTGCACAGGCGGGGGGCCCACGATGTACAAGCTTTTTGCGCCTTCCCTGGACAAATCCGCCGACGGCATCGCCCTCTGCTACCGGGCAGGGGCCGAAATGGTGGACATGGAGATGGTCCAGTTCCATCCGACAGGCCTGCTTGTCAAAGGCTCAAATACTTCGGGCACCCTTCTGGAGGAGGGCCTCAGGGGGGCGGGCGCTCAGCTTTTTAACGCCCCGGGGGAACGCTTCATGGAGAGGTATGCTCCGGAGGTGAAAGAGCGGGCCACCCGGGATGTAGTTTCCCGGTCCAGCTTCATGGAGATTCGGGCCGGAAGGGGGACGCCGAACGGGGGAGTGTTCATCGACGCCTCGGTGATAGGACCCAAATTCGTCGAAAAAAATTTCCCGGGCATGGTTGAACGCTGCCGGGATTATGGATTCGACCTGGCTCACCAGCGTGTGGAGGTCTCACCCACCGCCCATTTCTTCATGGGGGGTGTCAGGATCAGCACGCGGTGCCTGACCCAACTGGAAGGATTATATGCCGCTGGGGAAGACGCCGGGGGTGTTCACGGCGCCAATCGCCTGGGGGGAAACGGAATCGCCGATTCCACGGTCTTCGGGGGAATCGCCGGCGATTCGATGGCCAACGATGTGATCGGCCGGGAACTGGCCCCCTTTGATGAAAAACAAGTTACCGAAATCATCAAACAGGCGGAAGCCCCGCTGAAGCGGGAAGGATTGGACCCTTACCCCCTGAGAGAGGCGCTCCGCTTGAGCAACTGGGAAAAGCTCGGGATCATCCGGGAAGGGAAGGGGCTGCGGGAAGGTATGCAGACCATCCAGGAATTGAAAGAAAAAATGGATCATGCAGGGACTGCGGGCGGGCCGGCCTATAACATCGCCTGGAACGACTGGTTGAACATGCGCAACCTGCTGGACGCATCCGAGATGGTCGGGCGTTCAGCCCTGGAACGCCAGGAGTCCCGCGGCGCCCATTACCGGAGTGATTTCCCGGAAAAGAACAACCGGGAATATCTGAAAGACTTCTATATCAAGCGAGAAAGCGGAGAGATGAAGATTTATGACCGCCCCGTGGTTTTAAATCGCTTGAAGCCGGAAGATATCAGGTTTGAATAAAAGAAAATTCTGCCACAGAGTCCACAGAGAGCACAGAGAATTGGACCAGATCAAAAAGCGTATGACAGAAAACTAAGTAGCCATTTTTGGCTTCTTTTTGCCTTTTGAATTTATGCATCTCGGTGTCCTCTGTGTTCTTTGTGGCTAAAAATTAAGGAGAAAAAAATGGCCAATGGGAGCGAATGGATTCTGAAGAGGGAAGTGGGGGATGCTCAGGTCTGGCGGAAAACGCTGCCGGGGATGTGGGCCTGGCTGCTGCAAAGGGTGTCGGCCATACTCATCCTGCTCTTCTTGACCCTGCATTTCTTCTTGCCCTATCGCCGGCCGCTGCAGTTCCTGTTGCTCCTGGTGGTCGCCGTACATGCCTCCCTGGGGATAAGGGTTTTCTTGATGGACCTGGGCGCCAACGTGAAGACGCAAAAAGCTCTCTTCATCGTAGGCCTTCTCCTGGCTGCTTTCGGGTTGTTTTTCATCTGGAGCTACCTGCCTCTCGGGGGATGAAACGGATTTATTCACCGCAGAGAACGCAGCACGGCGTAGCCGCAAGCAAAAGAAATCACCCCCTCCCTACCCTCCCCCCTCGAGGGCTGATCTTGGCACACACTGGACACAGGGGGTGCGACAATGGGCTTTTACAATGTCATATAACGCGATTGTAAAAACTCAATTAGTTTTCAACTTGTTATTCTCCCCTCCCTTGAGGGGAAGGGATTAAGGGGAGGGTGAAAGAAGTCCATTTTGTCCACCCCCACCCTCACCCTCCCCCATCAAAGGGGG
>Ga0315295_10003381_pt1 | contig 13591 bp, 7 predicted proteins | sample YL17G14_0_MG_FD_204453 | JGI IMG/M metagenome (GOLD analysis project Ga0315295, IMG submission 204453) | Sediment microbial communities from Yellowstone Lake, YNP, Wyoming, USA - YL17G14_0 | ecosystem: Environmental > Aquatic > Freshwater > Lake > Sediment | place: USA: Wyoming | collected...
CCCCTCCCTCTTTTTCTGTTATAAGTTTTAATTCCCCATACGTTTTCTTAAAGAATCCTGAACCATCACCTATTTGTCTTTTGTCTCCTTATCACCTCCTTTCTTAAAATTTTTAACGAGAGGCCTTCTTGATATACAATCGCGCTGTAGTGGGTGAGCGTCTCAAAGGTAAAATCCAATCTAATATCGTTGTATAGGGTATACTGTTTTTTTTAAAAAACCCGTCCCATAAGACGGTTTAAGTCAGTTAAATCTTGCCATCCTAAAATAGATAATTAAATTTTAGACCCCAAGACTGAACTTATTTTACACATCTTAAAAATAATTGCAAGTAAAAAATTCCACACAATATAAAGCCAAATTGAATTGAACCCTATAACCGTTTTATATAAAGGTAACACTTTAGCGCTTTGAAAAAGACCGTCTAATCCCCCTCTATCTCTCTTTGGTCTCCGACCCAGAGCGGTCTCTGACCCGGAGGGCAAAAGGGGGATGTATTTCTCCTCGCTTTGGTATCTTTTCCCTGCCGAAAGCAGGCAAAGGGAGGTGGGGAGGGATTTTAGAGTGCGATTTCAAACAGCTAAATTGATACATATAAAGTTAATCTCTCTTTACACCAAACCCTATAAAAAAGCCGTTATCCGAAATTTTATTATCGGATAGCGGCCCGACTATCCAGCTATTTAACCTCCAGAAACATTAGGATATATTTCTGGACCCAAAGCAAAAATATATAAAAGTATTTTAAATGTCAAGGATTTTTAGTTTCTGGCCTTCTGTGAGCGAGCGAAAGGCAGGGCTCTTAATTTAACCGCACGGAGACCACCTTCGAGACCCCGGGGGTTTCCATGGTAATCCCGTAGAGGGTTCGGGCGGCTTCCATGGAACTCTTGTTGTGGGTGATCAGGATGAACTGAGACGTTTTTGAAAATTCCTTAACCAATTCGATAAATCGATTGATGTTTGCATCATCTAAGGGGGCGTCCACCTCATCGAGCAAACAGAAGGGAATCGGTTTGATCATGAAGAGCCCGAAAAGCAAAGCCGTGGCGACTAAAGCTTTTTCTCCTCCGGAGAGGAGATCAATATTCTGAAGTTTCTTTCCCGGGGGCTGGGCAATGATATCAATCCCTGTGGTCGCAGGGTCCTGTTCATCCAAAAGGATCAGGCTGGCTTGTCCACCCTTGAAGAGTCTCGCAAATACCTCTTTAAATTTTTCATTGACCAAATGGAAGGTTTCTAAAAATCGTTTCGTCGTCGTCCGATTGATCCGAAGGATCGCCTTCTTTAAGGAATCGAGAGCCTGGTGAAGGTCGGCCTGTTGTTCTGAAAGGAAATCGTGCCGCTGTTTCAACTCCTGATATTCCTCAATGGCCATCAGATTGACTTCTCCAAATCCTTCCAACGCATTTTTTAATTCTCCCAACCGTTTTGACATCTCCTCCTTCGGAAGCTCTTCAGGAGAGGTTCCAAGGGAGGTGGAAAGCGTGGCCCCATATCGTTCTTTCATCGACTCCTGAAGGTGAGCCAGTTTCAATTGAACCTCAGAGGCCAGGATTTCTTCCTCGTGAATCCTCTGCCTCACCTCCTCCAATTCCCGACGCAGGTATTTGGAGGAAGCCTCTACTTCCTTCCACTCATTCAAGAGAGTCTCCACTTTCTCTTTTTGAGCGGAGAGACCTTCTTCTTTGAGACGATGTTGTTTGAGATCCTCTTCCAACTCTTCTTCCCTTTGTTGGATTTTCTCACGAAGGGAAGTCGATTCCTCCCGGCATTCCCTGATCCCCTTTACTTTTCTAAAAATCTGCTCCTTCAGAGTCCTCTGGGCTTCCGAGAGATTTTGGATCTGACCTTCCAGCCCTTTCTGTTTCTCTTCGAGGGAAGCCAAGAAGACCTTCCTCTCCGTAAGCTTTCCTCCCAGGTCTTCTGTCCCTTCCCCGATTTCCCCCACCTTCTTCTTCCATGACTGGACTTGTTCTTCTCTCTCCTTTTTCGCTGTCTCTTCTCTCTCCATTTGTGCCGACACTTCTTTCTTCTCTTTCTCTAAATCTTGAGCCTCCTCTTCGAGCTGTTTCTGTTCAAATTGGATGACCTCCACCCTCTGATGGAATTGGGAGATCTCTTTTTTCAGCCCTTCTAAATCCCTTTCCTGATGGAGGAGCTCAATCTCCTTTTCCTGAATCTCCTTCTTCCTCCACTCTAACTGGTTCTCCTTCTCACCGATCTCTTTTTGGATCCGTTCTTCCTCATCACAGGCTTTTCGGTAAACCCCTTCCTCCTCATTGATCTTTACCTCTAATTCTCTGATCTCCCTTCTTCTCTCCAAAATGCTTAGGCCTTGATCAAGACTCCCTCCTGAAATGACCCCGGACCGTTCCACCACCGCCCCTTCCAACGTGACCAGGGTTCCAAATCCTCCCTCCCTTTTCATCCCGTGGAGGGCTTCTTCCAAATGTTCGACGATACCAACATCTCCAATCAGAAATTCTGCAATGGGGGCAAATCCCTCCTTTACCTTCACGAAACGAGAAAGAGGAATGAGTTCCTTCTCTTCCTGACAGATTCGATTTCCCATCTCGATCCCTTGAACCCCTCTGGGAATGAAACTTCCTCGCCCGAGTGATTCTCTTTTGAGGAAGTCAATCGCATCGATCCCTTCCTTCTCCCCCTCCACAATCAAATATTGCAATCGCTGTCCTAAAACGGCTTCAAGAGGAATCTCATATTTCGGATCGGGTTCCAGTATATCGGCCACGGCTCCTAAAATTCCCTTCCATTTCTCCTGATCCTCCTTCTTTCGCAGGAGGATCGACCTCACCCCTTCTTCATATCCTTCATAATTCTCTTGAAGCTCTTTGAGGGAGAGGTAGCGAGAGCGGTCCTGCCTCAGGGTCTCTTCCGATGCGGACCGCTCGCTTCGTTTCTGACGCAAGATTTCTTTTAATCCCTCGATCTCTCCTTCCCATCGAACCTTCTCTTCCTGATAGATCGACTGGATGGAAAAGCTGAGCTCTCTCTCCCTTGTCTTCTCAGAGAGGGCCTCTTCCAATTGTTTGAGCTTCTGGCTCACGCCTTCAAATTCTTCACTATTGGAACGAATTCTCTTCTGAAAATCCTCTCTCCTCTCTTCCAGGTGAGCGAAGCGGTTTTTGAGAGAGGTCATTTGAGTCAGGGTGTCGATCAACAGACCCTTCTGAGCTTCCAATTCTTCTGAGAGCTCTTGATAGGTGGTTCTAAATTCATTGAACAGGATCTCCCACTCTTTCAGGACCTCTTCGTGTTCACGGCGTTCCTTTTCTAAGTCCTGCTTGGACTGTTCTGTTCGTTTCCGCTCTCTTCGAGTCCCTCTCCAGCCCTGGAGGGACTCTCGGACCTCTTCAATCAATTGATTCTCCTGTTTTTGAAAACCCACCCCTTCCCTTTTGAAAAATTCGATTTCGTTCTCCGTCTTTTGAATCTTTCTGCTCAGTTCGAAAATTTCCTGTTGGAGGCTTCGGAGCTTTTCCTCTTCTTCCATTCCTCTCAGCCTCCTGGTTTCGACGAAGGCCTCCTTCTGGGCTGTTTGAGTCGAAATCCCCATCTCTCGGTCTCGAAGGGCCTTGAGGTAACCCCTTGCCGCCTCTCCCTTCTCTGAGAGTTCAGTATATTCCTGAAGGGCAAAACGGATTTCGATCTCCTTGACCTCCTTCCGTATGGCCTTATACTCCTCTGCCCGTTTCACCTGCCGCTCCAGAGTGACGATCTGTCGTTTCACCTCGGCGATGATGTCCTGAATTCGAAGAAGGTTTTGTTGCGTGGCCTCCATCTTCATCAGGGCGAGTCTTTTCCTCTCCTTGTATTTAGCGATGCCCGCGGCCTCTTCAATCAAAAAACGCCGATCCTGAGGATTGGCATTGATGAGATGTTCCACCCTCCCTTGTTCCACAATCGAGTAACCGTTCAGCCCAATCCCGGTATCCAACAAGAGATCCGTGATATCTCGCAATCGGCAAGGCACTTTATTAATCAGGTATTCACTCTCTCCGGATCGATAAAGTCTTCGGGTGACCGTGATCTCACTGTAGGGCTTATATTCCTCCGGAGCGGATCCATCCTCATTGGAGAAAGTCAAATTGACCTCTGCCATCCCCAAAGGTTTCCTACCGTCTGTCCCGTTGAAGATGACATCCTCCATCAACTTTCCACGTAAGTGTTTGGCGCTCCGCTCACCGATGACCCAGAGCACCGCATCGACGATATTGGACTTGCCACAACCATTGGGACCCACGATCGTTGTGATTCCCCCCGGAAAACTGAGGTGGAGGCGATCCACAAAGGATTTGAATCCGATGACCTCAAGCGATTTAAGTTTCATGAAAGTCCATTCCTGCAAACAACCCTTCAAAGTGAAAATTGCAAAATTTAAATTGATGAAACCGTAAAAAGTCCAATGGAGCCCATTCATGTCATTCCCATGGAAATGGGAATCCAGTGAATTCAAATAGTTCTGGACTCCTGCTGGAGTTCATCCCGATGAAAATCGGGGCAGGAGTGACAGATTGGCATATTTCTTACGAAATCATTAGAATTGTTTTTGATAGACTTTATTCTTAAATTTTCCAATTTTCATTTTGCATTTTATATTAAGTCACGACTTCCTCTTAATATATTCGATCGCCCTTTCGATTCTCCTGATCACCTCTCCCTTACCCAGAACCTCCATCACTTCATCGATGGGAGGGCTGATGGTTCTACCGGTCAAGGCCACCCGAAGGGGTTGGGCGACCTTCACCAGAGGTTCTCCTCGCGTTTCGGCCAATTGTTGAATCAGTCGATGGGCATTCTCTTTTCCTAAAATCGCCTCTTTCGAGAGAGACAGGGTCATCTGCTCCAACATCGACACGGTCTCTTGATTTAAAAATTTAACGGCCGCTTTCTCATCATAAACAACCTCTTCACAGAAGTAAAATTCTGAGAGTTCAGCCATCTCCACTAAGGTCTTGACCCTCTCCCTGAGAGAGAGGACAGCCTTTCTTAAAAGATTGGGATCGAGGTTCGAATACCCCTTGGCTTCAATAAAAGGCTGAACCTTCTGAACCAGTTCGTCCAACTCTATTTTCTTGATATACTGAGAATTAATCCAATCCAGCTTCCCTGGATTAATGGCAGCGGCCGATCTCCCCACGGCCTCCAAACGGAATTTCTCGATCAACTCTTCAAGGGAAAATTCCTCTTGGTCGCCATAGGACCATCCCAAGCGGACCAAATAATTGACCACCGCCTGGGGAAGATAGCCCATCTTCTGGTATTCCATAACCGATTGAGCGCCATGTCGTTTGGAAAGTTTTTTCTTGTCAGGACCGAGGATCATCGGGACATGACCAAATTTCGGGATGGGATAACCCAAACCTTGATAAATCTGAATTTGACGCGGGGTATTGTTGAGATGGTCGTTTCCTCGGATGACATGTGTGATGTCCATCGTGACATCATCCACCACCACCGAAAAATTATAGGTGGGGGACCCGTCACTTCTCAGGATGATAAGGTCATCCAATTCGGTATTGTCAAATTCCACGCGACCTTGAATGAGATCTTCCACTGTGGTCTTCCCTTCCTCTGGAGAGAGGAAGCGGATGGCAAAGGGTCTTTCGGAAGGAAAGGATTTTCGATGAAGACAAGTTCGATCGTATTTGGGTTTGATCCCTGCCTGAAGGGCCGCCTCCCGCTTGATCTCCAATTCTTCTGGGGTGCAGTAACATCGATAGGCCTTCCCTTCTTTTAAAAGTTTCTCTGCCACCTCCTGATAGAACGACATCCGTTGAGTCTGATAAAAGGGACCTTCATCCCAATCCATTCCTAACCAGGTCATGGCATCCAAGATCAATTGGATCGACCCCTGTGTGGATCGGGCGATATCCGTATCTTCAATACGAAGGATAAAGATCCCTTGGGCATGGCGCGCCAGGAGCCAATTGAACAAAGCGGTCCGTGCCCCTCCGATATGGAGGTCGCCCGTTGGGCTGGGGGCAAATCGTGTCCTCACCTTTGTCATGGTAAATCTACCTTAATGTTGCAAAGAATCGGTAGCCAAATGTGCATCCAAACCTTTGCATAGCGGTTCTTTGACGTGTCTTATGGGAAACATTCCATTTCACTTAGAGTGAACGATGTCAAGTGCTTGGTAACTTTGTGAGTAAACGCTTAAAGGTGCCGCTGCAAAGCTTTTCCAGCACACCTGGCTTACCTTTGGGACCTTTTTTCTGGAACGGTATGGTCTATATTTCTTTCACGAAACAAATAATAAAAAAATCCCCCCTCGCCTCCCTTCCTGCCTGCCGGCAGGTCTTAAAAGGGAGTGGGGGGGTGAGAATTCCCGAACCAATAATCAAATAAGATCGTCAATGGCCTTAAGCGCCTCTTCCAGTTTTTTAGAGTCGGTCCCTCCTGCCTGGGCAAAATCAGGGCGACCTCCTCCCGTCCCTGCAATATGAAAGGCAATCTTCTTAATCAACTCGTTGGCGTTGAAACGAGGGATGAGATCTGATGTCACCCCCATGACCAGGGAGACTTTATTCTGGCTCTGACCTCCGAGAAGGATGATGCCCGATCCCATCTTGACCTTCAACTGGTCCACATACTCCCTCATTCTCTTGATATCCTTTCCATCCACTTTGGCTGAAAGAACTTTCACGCCTTTTATCTCTCTGACAAAAGGAAGAAGGGTTAAGAGCTCTTGATTGGATAATTTGTCCTGAAAGGATGAAAGCTCTCTTTCCAACTCCCTCTGCCTTTCAAGCAAACGCTCTATTTTTAAAAAGAGCTCCCCGGGAATGGATTTGAGAGCAGAAGCGATATCCCAAAGTTCCTTTTCCTTTTCTTTAATAAATCGGTAGGCCCCTTCCCCGGTCAAGGCTTCGATCCTTCTTACCCCTGCAGCAACTCCGGATTCACTGATAAGTTTAAATAGACCGATATCGCCTGTCCTCGACGTATGGGTTCCCCCGCAGAGTTCGATGCTGAAGTCCGAGACCATCACGACCCGGACCTTCTCGCCGTACTTCTCTCCGAATAGAGCCATGGCCCCTGTCTGGAGGGCATCCTCCACGGCCATGATTTTCGTCTCCACCTTCAAGTTCTCTCGAATTTTTTGATTCACCAGGGCTTCCACAAGTTCAAGTTCTTTTTTCTCCATGGAAGCAAAGTGAGTGAAGTCAAATCTCAATCTTTCGGGTGAAACAAGAGACCCTGCTTGATGAACATGATCCCCTAACACTTCCCTTAAAACGGCCTGCATCAGATGGGTTGCCGTATGATTGAGGGCGATGGCTCTCCTGCGTTCTCCTTCCACCTGGAGAACAACCTCCATCCCTTCTTTCACCCTCCCCCGCTTCACCCTTCCTTGATGAATGATCAACTCCTCCATAGGTTTGATGGTATTCTCCACATCCAAGGAGAAGTCCTCATGAAAGATCACTCCTCGATCCCCCATCTGGCCACCTGCTTCCCCATAGAAGGGGGTCTTCTCTGTAATCATTTCGATCTCATCCCCTTCTACGGCAAAGGGAACCGCTTCATCGCCCTTGATCAATTTTAGAATCTTCGATTCGGACCGAATCTCCTCATATCCTAAAAAGGTTGCTTTCATCCCTTCATTCGCGAGCCGTCGGTAAACCTCTTTTGTCTTTCCTTCACCGATCCCCTGCCATGCTTGTTTACTCTTATGTTTCTGCTCTTCCATCTGGGCCCTGAACCCGGCCTCATCAAAACTCATCCCTCTCTCTTGAAGGATCTCAGCGGTGAGGTCAAGAGGAAATCCGTAGGTATCATAAAGCCGGAAGGCCACCGCGCCTGAGAGAATGGTTTTTCTTTCCTTCTGAAGTTGTTCCAACTCCTCTCGCAGAATCTTTAGGCCTGAATCGAGGGTCTCTGAGAAACGCTCTTCCTCATTGTGAATGACCTTTGAAACAAAGGCCTCAGTCTCCCTCAGTTCAGGAAAGGTCTCTTTCATCAAATCCACCACTTTTGAGGAAGTTCGATAAAGAAAGGGACCGTCAATCCCAAGGATTTTTCCATGCCGCATCGCCCTTCTCATGATCCGGCGAAGCACATATCCCCTGCCTTCATTAGAGGGGAGGACCCCATCGTTGATCAGAAAGGTCGCCGCTCGGCTATGGTCGGCAATCACTCGAATGGAGATATCGGATCGAGAATCCTTCCCATAGGGAACTCGGCTGATCGTTTCGATCTCTTTAAAAATGGGGTTAAAGAGATCGGTCTCGTAATTACTTTTGACATGTTGAAGGATAGCAGAAATCCTTTCCAGGCCCATTCCAGTATCGATGCAGGGTTTGGCCAGAGGTTCAAGTTTTCCATCTGAATCTCGATTGAATTGCATGAAGACGAGATTCCAAAGTTCTAAGAATCGGTCGCATTCGCAACCTACCCGGCAGTCAGGCTGACCACAACCCATGCCTTCTCCTTGATCAATCACAATCTCTGAACAGGGGCCACATGGCCCGGTTTCCCCCATCGCCCAGAAATTGTCTTTTTCCCCTAACCGGACAATACGCTCTTCTGCAATGCCAACTCTTCTCCAAAGATGAAAGGCTTCATCGTCATCTAAATAGATGGTGATCCACATCTTCTCCGCCGGCAATCCCCATTGGTGGATGAGGAGATCCCATCCCATCTCAATCGCCTCTTTTTTAAAATAATCTCCGAAGGAGAAGTTCCCTAACATCTCAAAGAAGGTGTGGTGCCGGGCGGTCTTTCCCACAATCTCCAGATCATTATGTTTCCCTCCAGCCCGAACACACTTTTGTGAGGTCACCGCCCGATGGTAGTCCCGGGTCTCTTCGGTTAAAAAGACCCCTTTGAATTGAACCATTCCGGCATTGGTGAAAAGCAGGGTGGGATCGTTTCTGGGGACCAATGAGGAGCTTCGAACAATCCGGTGTTCCCTCTCCTCAAAGTAATTGAGGAAGGCCTTACGAATCTCGTCAGAGGTCATGGCTTCAAACTCGTCCCCCTTCGTCCATTGATTTTGGCATCCACAGGCCTGGTGGGGTTCCCCTTCTTCTCCGCTGCCTCCTTCTCCAAGGTCTCAAAGTCCTCCCAGGTGGTATCGCTGGTTGCGAGAATTCCTTTCACCCTCAGGGCGAAGTCATCTGGATTGGTGCAGTGTTTGAGGGCCTCATCATAGTTCACCAAGTTTTCCTTCATTAAGAACATCAGCGACTGATCAAAGGATTGCATTCCGTAACTGGTCACTCCTCGGGTGATGGCGTCATTGATTTCATTCGTCTTATCTTTTTCGATGATGCATTCCCTCACTCTTGCCGTGGAGACGAGGACCTCAACGGCTGGCACCCTTCCCAGATTATCTGCCCTCGGCACCAACCTCTGGGAGATGACGCCCTTGAGCACCCCTGCCAGTTGCAGGCGAACCTGCTTTTGATGATAGGGCGGGAAGACAGAAATGATTCGGGTGACGGTCTCGGTAGCATTCAATGTGTGGAGCGTAGACATCACCAAATGTCCTGTCTCGGCTGCGGTAAGAGCTGTCTCGATCGTCTCAAAATCCCTCATCTCACCGACTAAGATCACATCCGGGTCTTGCCGGAGGGCCACGCGCAATGCACTGGAAAAAGTGCTGGTGTCCGAGCCGATTTCCCTTTGGTCGATGATCGATTTCTTATCCTCGTGGATAAATTCGATGGGGTCCTCAATGGTGATGATGTGGCAATTTCTTTCATTGTTGACGATATCAATCATCGAGGCTAAGGTGGTGGACTTGCCGCTTCCCGTCGTTCCGGTTACAAGAATCAAACCCCTTTGCTCTAGGGAGACACTTCTGAGGACAGAAGGCAGATGCAATTCCCCCAACGATTTAATCTGATAGGGGACGATTCGAAGAGCAATCCTGAGCTTTCCCCTCTGCTGGAAGACATTAACCCGAAATCGTCCGAGACCATAGACCTCATAACCCATATCGACTTCTCGATTCTTGATGAATCGCTCCTTCTGCCAGTCATTCATCAAACCGAAGGCCATCTTTGACAAATCATTGTGATCGAAGGGCTTCATTTTACTCCAAGGTCTCAAGATACCATTGACCCTGAAGATCGGAGGAGCCCCTTCTTTGATATGAACGTCTGAGGCTTCCTGGGAAAGGGCCTCTATTAGAATCTGATTCAAATCCATTCTCTTCTCCTCCCCTGTTTCATCCTATGGATCCCGCTTTGGAGCTACGAAAGTTTTCAAGGATCTCTTTCTCCATCTGTTCCAGGACCATAGGATTCTCTTTTAAAAACTGTTTTGCGTTCTCCCTTCCCTGGCCGATGCGTTGACCCCCATAGGCATACCAGGTCCCGCTCTTCTCAATCATATTCTTCTCCACAGCCAGATCGAGGACATCTCCCTCTTTTGAAATACCCTCTCCAAAAATGAGGTCGAACTCCACCTCTTTGAATGGAGGGGCCACTTTGTTCTTCACCACACGAACCTTTGTCCGGCTGCCAATCACCTCCTGACCCTGCTTGATGGAGGCGATTCGTCGGATATCGAGTCGAACAGAAGAATAAAATTTGAGGGCATTTCCTCCTGTGGTCGTCTCAGGATTTCCAAACATGACGCCGATCTTCATCCGAATCTGATTGACGAAGATCACAATCGTATGCGACTTGCTGATAGTGGCGGTCAATTTTCTCAGGGCCTGAGACATCAGCCTTGCCTGAAGTCCCATATGGGCATCCCCCATCTCCCCCTCAATCTCCGCTTTGGGAACCAGGGCAGCTACCGAATCGATGACGATTACATCGACAGCGCCACTTCGGACCAGAATCTCTCCAATCTCCAGGGCCTGTTCGCCTGTATCAGGTTGTGAAATGAGGAGGTCATCGATTTTGACACCCAACTGCTTTGCATATTTAACGTCTAAAGCATGCTCTGCATCAATGAAAGCAGCAATCCCGCCCTTCTTCTGTGATTCCGCAACGACATGGAGAGCTAAGGTCGTCTTTCCGGAGGCCTCGGGGCCGAAAATCTCCACGACTCGTCCCTTTGGCAAACCTCCAACTCCCAGGGCAATATCCAAAGAGAGGGATCCTGTGGAGATGGTCGGAATCTCTCCGAGCATTGCTTCCGCGCCCAATTTCATAATGGCACCTTTTCCGTATTGCCTTTCGATCTGGGTGACAGCCAATTCCACTGCCTTCCCTTTACTTGAATCGACTTTTGAATCCATCTTTGGATCTACTTTCATCATCTCTCCCGCCCCGACGATGTCGGGCTGAAAGGCGCATAGGGTAAAAGGTTTTAGAGATTTTTAACTCTCTGCTCTATGCGCTCTGCTCTATGCTATTGATCCGCCTCCTAATCTCATCTCTTTTAAGGGTGTATAAATCGGTCCTGAAGGCCTCAAATCGCTTTTAAATAAGACCACCCTTTCCACTTTAAAATCTCCAAACTCCTCTTCTTTATGTCTCTCCATCCTTCCCACCAATTCCTCTTTCCCTCGATTCGACTTCATCCTTCCTAAGGTCAGGTGAGGGTGGAAAGGACGGTCTTCTGGCTGAAATTCGATTTTCCCTAATTGAGTTTCTATTTGTTTCTGAAGCGTGGTGAGAACTTCCCCTCCATCTACCAGTCCCATCCAGATCACTCTTGGGTTTTTCAAATGGGGGAAGGCCCCTATTCCTCGAACCTTGATTGAGAAAGATGAGGTTTTCCGGATCGGCTCTTCAATCGACATGAAAATGGGGTCGATCCTTGACTCCTCAATATTTCCAAAAAATTTTAACGTGAGGTGGATCTTATCGGGACTCACCCACCGCACATCCGCATGGGTTGATTTTAAGTCTCCCTCAACCTCCTCAATCTTTTTAAGGATCGGTTTCGGAAGCTCAATGGCCAGAAAGGATCGGATCAATCAAAAACCTCTTCATAATCCCCCACGCTCCCTTTTCACATCTGCCCTCCGCAGGCCGGAAAGGAGGGCGAGGAGGGATTATTGTTTCTCGATGTTAACATAACCACAAAAAAAGTCAATGATAAAAACCCCTTGGAAATGCTGAAATATCCAATAAAAAAGGCCTGTCCCCTGTTTCAGGAACAGACCTAACGTTACCTTTGTAGGACCCTTTTATTTCCAGTAACGGTCGTTAAAAATTCGCTCCTCGATATTAATTTTATAAAATTCCTGAAGAGGCATCAACACCCCCTTGTCTTTTTCAAAAACCTCTTTCAGGGCATTTCGAACGACTTCTACTCCTTTCGGCGTCATCTTTCCAAGGGGTTGACGGCAAGGTCCGGATGGTAACCCAAGACCTTTCATCATGGTCTTGATGGCCAATGGATTTCTGAATTTAGCTGGGACCTCAAATCCTTCATAAGATTCGATGGTACTGACCGTCACCCCTTTGAAAAGGGGATCGAGAATATCTCTTAACCGATCGGCTTCTTCCATCTCTCCATTCCGAATGGCCTTGACCATCGCGCCAATAGGTCCTGGAACAATATTCGACATCACCGAGACAACACCGGAGGCACGGATATCACTCCGGCTCATCATCTCAAATGTTTTATCGTCATCTCCGGAAAGGATATCGAAATCCTCTCCACATAGAGCCCTTGTCTTAGCCATCCGCTCCAGATCTCCAGTCGCTTCCTTTACCGATCTCAAATTCTTATATTTGCGATGAAGGATGGCTAAATCCTCCACCTCCAATTTCGTCCCTGTCCTTCCGGGGATGACATAGGGAACAACGAAGGCTCTCCGGAATGTCTTTGCAATCACCTCATAGTATTGTGTCCTCAGTTCGAGGGAAGAAGGTCCGTTATAATAACAGTCTACAAGAAGGAGTGCCTGAGCACCTACTTCAACCGCGTGTTTTGATCCTCTTATCGCCTCACAAGTAGAATTTGAACCTGTCCCTGCAATGACAAAGGCCTTACCCCTTGCCAACCTGACTGTTTTTGTTATCACTCGGTCATGCTCTCTCCAGTCCAATGTGGGAGATTCGCCTGTCGTTCCAGTGGGGACAAGATTTGCCCCATTCTCGATCTGAAACTGGATGTTCCTTTCGAGACCTTCAAAATCAACTTCCCCTTTCCGATTAAAAGGGGTCACCATTGCTGTCCAACAACCCTCAAACCTCTCAAGTCTCATCCCTACCTCCTCCTTCCGTAGCACCCCCATTTGTTGCCTGCCTGCAGTAGGCAGGGGGGCGAATTAGTCGTTGGCAGTCAATGCCGACATTACGTATTTTCCCATTATGGGGCAAAAGAATAAAATTTCAAGAAGAAAAGATTCACAAATGAATTAATATTTGATTAAAAAATTTTAGTGTCTCCTCTGAGGCCTTTCTCTTGATCTCTCTTCGACTCCCTTTTATATCTTCTTTTTTTATCCATACCTTTCTTCCGGCAGCGACTCCAATGAACACTCTCCCCACAGGGCTCCTTTTCGTCCCCCCTGTGGGACCTGCCACACCGGTGGTGGATAATCCGAAAGTGGTATTAAAAGACTTTCGAACCCCTTGAGCCATCTTCTTCCCCACCTGTGAACTCACCGCTCCATACTTCTTTATATCATTGAGAGGAATGCCTA
>Ga0315295_10003383_pt1 | contig 13587 bp, 9 predicted proteins | sample YL17G14_0_MG_FD_204453 | JGI IMG/M metagenome (GOLD analysis project Ga0315295, IMG submission 204453) | Sediment microbial communities from Yellowstone Lake, YNP, Wyoming, USA - YL17G14_0 | ecosystem: Environmental > Aquatic > Freshwater > Lake > Sediment | place: USA: Wyoming | collected...
CCCGCCAGCAGCCGCTCGGCGCGCCGCAGGTCATCGGGCGTGTCGATCTCCACGCCCATGTAGTCGGTGGGCACCATCCGCATGCGGATCCCGTGCTCCAGGAAGCGCAGGCACTCGACCTTCTCGGCCCGTTCCAGCGGCCCGGCCGGGAGGCGCGCGAAGCGAAGCAGCGCGCCGCGCCGGAAGGCGTAGACGCCGATGTGCTCCCAGAACGTGGGGGTGGCCGCGGGGTCGCGAACGAACGGGATGGGGGAGCGCGAGAAGAAGAGCGCGTTCCCGGCCGCGTCGACGGCCACCTTCACGTAGTTCGGATCCCGGACCAGCGCCGGGTCGTGCAGCTCCTGCATGAGCGACGCCACGCCCACCTCGACGCCGGCCGGGCCGTCGAAGGCCGCCAGCAGCTTCTCGAGTGGTTCACGGCGCGTGAATGGCTCGTCGCCCTGGACGTTGAGCACCAGGTCGGCCTCGACCCCCTCCACCACCTCGGCGATGCGATCGGTCCCGCTCTCGTGCGGCCGTCCCGACATGCGGGCCGTCCCGCCGGCGCGCTCCACCTCGGCGCGGATCTCGTCGGAGTCGGTGACCACGATCACGGCGTCGAAGAGCCCGGTGTCCCGGACCGCCTCGAAGGTGCGCCGGATCACGGTCTTCCCCGCCAGGGGTGCGAGGAGCTTGCGCGGGAAGCGGGTGGCGCCGAGCCGCGCCGGGATGAGGGCAATGCGTGTCACGTCGAGGCGAGGAGCGGGCCGGGGTGCCGGTGGAATCCCCATCCTAGCGGAAGGGGGGCGGATCCGCCGCCGGGAAACCGGTCCGGATCCCGGGCGCTCGACGGTCTATTTCGCGAAGAGCTCGGCGAAGAAGCTCTCCATGGCCTTCCAGCTGCGCCGGTCGGCCGTGGCGTTGTACGCGGCGCCCTTCGAGTTGTCGTTTCCGGCCTCCACGACGGTGAAGGCGTGGACGGCCCCCGAGTAGGCGACGAGCTGCCAGTCGACGCCGGCGGCCCGCATCTCGTCCGCGAAGGCCTTCACCTGGGCGTCCGGAACGTAGGGATCGTCGGCGCCGTGGAGGACCAGCGTCTTGCCCTTGATCTGCTTCGCGTCGGCCGGCACCGGGTTGGTGAGGATGCCGTGGAAGGACACCACGCCGGCCACGTCGGCGCCCGAGCGGGCGAGCTCGAGCACGGCGGCGCCCCCGAAGCAGTAGCCGATGGCGGCGACCCGCTTGGGGTCGACGTTGGGCTGGCGCGCCAGATCCTGGAACCCGGCCAGCACCCGGGAGCGCAGGAGCGCGCGGTCCTTGAAGTAGGGCCCGGACGTCGCCGCTGCCTCCTTCCCGTCGACCGGCCGGACGCCCTTGCCGTAGATGTCGGCCGCGAAGGCGACGTACCCCATCTTCGCGAGCATCTCGGCGCGGAGCTTGGTGTTCGGACCGATGCCCTTCCAGTCGTGAACGACGAGCACCCCCGGCTTCCTGGCCGGCCCGGCGGTGTCGTAGGCCAGGAAGCCCTCGAGGATGGTGTCGCCCTGCTTGTACTCCACGGTCCTGGTCACGATCTCGGCGCGGGCGCTCGTCATGAACATCCCCAGTGCCGCGGCGACGGCGAAACGGAGTGCGTGCATGCGCTGCTGCATAATCGCGGGTTCCCGCCCGGGCCACGGGGACTGTGCCCCCCCGGTGTAGACTGGCGCGCCTTGGCGTCCGATCCCTTCTCGTCGCTCCGATTCCCCGAGTACCGGGCCTTCCTGGGCGCCATGGCGGCGGTCTTCGCAGCGACCCAGGTCCAGACGGCGGTCCTGGGCTGGCAGGTCTACGAGCTCACCGGCGATCCCCTCGCGCTGGGCCTGGTGGGGCTGTCGGAGGCGGTGCCCTTCCTCGCCCTGACCCTCGTGGGGGGATGGGCGGCCGACCGGGTGGACCGGCGCTGGCTCGCGCTCGCCGGCCTCCTCGCCATCGCCGGGAGTGGCGCCTGGCTGCTCGCCGCGAGCCTGGGGCCGGTTCGCTCGCCGCTGCCCCTCTACGGAGCCCAGGCGCTGGCCGGCCTGGGGCGGGCCTTCTTCCGGCCGGCCTCGGCCTCGCTGGGCACCGAGCTGGTGCCGCGCGACCAGTACCAGAACGCGGCCGCCTGGCGGTCGTCGATCTTCCACTCCGCGATGATCCTCGGACCTGCCGGCGGCGGGGCGCTCATCGCGATCGGTGGGCCCAGCCTGGCCTACGCCGTGGAGATGGGGCTCCTCGGCGTCGGGCTCGCCGCGCTCCTCGCCGTGGCGCCGCGTCCTCGGCCGCCGGCCGCGCGGCGCCACCCGGTCGCCGAGATCGCCGACGGCGTGCGCTTCGTCTTCCGCGAACCGCTCCTGCTGGGCGCGCTCAGCCTCGACCTGTTCGCCGTCCTCTTCGGCGGTGCCACCGCTCTCCTTCCCGTCTTCGCCCGCGACGTGCTCCACGTCGGCGAGGTCGGCTTCGGCCTGCTGCGGGCCGCCCCGGCCGTCGGCTCGGTGGCCACGTCGCTCCTGCTCGCCCGCTTCGGGCACTTCCGGCGCGCCGGCCGAGCCATGCTCGGGTGCGTGGCCCTCTTCGGCGTCACCTGGATCGCCTTCGCGCTCTCCAGGAGCTACGCGCTCTCGTTCGGGCTCCTCGTGGCCGGGGGGGCGCTCGACGCGGTCTCCGTCGTGCTCCGGAGCACCCTCGTCCAGACCTTCACGCCGCAGGAGATGATGGGGCGCGTCTCGGCCGTGAACAGCCTGTTCATCGGATCCTCGAACGAGCTCGGAGCCTTCGAGAGCGGGGTGGCCGCGAGGGTCCTGGGCACCGTTCCCTCGGTGATCTTCGGGGGCACGATGACGCTGGTGACGGTCGCGATCGTGGCCTGGCGGGCCCCGCGGCTGCGGCAACTGGAGCGGATCGCGCCGGACGCCACGTAGGCTAGAGTGCATCGCATGCCCCGGCTGCCCTTCGCCGCGACCTCCCGCCTCCCCGCCGTCGGCACGACCATCTTCACGGTGATGTCCCGCCTGGCGGCCGAATGCGGGGCCATCAACCTCTCGCAGGGCTTCCCGGACTTCTCCGCCTCGCCGGAGCTCTTCGACCGGGTCTCGCACCACATGCGCGCCGGCGCGAACCAGTACGCGCCCATGTCGGGCGTTCCCTCCCTTCGCGAGGCCATCGTCGAGAGATCCGGGGCGCTCTACGGGACCCGCTACGACCCGGAGGACGAGGTGACGGTCACCGCGGGTGCAACCCAGGCCATCTTCACCGCGGTGACCGCCCTGGTGCGCCCGGGCGACGAGGTCGTCGTCGTCGAGCCGGTCTACGATTCCTACGTCCCGGCCATCGAGCTGGCCGGCGGCCGGGCCGTGCGGGCCTCGCTGTCGCCCCCTGGCTACCGTCCGGACTGGGCGCGGATCGGGGCGCTCCTCTCGCCCCGCACCCGGATGATCCTGGTGAACAGCCCGCACAACCCGACCGGATCCGTATTCACCGCTGGTGACCTGGATGCGCTGGCCGGCCTGGTGCGAGGCACCGGGATCGTCGTGCTCTCCGACGAGGTCTACGAGCACATCGTCTTCGACGGCGCGCGCCACGAGAGCCTGTCGCGCCACCCGGAGCTGGCCGCGCGCTCCTTCGTGGTCGGCTCCTTCGGCAAGACCTTCCACGTCACCGGCTGGAAGGTGGGCTGGGCGCTCGCGCCGGGGGAGCTGATGGCCGAGTTCCGCAAGGTGCACCAGTTCGTGGTCTTCACGGTGAACACCCCGGTGCAGCTGGCGCTCGCCGACTACATGGCCGACCCGGGCCGATGGCTCGAGCTGCCGGCCTTCTACCAGCGCAAGCGGGACCTCTTCCGGGACGGGCTCGCCGGCACGCGGCTCGAGCCGCTCCCGTGCTCGGGCACCTACTTCCAGCTGGCGTCCTACGCGCGGGTGAGCGACGAGCCGGACCGGGTGCTCGCCGAGCGGCTCACCCGGGAGATCGGCGTCGCCTCCATCCCGGTCTCGGCCTTCCACGCCGATGGCCGTCAGGACCGGGTGCTGCGCTTCTGCTTCGCCAAGTCGGACGAGACCCTGTCGCGAGCCTGCGAGCGGCTGGCGCGGCTCTGAGGCGTCACTTCCGGGTGAAGGAGCCCACCCAGGGGGCTTTCCAAGTCCTGCCCGCGCCTCCATCATGCGCGTCATGCGCGACGCCACCCCCGACCTGAACGACATGCGCATCTTCGCCGCCGTGGGGAGCCGGAGGAGCTTCACCGCTGCCGGCGCCGACCTCGGGATGCCCAAGGCCACGGTGAGCCGCAAGATCCGGAACCTGGAGCACCGGCTGGGGGTGCGCCTCCTCCTGCGCTCGACGCGGAAGGTGAGCCTCACCGACGCCGGCCGGGCCTTCCTGGAGCGCTGCCTCCGGATCGAGGACGAGATCTCCGACGCCGAGGCGGCGGTCCGCCGCCTGGGATCGGGCCCGCGAGGCACGCTGCGGGTGAGCGCCCCCTTCTCCCTCTCCCGGGCCCTGGTCCTTCCCTTCCTCCCCGACTTCCTCCGGCAGTACCCGGAGGTCCGGGTGTCGCTCACCCTCAGGAACGAGCCGGAGGACCTCGTCGGCCGGGGCGCCGAGGTGGCGCTCACGCCATGGCCGCTGCCGCCCTCGCGCCACGCCACGCGACTGCTCGGCACGATGCCGACGCGCCTCTACGCCAGCCCGGCGTACCTGGATCGACGGGGGATCCCGAAGACGCCGCACGACCTCTCGAACCACCCCACCCTGCTCTACGCCGGGGGGGGAGGGCCGGCCCGGCTGGCCTGGACGCTCTCCGCCGGAGCCCGATCCGATTCGGTCTCCCTCTCCCCGGCGCTCGTCAGCAACGACTACGCGCCCCTGCACGCCGCGGCCCTGGCGGGCGTGGGCATCGTCATGAGCACCAGGCTGATGTCCGAGGACGCCGTCCGCTCCGGGGCGCTCGCGCCCGTGCTCCCGGAGTGGACGGGACCGGCCATCGAGGTGAGGGTGATCTTCCCGGGGCGAAGCAGCCTCTTCCCCCGGACCCGAGCCTTCATCGACATGCTGCTCTCCCGCGCCTCCCCGGTCCTGGCCCGGGCCGAGGAGATGGCCGGCGCCGAGGGCGCGCCCGCACCGCGAAAGCGGAGGGCCTGATGTCCATCCTGCTCCTCGCCTCGCTCCTGCTCGCGGCGCCAGCCGCCGCCACCCCCACGCCGATCGCGCTCACGGTGAGTGGCGGAGTGTCGCTGGGAGCCTACCAGGCCGGCTACCTCTACTATTCCCTGGCGGCGCAGCAGGCCAACCCGGAGGTGGGGCGCCTGGTGGTGGCCACGGGCGCATCGGCCGGAAGCGTGAACGCCCTCCTCAGCCTGCGCGCGTCCTGCGGGGGCACCCCGGTCGACCCGCGCCAGAGCCTCTTCTACCGGGTCTGGGTCCCGATGGGGCTGCAGCATCTCTTCCGGGAGGACATCTCGAGCCCGCTCGCCGCCTTTTCCCAGGAGAGCCTCGTCCGCGTGGGCGGCCTGGTCGAGGAGGAGCTGGCCCGCGGGCTGCCCGACGACTGCGACGTGGTGCTCGGCATCGTCGCCTCACGGGTCTCGCCCCGCCTGGTCCAGTCCGCGAGCGACGGGCTCAGGGTCCCGGTGACCGAGGAGCGCTTCTCGGTGCGCCTCCGGGGGCGCGGACCGGGCCGGATGCCGCTCCTCACCAACTACGTGGATCTCGACGACGAGAACGCGCAGGTGATGCTCCCCGAGGCGGCCGACGGCAGCGTCCCGTTCGCAGGCCTCCTCGACGCGGTCATCGCGTCCACCTCCTTCCCGGTGGCCTTCCCGCCCCGCGCGGTGAGGCACTGCGTGGTGATCACGAAGGGAAACAAGGGCCGCCCGCTCTGCCCGGAGGGCGAGGCCACCTCCGCCCTCTTCGTCGACGGCGGCGTCTTCGACAACTCACCGCTCCGGATGGCGGCGACGCTGGCGGCGGGCGGGCTCCGCCGGGCTCCGGACGGCTCGATGCGCTGGGCGAACGCACCCCGCCTCGACGAGGCCGGGGCCCCTCCTCGCGAGATCGCCTTCGCATTCCTCTCGGCCGACGCGGCGGCCTTCCCGGATCAGCTGGCCCCCACGGCCACGGCCGGCGACCCTTCCCTCCTGCCGCTCCTCCTGAAGCAGGTCGGGGGGTTCGTGAACAGCGCCCGGTCCCGCGAGCTCTTCCTGCTCATCCAGGATTTTCCCGAGACCGCGGCCAACCTGATCTTCCCGCGCCGCCACTTCCCGGCGGCGAGCTCTCCCATGTACGCCTTCTTCGGCTTCTTCGATCGGGGCTTCCGCTCGTTCGACTTCGACCTCGGCATGTACGAGGCCCGCAGGCACCTCGCGAGCTTCACCCTTCCGAACCGCCCCCCCGAGCTTCGCGAGCGGTTCACCTGGCCAGAGGATCTTCCGCCGGCGCGCAAGGCGTCTGCGACCTGGGCTCCGCTCGCCTGTCTCAGGGCGATCTTCGACGGGGTCGGCGACCCCGCCACCCTGTGCGCCGGCGACGAGCTCCGGGGAGAGCGGATCCTCGCCCAGGTCTCGCTCGACCGGCTCTGGGACCGGTGCCGCCCCGGGTCCCGGTGGGACCCTTCTCCGGCCAGCTTCTCCTCGTGCGAGGGGGCCCTGGGGGGAGCACCTCCTCCGCGCGTTCCGGGCGTGGTGGGCTCCCCGGACTGGCGCCGCCAGGCCGACGAGTCGGAGGCGGTCCTGATGACCCGGCTCCTCGTGGCCTACGGATACGAGTGGACCGACCTGGGGGTTCCGAAGGGCGCCCCGCCGGACCGGGTCCTCGCCGCGCTTCGAGGGGAGCTGGCCGCCGTCGTGAGACACCTGGCGCAGTCGCAGCCCACTTTCGGCGAGAGGGTCGCGGTCTCGGGCGCCGGCACCTTCGGCGTGAACCTGTTCTACTACGTGCCGCCGAGCCGATCGGCGTGGCTGACCCTCGGGCGCGCCCTGGAAATCGGCGGCGACTGGGCCTTCGAGGAGTTCTCCTGGCTCCGGTTCACCGCGGCCATCGAGGTCGAGAACCTGCTGAATTTTCTTGCTTCGAACTCGGCCCCGCTGGCCTTCACCCCCGTGGCGGGCCTGAGCGCCGTGCCACGCGGAATCGGATCGCCCGTCATCCAGCCCTCCTTCCTCCTGCGGGGGGGCTACGTCCTCAGCCCGAACGACTCCTTCGGCGGAACTCCGTGCCAGGGTCAGGACCAGAGCACCCTGGGCGCGTGCTCCCGCCCGGCGGTGGAGGCTGGCGCGGCCGCCACCGTCATCGGCTTGCTGCGCGCCCAGATCCTCTTCCAGTGGTACCCGCCGGCGTGGGGCCTGCCGGGGCTCTGGTCCATCTCCCCCTCGCTGGGGTTCCAGCTGGGGTTCTGAGGCTGCCGGGCCGTCTATCCGGGATCCAGCGCGGCCGCCCCCACCACACGCTCGGCGTGGGCGTACACGTTCACTCGATCGCCCCGGGCAAACCCGCAGAGCGCGATCCCGGCGGCGCCGGCCAGCTCGATCGCCAGAGAGCTCGGAGCCGACACCCCCGAGACGACCGGGATGCGGGCCGCGGCGGCCTTCTGCACGATCTCGAAGCTGGTCCGGCCGCTGACCGCGAGCACCGCGGCCCCTTCGCCGGAGGCCCCGCCGACCAGCCCACCCCGGAGCAGCGCCCCGACCACCTTGTCGACGGCGTTGTGGCGCCCCACGTCCTCGGCCGACGCGAGGAGCGCACCGCCCGCCGCGAAGGCCGCCGCGGCGTGGAGGCCGCCGGTTCGCGCGAAGACCGGCTGCAGCTGCGCGAGCCGCGCCATGGCGCGCAGGATCTCCTCCGGGGGGACGGTCGCCGCGTCGCCCACCGGTGCGCAGCGTTCGAGGAGCCCATCGATGCTGCGCCGCCCGCACACCCCGCACGCGGAGCTGGTGCTGCTCCAGCGGCGCCCCTCCAGCACCCGTTCCGGGTCGATCCGGTGGCCGCCGGCCGAGCGGACGTCGATCACGTTGCCGTACCCCTCCTCGCCGGGGCGGCCACAGTGGGCCACCGAGCCCACGTCGCCGGCGCCGCCGATCATCCCCTCGGCGAAGAGGAATCCCAGCGCCAGATCGGCGTCGCACCCCGGGGTACGCATCGTGACCGCGACGGTCTCGCCGTCGACCCGGACCTCGAGGGGCTCCTCGACTGCCACGGTGTCGGGGTGCCGGGCGAACGTGCCGGCGGTGACGCGCACCGCCACCACGTCGGTCGCGCTCCCGGGGCGCGGGCGAACCGGTCCGGTGTCTTCCATGGCGTCCTCAGCTTCCCGCGGCAAGGACCGTGTGGCGGAGCGCCTCGACGAGCGCGGCGCTGACCCGGGCGTGCTCCCGCTTCCATTCGTCGTGGGCCCCGGGACCGACCCGGTTGGCGACCCCGAGCGCGGCCGCCACCGGAACGCCGGCGGCGGCGCAGGCCGCGAAGACGCCGGTCAGCTCCAGGTGCTCGACCGTGGCCACTCGCGCCAGCGCCCGGGCCCCGTCCTCGGTGAGCGTGATCGCCGGCGGCACGGCGACGTCGTGGGCCGGGAGCGGGAGCGGCCAGGTCGCGCCCCAGCGCCTCGTCTCGGCCTGCGGGCGAAAAGCCCGCCCCTCGGCCTCCTCGACGGAGGTGGCGATCGCGCTCGCCCCGGCCACGAGATCTCCCACCGCCAGCCGGCCGTCGTAGGCCCCGCAGGTTCCCAGGAAGAGCACGCGGTGGGGACGGAGCTCCCGCACCAGGCGACACGTCTCCACCGCCGCTGCGATCGCGCCGATCCCGGTCGTGGCCACGGCCCACCCCGGGGGAGGTTGCCGGTCGAGGCCGGCGAGCTCGGGCCCGAAGGCTGCGAGGAGGAGGGACGGGGCGGGCATCCCGCCTAGAGTACCCCGTCGCCCCGCTCCCCGGTGCGCACCCGGATCGCCTCGTCCACCGGGACGACGAACAGCTTCCCGTCCCCGATCCGGCCGGTGCCCACGGCCTGCCGGACCACGTCGAGCAGGCGGGGCACGAGGGACGTGGGGACCACCATCTCCACCTTCAGCTTCGGACGGAAGGCGAGGGAGTACTCGGCGCCGCGATAGACCTCCCCGTGCCCCTTCTGCCTCCCGTAGCCCTTCACCTCGGTCACGGTCAGACCGTCGACACCCCACGCGGCGATGGCCTTCTTGAGCGGCTCGAGCCGCGACGGCTGGATGACGGCCTCGATCTTGGTCACGAGACACCCCCGGACCGGGGAGGGCTGCAAGGCGCGAGCCGTGCCTCCAGGCGGCGGCGCGAGCGGTTCGGCGGAACCGGGCGTCGGGGTTGCCCGGGCGGCGAGCAGGCGCTGCCGGGGGGCCAGGCAGGCCGAGCCCCTGGGCGGTCGGCCGGTCCTCACGCGTCGATGACTTCGCGAACCTTGGCCAGCAACGACCGGGGCGTGAAGGGCTTGGCCAGGAAGAAGACGCCGGCGTCGAGGACGCCGTGGGGGCCGATGATCTCCTGGGCGTAGCCCGACAGGTAGAGGACCCGCATCGCGGGGAACCCGGCCCGGAGGCGTTCGGCCAGCTCCGGCCCGGTCATGGTGGGCATGATGACGTCGGTGACCAGGACGGCGGGGGGGCTCCCGGCGGCCTGCGCGATCTGGAGGGCTCGCTCGGCCCCGGCCGCCGAGGCCACCTGGTAGCCACCGGCTCGAAGCGCCCGCGCCGTGACCTCCCGGACGCCGGCGTCGTCCTCGACGAGAAGCACCGTCTCGGTCCCGGACGTCGCGGGGGAAGGCACCAGATCCTGCGCGGCCATCTCCGGGACCTCGCTGCGCGGCAGGAACACGTCGAAGGTGCTCCCCACCTTGGGCTCGCTCTCGACCCGGACGTGGCCGCCGGCCTGCCGGACGATGCCGTAGACGGTCGCCAGCCCGAGCCCGGTGCCCTGGCCGGAAGGCTTGGTGGTGAAGAAGGGCTCGAAGAGGTGCTCCTTCACCCTCCGTGACATGCCCTTTCCGGTGTCGCGAACCCGGAGCCGGATCCACGGTCCGGGAGCGAGGTCCGGGCCGTCCGGCCCGACCACGAGGTTCTCGGTGGAGAGGGAGAGCCGTCCGCCCGAGGGCATGGCCTCCCGGGCGTTCACCGCGAGGTTGATCACCAACTGCCCCAGCTGGGCCGGGTCGCACCGGACGGGCCATAGATCGGCCTGGAGGCGGCTGTCGATCTCGATGTCCTCGCCGAGCACCCGGCGCAGCAGCTTGTCGCTGCCGGTCAGCAGCGCGTTGAGGTCGACGTTCGCCGGCGCGACGACCTGCCGCCGCGCGAAGGCGAGCAGGTGCTGGGTCAGCTCACGGGCCCGCCCGCCCGCCTCGCGGATCTGGTCGACGTCCTCGCGCTCGACGGCCCGGCCCGCATCGAGCGCCTCTCCCTCCGACTCGACGCTGCAGAGGATGACCGTGAGGAGGTTGTTGAAGTCGTGGGCGATCCCCCCGGCCATGCGCCCGATGCTCTCCAGCTTCTGCGATTGGAGCAGCTGCTCCTCGGTGCGCTGCTGCTCGGTGATGTCCCGGACGTTCAGCACCACGGCGCCGATGTCCGGGTCGCCGAGGAGGTCCCGTCCCACGCCCTCGACCAGTCGCCACGTCCCGTCCTTGTGGCGCATGCGCGCGCGGTGGCGGATCGGCGCGCCGGGGCGGCGCGCGATCCCCACGAAGGCCCGGCTCACCGCGGCCCGGTCGTCGGGGTGGATGAGATCGATCGCCCGCGTCCCCTCCACCTCCTCCACGGACCACCCCAGCGCCGCGACGGCCGCCGGGCTCCAGTGGCGGTACCTCCCCTCGGCGTCGACGAGCAGCAGCATGTCGCTCGACTTCTCGATGAGGGTACGGAACCGGCGCTCGCTGCGGCGCAGCGCCTCCTCCGCCCGCTTCCGCTGGGTGATGTCGCGGGCGATGCCGACCAGGCCGATGACCCGTCCGGTGGAGTCGCGCCATGGGGTCTTCGTGGAGAGGAACACCCTCTGGCCGTCGGGACCGGGAACGACCTCCTCGACAAGCTCCTCGACTCCGGACTCCATGACCCGGCGGTCGTTCGCCTCGATGGCCTCGCTCGTCGCCGGGTCGCCGTAGAGCTCCCGGTCGCGCCGCCCCATGACCTGCTCGGCCACCTTGCCGATCGCCAGGAGCGTGGCCGGGTTCGCGAAGAGGATCCGACCCTCCCGGTCCTTGGCGAATACCGGGTCGGGCGACGTGTCGATGACCTGGCGGAGGAGCTGCCCGCGACGGCCGAGGTCCTCCTCGGCCCGGCGCCTGTCCGTGACGTCGAGCACGACCCCCACCGCCCGGCTGGCCTCCTCCCCCGGGGCGCGCGGGAGCGGGGCCGAGCTGACGGCGAGCACTCGCCATTCCCCGCTGGCGCGAAGCAAGTGAAGCTCCTGCTCGTGAACGGACTCGCCGGTCCGGGCCGCGTGGGAGGATGGCCACTCCTGCGGCCGGACGCGGGTCATGCGGTCGGGCCGGTAGATCTTGTATGGGAGGTCGTCGTACGGGGTGCTCGGCGCGGGCCTCGCCCCGACGATGCGGGTGTAGGCGGCGTTGTGCCCGACGACGGTGGCGGGGGCGCCGCGCAGGCACTCGGCGAAGACCAGGCCGATGGGGAGCGCGTCGAGCGCGGCCCGGATCGCCCTCACCTCCGCCCCCGCGCTCCCGTCCCATGTCCAGGACCCGGCGGGCACCGGACCGGCTGGCGCCAGGATGGCGGCCGCTCGTCGACGGCCGGAGTGGGTGCGGGTCACCACGGGTATGGATGACCATCCCCCGTGCATCGAGGTTGCGACATGCCATGCCTCCACGACGCACGGACGGACCTGACACCCCTGGGGGGGCGGGTCCTGGAAGGCCTGGCGTCCTCAGGCGACCTCGAGCCACTTGAACCACTCCGGGTGGTTGGCCTTGTACCACTCGAGCACGCGCCGGATGGCGGCCTGCTTGTCCCGCGGCAGGACCTTCTCGTCCACCCGATCGAAGTGGACCTTGATGTGGTCGCCGTCGTGCTCCAGCGCCTGCGAGAACATGGTCTGGAGCTCGTTGCGGATGCGGCCGGAGTCGGAGATCTTCACCGCCCGCCTGGTGTGATCCACGCCCGACAGGAAGCGCACCAGGAGCGGGCTGAAGACGTGGCGCTGCTCCTCGAAGCTCTCCATGAGGCGGAAGGTGAAGGTGATGTAGGACGAGGCATTGCGGGTGGCCAGCCGCGTGGTCACCTTGTAGACGTTCTCGGAGACCTTCGTGACCCCCTGCGTGCCGGTGTACGGGTCGTCGCAGATGTACCCGATGGCGGCCAGCACCCCCCAGTTCTTCTCGGGCAGGAACTCGTCGGCCCGGAGCACCGGCTTGCCCACCGGCACGTTGCAGGCGCGGGCGTCGCGGATGGCCTCGGCGTAGCCCTCGATCTCCTCCGGCGAGACGCCGCGGGAGCCGACGACGGCCCGGATGCGATCGGCGAAGTCTCCTCCGTCCGGGTCGAGCTCCATGATCCTCGCCTCCTGGTCGCAGGGGAGGTCGAAGGTGGGCGAGAAGACGGCCATGCTCGACTCGACCTCGAGCACCTCGTCGAGGCTGGAGGCCTGCATGGCCTCGGCGCTGGCGGCGTACCCGTCGCAGAGGAAGACGTGGGGGGCGCCGGACGCGTCCTTCCAGCTTCCCACCAGGAAGGTGGGCGCGTAGGTGCCCGAGTCGGTGAAGACCTCGATGCCCGATGGGGTCTTCCAGCCGTCGTCGACCAGGTGCGCGCCGGCGGTCGTCCACTCCTCCCAGAGCTGGCCCAGCCGCTTCACCCGGCTCTTGCCCCGAAGGGTCCAGACGTGGACGTTCTCGCGCCGGATGCCGGGGTAGGCCTTCTCGATGACCTCCATCACCTTCCCGCGGGGCGTCCGGTAGTTGAGCAGCACCGCCGACTCGGCGGCCACCCGGGCCACCTGCCGGGGCACGGTGATGCAACCCGTGTACGACTCGTAGGGACGGGAGACGGTGAGCGGCGAGTCGAAGAGGTGGAAGACCACCATGGGGCCGGTGGGCTTTCCCTCGGCGAAGCGCGAGGTGTTCTCGAGCGTGTCCACCGCGGCGCCCCAGATGGTGATCCCGCGGCTCTTCAGCCAGCCGTGGAACTGCTCGAAGGTGTGGCCGGGCTCGTTGAGCAGCCGCCGGACGTGCCGATCCACCGTGCTGGCGACCTCGGGGCGTGCGTAGACGCGCCCGAAGCCGAGCAGGGGATTGGCCCCCATCTCCGGGGTCTCGCCGGCCTTGGGCATGAGCCCCTCGCCCAGGCTCACCATGATGGCGTGGTTCTCGGGCAGGGTCCGGGTGAGGTGCCAGAGCCCCTCGCTCATGACGTAGGCGCTGATGGCGTCGGCGCCCTTCTTGGCCTGGTTGTAGGCGTACTTGTCCTTGCCGGCGCCATCCCCGTACCCGCCGTAGAGCCTGGTCCCGAGCGCGGTGGCGGCCGCGGTCACGGCCAGGTTCCGGGCGATTCCACGAGGAGTGAAGGTGTGCGCCGAGACCGGTTCCACCTGCGAGCGCTCCACCTGCACGTCGTCGAGCCAGATGTGGAACCGGAG
>Ga0315295_10003385_pt1 | contig 13585 bp, 11 predicted proteins | sample YL17G14_0_MG_FD_204453 | JGI IMG/M metagenome (GOLD analysis project Ga0315295, IMG submission 204453) | Sediment microbial communities from Yellowstone Lake, YNP, Wyoming, USA - YL17G14_0 | ecosystem: Environmental > Aquatic > Freshwater > Lake > Sediment | place: USA: Wyoming | collected...
ATGCCTTCATATTCGGACAACGAAAAAATAACAATCGGTTCTAAATACGTACTTCCCAGAATTATCAAACAGGCGGGAATACCGGAAGGATCTTTGGTAATCGACGACGACGTCTGGCCTTTGATAGTCAGACCTTTAGGTTTTGATTCCGGCATAAGGACACTCGAAAGAACAATAGAGGGAATTACTAGAAAAGTAGCCCGCCAGGTAGTTGAAGGAAAAATCCAGAGCGTAAGAGTTTCTGCCGCCAATGCAAAGGAGTACCTGCCTCAACAGTAGTATAATGGCTCGATGAAAATAGCAGTAGTCTCCGATATCCACGACCATATTTGGAATCTTCAGAAGGTGATAAAGATAGTTAAAGAAAAAAAGTGTGGCGCAATAATTTTCTGTGGAGACATGTGTGCTCCTTTTACGGCCGGTATTTTGGGCGAGGTGGGAGTATCCGTCTACGCCGTCTGGGGAAATGTGGACCAAGACCACTGGGCGATGGTCAAAAAGGCGGGGGAAAATTTGATAGCAACTCCCCAGGCACAGGAATTCGGGGAGGTTGAACTTGGAGGAAAAAAGATTGCTTATTGCCACTACCCGCGTCTTGGGGAGCTACTTGCCGAAACCCGTTACTACGACGCAGTTTTCTACGGCCACACACATAGGGTTTACAAAAAGAAAGTTGGAAATACTTTTCTTGCAAACCCCGGGGCCGTTTGCGGAATAGTCGGCGGCAAACCCGGCCTTTGTTCATTTATGATTTACAGCACCGACAGAGACTCCCTCGAGATATTCGAGATAAAATAAGCGATGGACAAAAAGATCAACCTCGAAAAACTAAAAGAAAAAATGGAGAAGGACCAAGGCCTTCCTTTGAAGAAAAACGCAACAAGGCTAGTGTTCGGAGTGGGAAATGCAGATAGCGAAGTTCTATTTATAGGCGAAGGTCCGGGTTATTGGGAAGATCAAAAGGGAGAGCCTTTCGTGGGAAATGCGGGAAAACTTCTCGATAACCTACTTTATTCTATTAAACTACCGAGGCAAGATGTTTATATCACTAACGTTGTACACCATCGGCCGCCGGAAAATCGGGATCCGTCTCCGGAGGAAATAGCAGCTTACGGCAAATATCTTGACGAAATAATTGAGATTATAAAACCCAAAATCATTGTTACTTTGGGACGCTTCTCAATGGGAAAGTTTTTGCCCGGAGTAAAAATTACCGCTATTCACGGAGAGCCTCGAAGTGTACACTTTATGGAAAGACAAATTACAGTAATACCCATGTACCATCCCGCAGCCGCCCTCAGAAGCATCCAAGTCATGAATCAGATAAAGCAGGATTTTCTAAAGATTCCCGAAGAGATTCGAAAAGCCAAAACAAATATGGAAGTCGAACAGATGAAGTTAGTTTAATAAATATGTCGGCACTCAAATTTATAGCTATTTCGGGAACTACCGGAGTGACCCAGAACCATTACATCTACGAGTACGGTAACGACATGATTATTGTCGATGCCGGTGTGGGTTTTCCCGAAGCAGAGATGTACGGGGTGGATTTGGTAATTCCGGATTTTAATTATGTCAAAGAAAGCAGAAATAAGCTTCGGGCAATCCTAATCTCTCATGGACACGAAGATCATTTAGGAGCTCTTCCCTTCCTTTTGCCGCAGGTAAACGCCCCAGTTTATGCAACCAAGCTTGTGGCTGGGTTTATTGAGGACAAACTTTCGGAATACAAAATTCGGGGCTCCAAAATTAATGTTTTCGATCCGGAAAGGGACACCCTAACTTTCGGAAGCTTCAGGGTCACGCCCTTTAGGGTTTCGCACTCGGTACCCGACGGTGTTGGTTTTGCAATAGATACTCCGGAAGGAAGAGTTTTCCATATCGCGGATTATAAATTCGACTGGACTCCTGTGGACGGTAGGCCATTCGACATTTCCAAAGCTGCAAATTTGGCTGCGGAGGGAACTCTTGCTTTGGTTTCAGACTGCCTTGGCGCAAATTCTCCGGGGCAAACCGAAAGTGAAGCCAAAATCGAAGAAAGATTGGAGAATTTGATGACGGGATCGAAAGGTCAGATTTTTTTTACAACAATCTCTTCAAATATTTCCAGGGTTCAGCAGGCTTTAAACGTAGCGGAAAGGTTGGGGAGAAAAGTTGCAATTATCGGAAGGTCAATCGACAAAAAGATGCAAATTGCCAGGAATCTGGGATATTTGCATTATAACCCAGGCCAGCTAGTATCCCCCAAAGAGGCGGTAAAGCTCCCGATGGAAAAAGGACTTTATATTATCTCTGGAAGTTACGGTCAGCCCGGCAGTGCTCTTTATAGGCTTGCATTAGGAGAGCACGATTTACTCAAAATTAACCCCGACGACCTTGTAATTTTCTCCTCCGACCCTGCCCCTCCCGGGTCGAAAACAAATGTAGATTTTTTGGTGGACAAACTCACCGAGGCGGACGCCGACGTTCATTATTATGACACGCAGGAAGATTTGCACGTTTCGGGCCATGGAAGCCAGAAAGATATAGAAATGCTTTTTGCGCTTCTTAAGCCCAAATATTTTATCCCCATCGGAGGAACCATTCGCCACATGAGAGCGTATTCTCAAATGGCCCAAAAAATGGGGGCAAAAAAGGAAGAGGTATTTGAACTTATGCCGGGAGAAATTGTGGAGTTTAGCTCAAAAAACGCAAGAAAAGCAGGTAAAATACCGGTAAAAGATGTCCTTGTGGACGGGCTTGGAATAGGAGACGTGGGAAATGTGGTGTTAAGAGACAGGCAAATCCTGGCCCAAGACGGAGTTGCCATAGCCATGCTTCAAGTCGATAGAAACGCAAGAAAGATTGTGGATGTTCCTGAGATAATAAGCCGCGGGTTTGTATATGAAGCCAAACACAAACAGATCCTGATCGTAGCCGCATCCGAGCTTAAAAGCCATTTGGAGAAAAAGCAGCAGGTTGATCCTCATATTGCACGTCTTGCGGCCGTGGAGTTTTTGGAAAGGTTCTTTTACGAAAAAACCGGGCGTCGCCCCATGATCATCCCGGTAGTGGTTGAGGTATAAGCTTCTTAAACTGGGGTATAATGTATCAGCCATGGTCAAGAAAAGAAAACTTGTAAAAAGGTCATTTGGCCTAAAGCTAAAAAGGACCACAATCTTCTCAATTACCCAGATTGTTTTTTTTGCCCTGGCACTATTGATTGTAGTTTCTTTTGCAAGACAGGGGCTTATCTTGGTGAGACTAAACGATGCCCTGGTAGGTTACTTTTCCTGGACCACTATTTTTTTGCCCTTTATTTTTCTATCTTTTGCCTTTCTTCTTTCAAAAATTAAATTTCCCCTTGCCCAGCCGAATGTGGTGGTGGGGGGCCTCCTTTTTTTTATTTCCGTTTCCACACTTGCCCGTGCCGGGATAGTGGGGAAGGCCGCCTGGGAAGGTATCTCCTCGCTTATTACCTCGGTCGGGGCATTTATAGTTCTTTTGGGAACTGCCATAGCCGGCCTTATTATTCTTTTTAATACCTCCTTGGACCAGGCGTTTGGACTTCTTATCTCAATTTTTAAAACCGCAAGACGCTACACAGTGGGAGAGAAAAATCTGGGCAAGGTTTTTCCGAGGCGTCCTTTAAGAGTCTTGGGGGAAACCCCGAACCAGCAGCAGGCCTCATCCGCAAGGCCTTTGGGGGCATTAACGCCCCACCCGCTTGAGGAAAAGTTGGTTAGCAATACCCCCGGAGAGGAGGTTATCTGGAAATACCCACCCCTTGAGCTTCTGTCGGACATGGAAAGCGGCAAGGCGGACAGGGGCGATATTAACGGAAATGCCGCAACAATAGAAAAGACCCTCGAATCTTTCGGAATAACTGCTCATGTGGTTGAGGTTAATTTGGGGCCGGCGGTTACCCAGTACGCCCTAGAGGTTGCAATGGGGACTAAGCTTTCAAAAATCACTTCTCTTGAAAGAGACTTGGCCTTGGCATTGGCGGCTACGACCGGGACCATAAGAATAGAGGCACCTATTCCTGGGCGAAACCTGGTGGGGATAGAACTGCCTAATATAAGCCCGGAGTTTGTTCCACTACGAAAAATGCTTGAGTCCGAGGTGATGGTATCGAACCGCTCGAAGCTCGCGGTTTCGCTGGGACTAGACGTTTCCGGAAAAGCCAACGTTTCCGATATAGGCAGGATGCCCCACGTTCTTATTGCCGGCCAGACAGGTTCTGGAAAAAGCGTTTGTATCAATGCATTTTTGGGCTCCATTCTATTTAGGGCAGCCCCGACAGAGGTTAAGCTTATTTTAGTTGACCCCAAGAGGGTTGAGCTTACCCACTATAACGACATTCCCCACCTTCTTACCCCCGTAATTGTCGAACCCGGGAAAGTAATTTCGGCTCTTCGTTGGATATTGGGGGAGATGGACAGACGCTATAAACAATTTTCCCAGGCGGGTGCCAGAAATATAGACGGATATAACGAAATGTCAGGATTTCAAGCCCTTCCTTATATAGTTCTTGTTATTGACGAGCTTGCGGACATTATGCTTTTTTCTCCGGTTGAGGTGGAGGATGCCATAACCAGGATTGCCCAGATGAGTCGGGCTACCGGGATCCACATGGTTTTGGCGACACAGCGTCCTTCGGTTGATGTTATAACCGGGCTTATTAAAGCAAATATTCCCTGCAGGATCGCTTTTGCGGTTGCTTCCCAGGTAGACTCCCGGGTTATTTTGGACTCCCAGGGAGCGGAGAAGCTTTTGGGCAGAGGAGACATGCTTTACCTTCCTCCCGAGCAGGCTAAGCCCATTAGAATTCAGGGGGCTTTTGTTTCGGATAAGGAAGTGACGGCGCTTGTTTCTTTCCTGAAAAACCAAGGCTTTGCCCCCCAATATACCGAGGAGGTAACAACCATGGCCAAGCCAGGAACGGTAATTATATCAGGAGTCGGCGGAGAGGTAGACCCGCTTTTTGCGGAAGCGGTAAGGCAAGTTTGCAGATACGAAAGGGCCTCGGCTTCTCTTCTACAAAGAAGGCTGTCTATTGGCTACGCCAGAGCGGCCAGAATAGTAGACCAACTAGAGGGCGCTGGAGTTGTGGGTCCGGGCGAGGGATCGAAGCAAAGAGACGTCTTAATCCAGAATCCCGAAGAGTTTTTGGGTACTTCCGCAAATCCACCGGAGCAAATAGTTTCTTAAGGCAAAGATGAGAACGATAGGTTCCTTCATCAAAGAGACTAGGGTTCGAAAAAAATACTCTTTGGAAAAACTCGAAAACCTCACAAAGATCAAGAAGCATTTTCTTGCCGGCCTTGAGAGGCAGGATTGGGCGAAGCTTCCCGATTTTCCTGTATTAACCGGTTTTGTCAAAAACATAGCCAAGGCGTTGGGACTTGATGAAGGCTCGACGATCGCCATTTTAAAAAGGGACTATCCTCCCAAGGATCTATCGATAAACCCAAAACCAGACGTATCCGACAGGTTTGTCTGGAGCCCGAAGCTGACGTTTTTGGTAGGGGTAGGTGTGGTTCTGGTTGCGGTTGTCTCCTACCTTTTAGTCTCATATATCCAATTCTTAAGCCCCCCGTCTCTGGAAGTTTTTGAACCCAGAGCGGAGCAAGTTGTGACAGAAAACCCCATTAAAGTTTCGGGGAAAACAACAACGGACGCGGTTGTAACGGTAAACAACCAACCCTTTATTGTTTCGGACGAGGGGACGTTCGAGGGGGAAATCGAGGTATTTGAGGGAACGGGGGAGATAATTGTCAAGGCAACTTCTCGCTCTGGAAAAGAAACCCTGGAAAGCCGTAAAATTAAGGTGGAATTTAAATAATGGATTCAATTCAAACCCTGCTTATTGTCGTTGTAATTTCACTGACCGTTCTTCTTATCATTGTGGGAGTACAGGTACTTTTGATTATAGTGGATCTAAGAAGAGCTATAAAAAGATTGAATAGTATTCTCGAAGATGCGGTTTTGGGAGGGGGACTTATAAGGCCCGAAAAATTAACCGGAATATTTGAGATGTTAAGAAAGACAAAGAAGCTTGAGACCCACGGAGAGACAACCCCCTGATTTTTCTTTGTATTAACGATATAATCTAGCCATGAGCTCGGACGAAATCAGACAGAAGTATCTTCAATTTTTTGAGAGTAAGGGACACTCAAGGATAGATCCCGCTCCTTTGGTTTTGGAAAGCGACCCGACTACCCTATTTACTTCCGCAGGTATGCAGCCATTGGTCCCTTTTCTTAAAGGAGAGTCTCATCCCAAAGGTAGAAGGTTAGTTGATGTACAACCCAGTTTTAGGACCATAGATATAGACGAGGTTGGAGACAATCGTCACCTTACTTTTTTCGAGATGCTTGGCAATTGGAGTTTGGGCGATTACTTTAAAAAAGAGCAGCTGGAATGGTGTTTGGAGTTTTTTACTAAAGAACTTGGATTTCCGAAAGAAAAGCTCTGGATATCAGTTTTTGAAGGAACCAAAGAAGTTCCCAAAGATACAGAATCGTTCGAGAGATGGAAGCAGTTGGGAATTCCAGAAGACAGAATCTTTTTTTATGGGGTTGATAAAAACTGGTGGAGCAGAAGCGGTCCTCCGGATAAAATGCCGGCTGGGGAAATTGGAGGTCCAGACTCGGAAGTCTTTTATGAGTTTGATAGACCTCACGACCCCGAATACGGTAAAGATTGCCATCCCAATTGTGAGTGTGGAAGATTTATAGAGATAGGCAATTCCGTATTTATTCAATATCAGAAGAACGACGACGGTACACTAACCGAGCTTCCCCAAAAAAATGTAGATTTTGGAGGTGGCCTAGAAAGAATCGCTGCGGCTTCGTCGGGGAGCCCGGATATTTTTCAGATAGATTTGTTTAGACCTACCATTGCCGAGGTTGAAAAAGACGTTGGAGTCCCTTATGGCAAGGATTCCGAGAATGACCGAAGTTTTAGAATAATTGCCGACCATCTAAGGGCAGCTTCGGCCGTAATGACAGAAGGAATCGAGCCTTCCAACAAACTTCAAGGGTATGTTGTTAGGCGCCTTATACGAAGAGCGGTTTTCCACCTGTCTCTTCTTGGTTCCAAAGACTTAACCTTAAGTATCTCCAAGATCTCAAAAGCCTTTTGGCCAAAACTTTCGGATGGACTTACCGCCGAAGCCGAGAGATTCGTGAAGGCTTTAGCAAGGGGTACAACCCAGTTAACCAAAAAGCTGGATTCAAAAGATCCAATCGACGGAAAATTTGCTTTTGATTTATACCAAACCGAGGGATTTCCTTTAGAGCTCACCTTAGAGATTCTTAAGGAAAAAGGAAAAGAGTTTAGCGATGAACAAAAGAGGGCTTTTGAAGAAGAATTTGAAAAACACAGGGCTCTTTCAAGAGACGCTTCTTCCGGCATGTTTAAGGGGGGACTTGCGGATTCTTCCAAAGGGGTAACAAGGCTCCATACTGCAACGCATCTGCTTCACAGCGCCTTAAGAAAAATCTTAGGCGAGCACGTGTTCCAGAAAGGCTCGAACATTACCGCCGAGCGCCTCAGATTTGATTTTTCCCATCCGGATAAACTTACGGATGAGGAAGTAAAAAAAGTGGAGGATTTGATAAACGATCAAATAAATAAGGATTTACCCGTTTCTTTTGAGACAAAAACGCTGGATGAGGCAACTTCCGAGGGAGCACTTCACTTTTTCGGAGAGAAATACGGTAAAGAAGTCAAAGTTTATACCATGGGAGATCCCAAAGGCGAATGGTTTTCCAAAGAAGTCTGCGGAGGGCCTCACGTTGCCCACACCGGTGAGATCGGAAATGTTAGAATAGTAAAGCAAGAGAAAGTGGGCTCTGGCGTGGTCAGAATTTACGCCTCGGCCGGCTAAGTTTTTGCTTTTATTTACAATGGACTTCAAAAGCATTCTCTCCAAAGCTTCGAAAGAAGAAAGGAAATTGTATTGGGCTTTAACCATAGAGCCGGGCTGGGTTCAGGCGGGCATCTGGGATATTAACCAAAATAGGGCCGAGATTATTGCAACGAGTCCAACAACAGCTTGGGAAACGGACGAAGAATTAATCACAGCCTGCGACACCGCGCTTTCCTCTGCGGTCCAGCGGCTTCCGGAGGAATCGTCGGAGCCGGAAGATACAGTTTTCGGACTCAACTCCACATGGGTTTCTGAGGGAAACATAAAACAGGAGTACCTGGAAAAAATAAGGAAAATTTGTCAAAAACTTTCCCTTAAGCCAGTCGGATTCGTAGTCTTGCCAGAGGCCATTTCCCACCTTCTTAAATCCGAAGAGGGTTCTCCCCTATCGGCAATAGTTTTGGGAGTAGGCAAGGATACTCTGGAAGTATCGGTTTTTAAGCTGGGAAACCTGGTAGGAGTCTCCCAAATTGCCAGAAGCGTGTCGATAGCGGACGACGTATCGGAGGGGTTGGCCAGGTTTGCGGGTGGCGAGGCTTTTCCTTCACGCTTTGTGCTTTATAACGGAAAAGAAGGGGAGTTGGAAGAGGTAAGACAAGCCCTTATAAATGTATCCTGGGAAGAGGCCAGCAAGATCAAGTTTTTGCATACTCCAAAGGTTGAAATAATTACCCCCGAGAGAAAAATTCTGGCGGTATGTTTGGCAGGGGCCTCCGAAATTGCGAACGTTTCAGGGGTTATTGTCAAAAAGCCCGAGGTGGAGGAAGAAGAGCCCAAACCCCCTGAGGAAATTCAAAACATAAGGCTTCCCGAAAGGCAAGTAAGTCCCGAAGAGTTGGGATTTGCGATCGGTAGAGACGTTTCCAAAACCCAACAGATGTCGTCGGTGACTCCCGATGTTGTTTCAGGTGCCGTACCCGCTGCCCCGAGAATGACCGTTGCCGCTCCTCCAACTGGAACACCTTCCATAAAGGGATTATTGTCAAAAATTCGAATCCCGGCTTTTTTCAAAAACTTAAGGCTACCGACGCTACTTACTCCCAAGATTCCGGGAGCTCCCAGCAAAAAGGTTTTTGTATACGGCCTTGGGTTTTTGGCAATATTGGTTGTTTTAGGTTTTGGGGCATGGTGGTTTTTGCCAAAGGCAACCGTTACAATTTACGTTTCACCCCAGAAACTGGAGGAGAAAGCCGAAATAGTGGTAAGTACCCAAGCCTCTATTGTTGATTTCTCCAAAAAAACGCTTCCCGGCAAAACCTATCAGACGAATGTTGCCTCGGAAAAAACAGCATCCACAACGGGTACAAAAACCGTTGGAGAAAAGGCCAAGGGAACTGTCCAAATTCAAAACGGGACTTCTTCTGCCATAAACCTTACGGCAGGAACGACTCTTTTTGCAACCAATGATCTTAAATTTACCCTGGATTCTGAGGTAAGTGTTGCCGCTGCGGTTTCTCCATCTTCTCCCGGAACGGCAACTGCCAACCTCACGGCTTCCGATATAGGGGCGGAGTACAACCTGGCGGGAAGCGAGTCATTTAGGGTCGGAAATTATCCCAAGAGCGACGTTGACGCAACCGCATCCGCAGATTTTTCCGGGGGCTCCAGCCAGCAAATCTCGGCGGTTTCCGAGGAGGACTTAAAGATCCTCCAAGAAGATTTGACCGAAGAGCTTTTGGACAAGGCAGACGGTGAGCTTTCCGGCAAAGTCTCCTCCGACGAAGTATTTATTTCAAACGCTTCCACATATGAGGTGGCGGATAGAACATTTAGCGCCAAACTTGGGGACGAGGCGGACACTCTTAAACTTAATTTGGCCTTGGATATAACCGGAGTTGCGGTATTTAAGCAAACCTTGACGGACTTGGCCAAGGAGGTCCTTAAAGGAAAAGTTCCCCAGGGTTATGTTTTAAGGGATACTCAAATCACCGTTGACTTTAAGCTAAAGGAACAGACTGAGGATGGCTATGTTCTTTCCGCCTTTTTTAAAGCCAACCTTCTTCCCGAAACCAAGACCGAGGATATTGCCAAAAATATTGCCGGCAAATACCCGACCTTTGCCAAGGACTATCTTAATTCCATAAGCGGATTTAGCCGGGCGGAGATAGAGATAACCCCACATTTCCTGCCTTCTAAGCTTATGATTCTTCCCAGAATTGCCAAAAACATCAACATTGAGATAGAGGCGGAAAGATGAAAATACAATTCGGATTAAATGCAAAAGAAACTAATTCTTAGGTTTGCCTCTTTGGTTTCGGGTATCCTGGGTTTGGGCATTTTAGCCTACGTCTTATTTCCGATTGTTGCCTACGAATTTAAAGCATCAAGAGACTACCCCAAACTTCTAAGCCCTGTTGTCGAAAACCAAAGCCAAACCCTTGAGGATTCACTTGCATCTTCGGACTTTACAAAAGCAAGCAACTGGTTTCCCGAGGCCAAAAGCCGCGAAGAGTTTGAGATTTCAAAAGTCACCTTTTATACGATTTCTATTCCAAGGCTTAGAATTGAAAACGCCACAGTGGCAATAGGAGGAGAAGACTTGTCCCAGAGTCTTATTCAATATCCGGGAACGGCTCTTCCCGGACGCTCCGGAAATACCGTAATTTTCGGCCATTCGATTCTTCCCCAGTTTTACGACCCCAAAGATTACCTGGCAATTTTTTCCACTCTCCCTTCTCTTAAAAAGGGAGACGAAATCACAATAAACTACGACGGAATTACCTACAGATTCAGGGTAGAGAGTCTTTTTGAAGTGACACCTAACGACCTGGAAGTTTTGGAGCAGGGATTTTCCGAGCCATACGTTTCTTTGGTAACTTGTGTTCCGCCGGGGCACCCTTTAAAGCCCAGGCGCTTGATTGTTAGGGCAAAAATAGTACCCTATTAGCTTATATGACAATTCTGGGAATCGATTGGGGAGAAGCAAAATTGGGCTTGGCGCTTTCTGTGGGCAGGATAGCCGAACCTTATGAAGTCGTTAGATATTCGGATACAAAAATACTCAATGAGACCCTGGCAGAAATTATAAAAAGTCAGAATGTGGATAAAATAGTGGTTGGGGTGTCCGAGGGCAAGTCAGGAGAAGCAGCCAAAGTTTTTGGGCAGGAGATTGGAAAGCTTGGGACTCAGGTCGTCTTTTTCGACGAGTCACTTTCAACTCTGGAGGCACGGGAGCTTTCCAGACAGGCGGGAATCAAAAGAAAAAAAGCCAGGGCTCTTGAGGATGCTTTTGCTGCAGCCGTTATGCTACAATCCTTTTTAGATAGCTATGTTTAAAAACGTAATCTCGCCAATTCAGGCCTGGCTCCTTTCTCAAGGAAGATGTGTCGGTTGCGGAAGACCCCTTACTGAGGTAAGAAGAGAAAAAAGAAGGGACGACACCGAAAAGGTAACTTGCGAGTGCGGAAGAATCTTCATCTTTGATTCCAAGAACAAAAGATACAGGCGGGCTCTTCTTGAGGAAGTATAATCATCAAAGATGAAGAAGCTCCTATTCCCCCTGGGCTTTCTGGTAGCTACCCTTATCCTTGCCTCCATAAGTATTTTTTGGTGGAGTGAGAATTCAAAAGCGGTCTCCAGCGATACCTCTTTCCAAGACTTTCTGGTTGTTCGGGGAAAGAGCGCAAGCCAGATAGGAGAAGCATTATATAAACAGGGGCTTATAAAAAAACCTTTGGCTTTTAAGGTCTACGTCCAAGTCTCGGGCAAAGCGTCAAAAATCCAAGCAGGGCAATTTAGAATCTCTCCCAGTTTTACCTTAACTAAAGTAGTCGATACATTAACCAACCCCCCCGTCGAGTTTTGGGTAACAATTCCGGAAGGCTTAAGACGTGAAGAGGTAGTTGAAAGATTTATTAAAGGACTTGAATTAAAAGACGCCGTTGCCGTTAATTTTCGGCAGGAGTTCTTAGACAATTCTGAAGGGCAAGAGGGGTTTCTTTTTCCGGATACTTACCTTTTCCCCAGAACAGCTTCGGGCTCTGCGGTAGTCACAAAAATGACAAATACCTTTGATAGCGAAATGATACAGTTCCATACTACGCTTTTAGACGAGAACGCGGCAGGGGGTCTTGATAATAAAGGCTTAGTTACTCTTGCATCAATAATAGAAAGAGAAACCAAAACCAACGATGAGCGCCCGGTTGTTGCTGGAATACTTTTTAATAGACTCGAAATCGGGATGGGTCTTCAGGCCGATGCCACGGTCCAATATGCCGCGGCAACGGCAAAATGCAGGGTAGGAATCGAATGCGACTGGTGGCCGGTATTGACAAAAGACGACCTTTCTATCAACTCGCCTTTTAATACTTACCGTTTTCGCGGTCTTCCACCCGCCCCAATTGCCAGTCCTGGCCTTTCTTCAATTAGAGCTGTGATTCACCCCGAAGAAACCGACTATTTGTATTATCTACACGATGCGGATGGTGGTATTCACTATGCCAAAACTTTAGCCGAGCACAACGATAACGTAAAAGTTTATTTGGGGAAGTGATTATTGACAAGAGTCGACAAATGGCTATAATCCTCCCTAGGCGTACTTAGGTTACGCACATCCCGCGTCTTTTATGCGGGGATTTTGTGTTGAAAAGTCGATAGCAACACCAGATGGCCGCCAAAAACCAAACCCGTCGAAATTTTGGAAAAGAAGAAAAAAACCTACCCGAACTTGACCTTTCGCTTGTTCAGCGAGAGAGCTGGGAGTGGTTTTTGACACAAGGAATTGCCGAAGAGCTTGTAGAGATTTCCCCGATCGACGACTTTACCGGCAAGAACTGGCAGCTTATTTTGGGCAAGCACACCCGAGGATCTCCTTCACTTTCTCCCAGAGTCGCCCAAGAAAAAGGTTTAACCTATTCCTCTCCTCTTAAGATAGAAACAAAATTAGTTAACAAAAGAATAGGTAAGGAAGTAACCCAAGAAGTATTTTTGGGAGATTTGCCTCAAATGACTTCAAGGGGCACCTTCATCATAAACGGGATAGAAAGAACCGTAATAAACCAAATTGTAAGAAGCCCCGGTGTGTATTTCTCTGGGGATCTTGACCCCTCAACCGGAAGAATGCTTTATAAAGCAGAGATTAGGCCTCTCCACGGTACCTGGCTGGAATTTGAGGTTGGAAAAAACGACGTAATTGCGGCAAGAATCGACAGACGAAGAAAAGTGACCGCCACGGTTCTTCTTAGAATGCTGGGTATTGAGTCCGATTCCGCAATTCTTGAGGGTTTTTCCCAGGTCGACACCGACCCTCAGCATAAATACATGGCATCAACCCTGGAAAAGGACCCTACAAAAAGCCGTGAGGAAGCCCTTCTTGAAATTTACAGAAAAATGAGACCCGGTGAGCCGGTTGTTTTGGACAACGCAGAGACCCTGGCTCAAGGACTTTTCTTTGATCCCAGACGCTACAGTTTAGGCAAGGTCGGCCGTTTCAAAATAAACAAAAGACTTGGGCTTACGCTTCCTAACGAGAAGACAACCTGGGTACTTACCAGGCAGGATGTGGTCGGAGCATTAACTTACCTTGTTGGCCTTCAAAACGGACAAGGAAGACTTGACGATATTGACCACCTTGCAAATAGGCGCCTAAGAAGGGTGGGAGAATTGGTTGCGGCAAATGCCTTTAGACTTGGACTTTTAAGACTTGAACGAAGCGTTAAAGAGATAATG
>Ga0315295_10003386_pt1 | contig 13584 bp, 17 predicted proteins | sample YL17G14_0_MG_FD_204453 | JGI IMG/M metagenome (GOLD analysis project Ga0315295, IMG submission 204453) | Sediment microbial communities from Yellowstone Lake, YNP, Wyoming, USA - YL17G14_0 | ecosystem: Environmental > Aquatic > Freshwater > Lake > Sediment | place: USA: Wyoming | collected...
GACATTTAGATTTAGCTGAACTCCATATGCATTCACATGAATTTTTATTTGTGGCTTTGCAGCCAATATCTTGCATTGCAATTGTTCCATCATCTGTGTTACACGAATCTTCATCAAGTTCATAACACGAATTTGCCCCCCTGCTGATAGATATGGGTGTTCCTTCGCCAGTGCAACAAAGAACATGAGTATATTTTCCTGTTTGGCTATTTGTAATAGGAGGATTATAACCTGGCAAAAGATGGGCATTTGTTGTGCCAGCAAGATAAGCGATTGGGACTTTGTTGCCGCAACCGTGTGAAAGAGTTTCTACCCTGCAATTAGATAATCCTTTATAGCAGACACTAAATGGATAAGAACTTGAACTCTCTGCTGCGTGAGCACTGCTTGCTGCACTAAGCTTTAATAGCAAATCACTGCTGGTGCAATCATGAGGATTTGATCCGCTATATTGTGGAGTAAAATAATCATCATAACATATCTTTATTACATAACTTTCATTCCAGAGCGCGCCATGCGCATTTGTTGCGCTGCTTAGCCTCATTATTGTTTGACTATCAGAGCATACGCCGCTGGTATCTGCCATGACAAGGCTGGCTGAAGCCAGAATAGCCAAAAGCACAAGAGCAAAAATTATCACCTGTTTCATATTTTTAAATAACGAAAGAAGTTTATAAAACTTCTCAACATTCCTCCACTAACCCCTTACCCATAAGAAAATAGCAACTCTTTTTGATTGTGCCCCGCCTATAAGGCCAGAACTTATTAATCTAGAGCCGACATAGACATTGCCACTTACATCGCCGGGATAGCTCTCAAGGCTACAAGGATTATTTATTTCGCATATTGCAACATTATAGCCGATGTTTGGCTCCCTTATTCTTGCTGCTAAAAGAGCCATAATTGATTCATTTGCATTTTCAGGATTGGCAATTATTTCATCACGCAGAGTATTATTTTTTGCTATTTCTTCAAGCAAAGGAGTTATTGTTTCTGACAAGTCCCTTTCTGTTGCAGCTCTTCTTGTCAGAGAGATTGTCAAGATAACCACTAAAATAATCAAGATTGCAATGCTTGCTTCAATTATTCTCATTATTCCTTTTTTGTTTACCATATTTGCACTGTAAGATAGCCAAATATTGAAGAGCCATCTTTTCTAAGCACTTCTCTTAATTTAGTTTCTGAAAATACCTCTCCACTTAAAGGCCCGGTTCTTTCAGCATTTATCGTTTCTCCATCGGGAAATTCCAGGACAAACGAGAATTCCACGCTTTCAGGAATGTCTAATTGTTCTTTTAATGAAGAATAATCTGAAGAATAAAAGTCTTTTAATTGCAAAAGCCTTTTTTCAGAAATAACACCGGATGTTATTGAAGAAGCAATTCTATAGCTAATTGAAGATGGAGATGAACAGCCCCCTATTATTTCATCAAGATCTTCGCTAAAATAAAGAGTTGCAAAATTCTCCGCAGTTCTTGCCAAGCATATGTTGTCGCCACTTCTAACTGCTGTCATGGGCTTCCCATAATAATCAACAGCCCCTACCTTTTTTGTGGGATCAATTCCTTCAATATTAATCTGAATATTGCCAGTTGTTTCGGTTATCACGATGGAATATGAGTCAAGTTCTACGCTAGTGTTCTTAATTATCTTGTTCATTACATAATCTCGCGAGGATTCCATTGCGGACAAGTCCTTAGTTGGATTGTAAAGATAGAGTATGGTTACAAGAAAACCTGCAAATAACATGAAAGCTAATATAAATTCAATGTTGCTTGCCCCTCTTTTTTCCATAAACTAACATATATCTTATTGTTTTTATAGGTTATTATCTATTTAGATAGACTAATAAATGGCTTTTCTTCTTATTAAAGATGGCAAAAATTGATAGTTTAATCGGCAAAATAAAGCAGAAAAAAGAACTTTCTGGGATAGATAATAGCATAATCTTGGAGCATATTGAGAACTATCTAAAGAAGACAAATCTGATTTTAGATAATCTTAATGAATCTCAGCTTAAAATAATCGCGAAGGATATTCGCGCTGTCCTAAGAGAAAATGTTGGAAGGTTTCAGGCAAGTGCGAAAGACAGGCATAAGCTGCTTGAAACAAATGATATTCCAGGTTTGTTGAAAATGCACTCTTCAACAAAAGAGAGACTTGAGTTTTATCCAGAATTTAAAGAAATAATAAAAAAATTAAAAGTTAGTTCGATTCTTGATTTGGGATGCGGCATAAATCCAATTGCATTAGCTGAGCCAGGAGTAAAATATTATGCAGCTGACATAAATCTTGACGATTTAGACTTGGTGAGATTATTTTTCAAGAAGAATAACATTGATGGAGAAGTGTTTGTCTGCAACTTGAATAAGATTGAAGATTGTTCGCTTCCAAAAACAGAACTTTGCCTTGTTCTGAAGGTGTTTGACATTCTTGGCAAGGAAGATTACAAAACAGCAAAAAAAATAATAGAAAAAATAAGTTCAAAGCATTTAATTGTCAGTTTTTCTACAAGAACGCTCTCAGGAAAGCCAATGAATCGCCCAAGAAGAATATGGTTTGAAAAACTTTTAGAATCGCTTTGCTACAAATTTGAAATAGTAAAATCGAACAATGAAATTTTTTACATTATCTAATATTTAAGAGCCCAATAATGCCCTGACGCCTGTTGATATCAAGAAAGCTGCTATGGTTAATATAAAAGAGTGCTTAATTCCTGATTTCAATGAACCTTCGCTAAGTTTTCCTATAACAAGTCCTGCAAAAAATCCCTGGGCTAAAAGCAGATATAAGAACATTCTAGAAATTTCTTCTGCAGAGAGCCTGGCTGCAGCTCCGGTTCCTGCTCCTATTGTAGTTATATCTGTGCCGCCGAAAAGTGCGCCGGCAGATTCTGTCCCGAATGTCAATGGCAGAATCTTGAATTCCATAACAAGCATTATGCCTATGAATATGAAAAATATTATGTATCCTTGCACAATCAAACTGAACATTGCTGCTCTTCTCTCTTTCTTGAGCTTTTCAACCTCTGCTATTGAATTTGCAACAGATTCCAGGATATAATCAATTTCTCCGCCTGCTTTCTCAGCTTCCCTTATTAGCGCAACAGCTCTTTTTATGACTTTATTGTCAACATCTTCGGCAAATGTTTGCAAGGCAATATTTACCGGAATCCCCAAAGTTATCTGATTTGCCAATTTTTGTATATGGGGATTCAGGGCACCATAATTTTTCTTTGACATATTTACAATGCTCTTGCTGACAGGGGTTCCTGTAACAACACTTTCTGCCAGATTTCTTGAGAATTCAAGAAACATTGTGCTTATTTCCTCTTCTTTTTCACTTGCTCTTAGCAAGTCCAGCATGAATGGTGCTAACGCAATCACTATAGCAATTCCTATAAGAAACATAAAGAGCTTATCATTGTAAAAGAAAATAAAATCTATAATTGTGATTAAAATCGCTGCGATTAGCCCGATAAGTGTGACTTTTTTAAATTTCATTTTAATACAATGTCCGCTTTGTCTGCAAATAAGCAAGGAAAACAATGTTTATCAAAGCAACACCTCCGATTGTCATTAATGTTAGTTCATATGGCGTAAAGCCCACCTGGATTCCTGATACCGATATCATAACAAGCATGAGCATTAATATCATAGGTGCTGCAATTACAACACTTATGTAAATATCCATAGATGTTTCGGCAATTTTTATTGATTTCTCTTTTTCCAGCTTATAATTCAAGAGCAATGATTCTGCCCTTTTTTCAAAAAACTCTGATAAATCTCCTCCAGAATTTATCGTAGTAGAAAGTCCTGCAAATAATTCTGCGAGCCTTGGATTTGAGGTGCTCTTTGAGACATTGTTTAGAGCTGTGACAAGATCGTAACCGTAAATGTTTATCTGGTTTAAGATTTTCCTTATCTCTTTCCTCAAGAAAGGATATTCCTTGCTTAAAGCGATGATTTTGAATATCTCTGTTGGTGCGATTCCGGAGCCTGATATAGAACTCATATGGATAACTGCAAAAGGCAATTCCTCGTCTATTCTGGCTGAGATAGAATTTTTCTCAGCGCTAGGATAATAATAAAGCGCAAAAAATACAATTAACGGAATTATCAAGGGCAGGAAGACAACTTCCAATAATCTTGTTGCCATGCTTCCGCCGTAAAATTCAATAATTGGCCAGCCAAAACTAACATCAAAAACTAGAAAGAAAATTGCTATAAATATTGAGACAAAAAAAGAGATAAAAACTGAGAATAGCATCATTGAAACATATGCCTCGAAAAGAATGTCTAAATTAGATTTTCTAATTTCAGAAGAAAGAGAGCTGAAATAACCTTTTTTAATTAGCTTGCTTGAGCTGTCAAGGAAAAATTTGTTGGCAAGCTTCAGATACCCCCTTGCTTTCTTGAATTCCTCCACTTTTTCCTCCCTGAATGGCCTCTTTTTTATTTTTCTTAAGATGCCTTCGCTAATCTCAAGCTCTTCCAAAATCTTTGATTTTTCCTGAATCTGAGGCATTACATTTTTAGCAATTGTGGCTTTCTTCTCTTTTAAAGGAGTAATTTCTACTTTCTTTTCTTTCTTTAGTTCAGGCGTTTCAATCTGGTTTAGAAGTTCAGGTATTGAGTTATTGGCTTCTATCATTCCTCGTCGCAGGGCGTTTAAACCCTCTAGAAGCATTCTCCTCTCTGCAGGGCTTGCTGTTTCAAGCCTTTTGGAAAATATTGATATTTCTCTAAGAATCTCAATTTCTCTTTCTACATTTTTTCTTAATATCTCTATCATAATTTTTGGCTAATCTGCGTTTGCAAATTCTTTATTTTTATTTTTGCAGCAACTATCTCTTCTCTATTGTTTTTTTTAAGGGCAGAATCTAATTCATCTATCAAATCCTTCAGGTTTGTCAGCAATTTTGCTACAAAGGTTATATCCTCATTTTTCATTAATTAAAAAACCAAAAATTCTTTAAATACCTTTCTTAACCCTCGATATTATACCTGCTCAGAACTTCAACAGGATTTTTGTAATAATCATTTATTACTTTCTGCACATCTTCAAATCCCCAGATTTTTCTTTTACTTAATTCATAGAGTAATTTTGCCCTCGCTGAGAACTCTTTTTGCAATTTTTCCAGAGTTAATCCATATCTTACGGCTATTTTTTCAAATACCCTGCTCTGCTTTTTGAAATAAAATACATCCTTTGCAGGATCCCATGTTAATGGGGTGTTTATTATGGCTGTGCCGTCCTTATTGACATTTATTATCTCTGATACTTCGCGTATTCTTCTTGTTTCGTGCTGCCCGACAATAGCGTGAGTTGCAACAGCTATGCAATCCAATGTATTTACAAGCGTGGGAGAAAGTTCAATCGGGGGGGTTTCTAGTCTTCTGATAAGTGTATCAACAGAATCTGCGTGCATTGTGCTCAAAGATGCGTGGCCTGAAGCCATTCCCTGGAATAATACAAAGGCCTCCTTGCCTCTTACTTCTCCAACAATAAGATAATCCGGGTTCTGCCTGAATGAGCTTTTCAGTAATTCAAACATATCTATCTCTCCAACTTTGCCAATGCCTGCAGCAGGCCTTGCAACAGCTGGCAGCCAGTTTTCTCTTGGCAGATTTATCTCCCTTGTATCTTCTATGCTGACAACTCTTGCTTCAGGAGGTATGAAAAATGCTATTGCATTCAAGAAAGTTGTTTTTCCTGATGCAGTGCCTCCTGCAATCAAGATACTTGATTTGTATTGCAGCAAGATCCAGAAATAAGCAAGCATCTCAGGGCTAACTGTATTTGAGGCTATTAGTTGCGTCGGCGTCCAGGGGATTTTTGTGAATTTTCTTATTGTAAATGTTGGGCCTTTTGAGGTTACATCTTTTGTGTAAGTTGCATTGACTCTGCTTCCATCAGGAAGTGTTCCATCAAGAAGCGGCTGTGCATAGGAGACATATCTTCCGACACGCTGCGCTAGTTTTTCGACAAAACTTGCTAATTTATCGAGGTCTTTGAAAACAAGATTTGTTTTCAGATTTCTATAGACCCTATGCACAACGTAGACAGGAGTGTCAATACCGTTGCACTCTACATCTTCTATGTAATAATCTCTCATTAGGGGATCTATCTCATTCAACCCTATGAAATCCCTGAAAAGATAATAAAATATCTTGTCATATGTTTCTTGGGAAACTTTTAGATTAAGCTCACTTATCAATAGTTTTGCAGTCTGATCAATGTAATTTGTTGTTGCTTCAAGCGTTTTTTCTACTGCAACATTAACATTGATAATCTCAAGCATTGCCTGTTCAAGTCTTGCAAGAATTGCTTTTTCTTCATCCTTGAGCATTGGCTCCTCAAGTTCATAAACAACCTCATTTATTGTTTTATTCCAGTAGATATGAGCAAAAGCAAAAGGAGATATTAGGGCGTATCTTACATCTATTTTTGTTTTGTCATCCGTCTTCGGCAAGGAAGGGGTTTTTGGATTCAGATTTATATTTATAGCCATTTTATGAAATCTCCTTTATATCTGCCCAGATTCTGCCGTTGACGGTTCCTTTATTTACAATGGAAAATTTGTAAGGTGTTGATGCTGCTGTAAACTTTTTATCTTCATCTTTTCCATTGTAAGTTATATTTGCTCCATAAATCAATCTTAGATAAACAGTGCTTGGTTTTTCGCCTTCTGATAAGACAACTACTCTTCCCATAGAGATATTTACCCCAGGCTGTGAATAGGGCTTTGTCAAATCTTTCAGAACAAATATTATTTCATTAGAACTTGAGTTAATATACAGCTCTCCCTTTTTCATCAGGAACTCTGCTTGCCTAATATTGCCTGGACCTGTCTGGATAGCTGTAGTGACTTTTCCATCTAATTCTGCCAATGAATTAATTGCCTGCTCAACAAGCGCTTTATCCCTTGCTTCGTTTATTTTAGGCATTATAAAGCCAAGAGCCAAGCCCATTAGGGCAAGGCCTATCAAAGTGTATAATACTGTTTCAATCCAGACTTGCCCAATTTTATTCATCTTGCGAAGTTGCCTCTTTTTACAAATCAGAGAATATCAGAGATTTAATAAAGTTAACCTTTCAAGCTCTTAATCCTTGAGTTTTATGCCGCATTCCTGGCAGAATTTGTCTTCTTCATTGATATCTGTTTTGCAGCCAGGGCAGTTAGTCAGAGGAACCATCATTTTTCCACCGCATTGCGGGCAGAATTTTTGCCCATCGTCGCCGCCTCGCCCGCATTTAGTGCATCTTGGAAGAAGTTTTTTTCTTTCTATTATTGCCTTGTATCCTGCTTTCCCTGAAACAACTTTTGAATAAGCATCTGCTATTGCATCTGGCTTCTGATATTTTCTTAAATCTATGCAACTTCCCATTTTTCCTCTTTTCAATCTAATTATAATTATATAATTTGTTTATAAACATTTTTGTGGTAGAAAATAGGATAAGCAAGAACTTCAAATATGATTATTTCTGACTCGCTCTTGCTGCGGGCTTTCTCGCTTGCGCTGCGAAGCTCCTCCCTGCGGCGAGCAGAAAGCCTCTAGGGAGGATTGAACTCCCGACCCCTTGTTTACGAAACAAGTGCTCTACCACTGAGCTATAGAGGCAATAAAAAGATGACAAAAACCAACATTATAAATATTTATAAATGGGAAAGTATAAGAAACCCTATGCAAAAAGAAAGAGGTTTTTGGATTGTATGCATTTTGATAATTGTACTAAGCAGTTTTGTACTAGCAGGGCATATAATAACAACCTCTGATGGCGGAACGAGTTATAATTATAATGAGGATGTGACAAATCTGTATAATATAACTGTCAATAATAATGATTCGGTTTCTGATGCAAATATAACGCAAGTGAACATTACTTTGCCCGGTTCATTTAGTATTTTGGACTCTTCAAATTCCAGTGATGCGGCAGGAACACTAACAATCTCCGGAAATGGATTAAGCTGGACTAATAATAGTGCTGGATTAATAATGAATCTCTCTTGGAAATATTTTGCTTTTAATGCAACTGCTTCTACACCTGGAAACTATAATATAACAGTCACGAGAACAAATGTAACTGCAAGTTTTAGTTCAAATATCAGCGTGACAATTAATGACACTACTGCCCCTTTAATAACATTTGTTACGCCCGCTAATGGTGCAAACTTATCGCAAAATTATGTTATAATAAACATTACTGCAACGGATTACTCAGCTGATACAATTGTTTTAAGATTGTATAATTCTACTTATACAAATACAACTAGCAGCACAGGAACAAATCATTATGTTAACATCTCAAATCTTGGTGAGGGTGTTTATTATTATAATGCAACTGTTAATGATAGCAAAAATAACCTAAACAATAGTGTTCCTACAAGAAGCTTAAGGTTGGACAGAACTGCCCCGGCTATAAGCCTGTCTGTGAATTCAGACGGAGAGGATTACTTGAATATAACAATATCAGTAACTGAAACTGGAAGTGGTGTTAGCACCTGCAGTGATAGCGATGGCGATACAACAATCTCGGGCAGCGGAACAACATGGTACTTATATGAAGATGAGCTGGACTGCGAAGAGAGTTATGATTATAATGTTACCTGCACAGACTTGGCTGGAAATTCAAATTCTGAGGAAGATTCATTTTCTACAGAAGATTGCAGTGATTCTGGCGGTGATAGCGGCGGAGGGGCATATCAGTCATCATTCTGGACAAAGACTTACTCGCCAACAGATGAGCAAGCCACGGCAGGTTATAACAAGGAACTTAAGAAAGGAGAGAGAATAAAAGTAAAAGTCGGAAACGAAAGCCATTATGTTGGTATTATAAAAGTAAGTTCTGATGAAGTTACTATTAATGTTTCTTCTAATCCGCAGCAAGCTGTTTTGGAAGTTGGAGAGACAAAGAGTTTTGAAGTTACCAACGATAGTTATTATGATATTAATGTTACTCTGAATAGAATAAATGACACAAATGCAAATATCAGCGTTCAATCTATTCATGAGAAAAGGCTTGTTACAAGAAGCTGGATAGAAGAGCAGGAAGAGGAAGAAGCTCTTGCAGCAGAAGCTGCGGCAGAGAATGAGACTAGTGTAACAGAAGCAGTTGAACAAAAAGCAACCAGCTTGGCTAAAAACAAGTGGTTCTGGATAATTCTTGTTATTGCCCTTGCAATTATCGGTGGGGCAATATATTATTTTCTTGTTGTAAAAAATTTAAAAATAGCTAGAAGTGTAAAAATCAGAGAATCCTAGATTTTTTAAATTAACTACTTAGGGGCAGTGCTTCTTTTTAGAAAGCAATAAATATTGATTAATCTATGATTATTTGTGATAAAACGAATAAAAAAACTGCTCCTTGGAGAAAATAATGTACAGGAAAATTTTTCGAGGGAAAAACCCGATGCAATTATTCTTTCTGCTGGAATGATGGGAAAGAAATTATTATTTCCTAAAGCATTGCTAGAGTATGGCGGAAAAACTGCTATTGAACATCAGATAAATTGGTTAAAGCCATTCGTTAAAAAAATTGTAATTGCGTGCCATAAGAATGAGGTTGGGAAAATATCAAAATATCTCGGCAATATAGAAGATGTGGAATTTTCTGCAGAAATACAGCTGCTTGGAACAGCAGGCGCAACAAAAAAAGCAATTGAAAAATCCAAATCCCACTATTTTGTGGTTGCTAATGTGGATGACTTGACTGATATTGACTTAAATGCTTTGCTTGGCTTCGGGCCCGATACAATGTGCGTTGCGAATCCGCGCTTGAATTATGGTGTTTTGGAGACAGATGGATTTGATGTCCGCCAATATCGCGAAAAGCCAATAATGAGAAATGTCTGGGCTAATTGCGGAATTTATTTATTGAGCAGAAAGACAATTGAGAAATTGCCTGAGCGAGGAAGCCTGGAGCACGATGTCTGGCCTTATGTAAGAATCAAGGCCTTCAAGCACTTCGGAATGTGGAAGACGTTCGGGAAATAGCATGGCTAAGATTAATATTGCTGTTGCTGGAGGACCATGCACAGGAAAAAGTGTTGTTGCTGCGCATCTTTATTCGCATTTAAAATGTGAAGGGTTTGATTATGACTTAATTCTTGAAGAATGCAGAAAATTAAAAAAAGAATTTGGAAAATTCAATGACCCTTTTGAAAGATTTTATATGTGGAGACAACAGGAAAGAGAAGAATTGCGCTCGACTGCAGCAAATGGATTTGTTACAGACAAGCCACTGTTTCATTATTATGTGCAAGTAAAGCAGTTTGCTTCAAAACCGCGAGATCAACTTGCGGTTAGGGAATTATTAAGGATGTGTATGGAGCTTGAACAAAACAGCAGATATCAATTGATAATTATAGCGAAAGATCCTGAAGAATTTGGCTATAAAAGAGATTCGTCTCGCTCATCTGAAAAAGAGGTAGCTAGAAAAAGACATAAGTTAATAGTCTCTTTTATTGAGCATTTCTGCCCTGAAAAAATATTATATGTTAGCGGAGATGTTGAGCAGAGAACAGAACAAGCTCTTGAAAAAATAGTTAAAATGCATCATACAGCTAATTAACAACAGATTTCTTTAAAAACTGCATTTTTGATATTAATTTATGCTGAAAATTGGTGAGGTAATTGAAGAAATATTTGAGAAGTTCGGGCCATTAAATCTGCTTTTGCCGAAAAATTTCTCAAGAATCTCGCCCTTTGTTTATATTTTCTGGGGCTCTTTAGTTATTTTAATCCTCACTTTTCTTGTTATTGATTACTTATGGCTGTTGACAATTCTTTCAGGATTTATCTTTTTTGTATTTGTGCTGTTCTTTTATTTCTGGAAGTGGCCGCTGATTTGATCAGCGCTTGAAAGTTTTAGCAGCAATTCTGTAATAATTTGATACGACTATCCTAAAATTAACACGAACTTGTCTTATATGCTCAAAGTTTCACGCTTTGATAGGATATTTCTGCTATTGCTAATAGGTTCGTGTTAATAAAATGCTAAGGTTTAAAAGACACTTTTTCCTCATGTATTTATGAACTATTATGAAAGGCAACTATTGTATAACCTAAAGCTTTTAGCTGGATGGTTGATTTGTGTAGCAGGGGCTTTGTTAAGCCAGGTATTCAACCAGATACCAAACCAGAAGATTATGAATTTTGATTTCTAATTTTTGAAAGTGCTAAAAAGACAGGGTTTTTAGGAGATTCTAACGAGTTATTACCATCTAATTTCTAATCGGGTGGGCTTTTGTCTTGCAAGAGCTGAAAATGGGTATTTTAGGGTTTAAAATCTGTTAAAAAGCTGTGAAAAAGGGCATTTTTAGGGCTCTCAAAAGGGCGCCTAATGCATCTTGTGCGAAGTTTTGGGAGAAATTAGGGATTATTGAGCTTTTTGGGCTAATGCACTTTCTTTTACTCTTTGAACTTCTTCAGAGGTGGCTTCCTTGTCATCAAACATAAAACGCAGTTCCCCAGAAGAACGCGCGCTCGGGTAGAGAATTGTAACTTCTACATACCCTCCATCTCTTGTATCAATCTCTTCTACTCTATAAACGCCGAAAACAGAAGAGCCTGAATTAAAATATTTACCTTTTATTCCTCCTTCTAGAAGATAATCTCTTAATGTCTTTCTTTTCACATTTTTTGCTACCATGTTTTTTTGAATTTCCTCTGGTTTTTAAGCTTTTATGTGATGAGCTGTTGGAGTTGTTAGATGTTATTAAAGCGAACTCCGTCGGGAGGGTATGATTATATGGTTGGTTTTGGGCATTAAAGCGAACCCTACTTTTTGGCTCTTTCTTTGCTCAAAGTTCTTAGCGAAAAGTAAAACTTTCTGCTAATTTTCTGCTCTTTTTCCCAGTTTTATTTTGATTGTTTCTTCTTGTTTATTCCTACTTCTTCTTTGATGCTTTTTCTGCTATGCTGCCTATCCAAATTGTCGCGATAACTGCAATTATTGTGACTACAACTGCATAAATTAACATTGCAAGCATTGAAGAAGCATCTCCAAACAGCTGTTTGAATACTGCCTGGATTGCGCCATTCCATGCAAGGGCTGCAACAAGTCCAAAAGCAGCTGTCAAAAGTGCTGCAATTCTTTCAATTAGTTCTGTTTTTACCATTTTTTGTTGTTTATGTTGTGGTTTTTTGCTGATTTAAAAGAATAGTTGAAGGATTCCAAACACTACAAGATACAATCCTACTGCCCATCTTAGAAGTTTTGGGAAAAGCAGAACAGCCAGGCCCAGAACTATTGCTAAAACAGCTGAAATTGTCAGAGTTATTGCCATTTTTGTCAGGTTTTATTTGCTTTTACGATTCTTTTGATTAATTTATTGTTCGATTTGCTGGTTTTACAAAAATTATATAAAAAATAAAATAAAAAATTTATTTTTCAGGCTTATCTTCTCTTTTTTGCCTGATAGTTTCTCATAAGCTTGCCGATACCGATTACTAGCACTGCCAATGGGACAACCCATGCAGCTATTGCATCTAATTGGCTTACACCAATCAGGGGCAAGACTAGCAAGACACCGATAAGTGTTACAAGCCATGCGGTCAATTTTGCCATCGCTGTTTACCTCCTTTTAATTAAGTTTTGTTAAAAACTTGCTGATAATTAGAGGGTTTTGAGGTTTTTATAGGTTTCTATTTAGTTTTTTTGACATTTTTAGGCTTTTTTTGGCTTTTTTCATCAAATTATTCGGTTTTTTCTTGCCTTTTCGTGGTTTCTGATGCCGGGCGCACTCGGCGCTTCGCGCCTCGAAACTCATTGAGGCTATTTTTTCTGATTTGGGGGCAAATTTTTGGGATTTTTTCTTGGTTTTGCTGATCTTAGGCTGTTTTGCTGATTTGTTTTGCTTGATTTTGCCTGATTTTTGGCTGTTTGTGTGGCTGTTTATGTAGTTTTTATCGAGGGAAAAGGTGTTTAAGGGTGTTCAAACAGCTGTTTAAGTTGGTGGTATGGGGTGTTTAGATTTATGTGTTGGGTATCTGTTGGAACTGCTTAGGTTTGTGTTGGATTTTGTTCGCTCTTTTGCTTATCCTCGTCAAATGTAGAAAGATTTAAATAGTAGCTCTTGGTTTAATAGATATGTTTGATTGGATTTTCGGAAACAAGACAAAGAAGCTTGAAGAGGAAACGAAAAAGAGTTTTAGTTCTGTTAAAGATGATATGGATAAGATTGGAAAATGGATTAAACACCTTGATGAGGGAGACAAACAGCTGTTTGAAATGGTTTATTCGCTCAAACATGATTTGTCGACGATAAAAGATAATCTTGAGGAGGTCAAAGAGTCCATTAACCTGGCTGTTGAACAACAGGCACACAAACAGGTGTTCAAGAAACTGCCTGTTGTTGGCAAACAAACAGCTGTTGAAGCTGTTCAAGAACTTGTTCAAACACCTGTTCAAACAGGCAATTTTTACGAAATTCTTAAGAATTTAACAGGTAACGAGAGGCTTATTATTTTTACGCTTTTAAACAGTGAAAATGGCATGAAATTGAGCTATGAAGATCTGGCTTTGATTCTGGGAAAAGAGAGGGCTACTATAAGGGGGCAGGTAAATGCCATAAAACAG
>Ga0315295_10003387_pt1 | contig 13582 bp, 9 predicted proteins | sample YL17G14_0_MG_FD_204453 | JGI IMG/M metagenome (GOLD analysis project Ga0315295, IMG submission 204453) | Sediment microbial communities from Yellowstone Lake, YNP, Wyoming, USA - YL17G14_0 | ecosystem: Environmental > Aquatic > Freshwater > Lake > Sediment | place: USA: Wyoming | collected...
GAACCGCAGACTTTTCTGGATCACCGAGGGCAGGGACATCCGCACTGATTTCGGCCTTCAACGAAGCTGGAACACAGACGACGCTGGTGTGTGGCGCTGATTGTAGGCTTGGCAAGCCTGGAGGAACCTTGGAGGAACTCTACGGAGATGGGGCGGCTGCGATTGTGGTGGGAACAAATGGGGTCATCGCTTCAATGGAAGACCATTACTCTCTTTCCTATGATTTTCCAGACCAACGCCGAATCGACGGGAACAAATTCAGTAGGACCTGGGAGGAGAGATGGATCAGGGAGGCGGGTTACGGGAAGATGATTCCAGAAGCAATCCATGGCCTTCTGAAGAAATGTAAACTTCGTATTCAAGATATTGCCAAGGTCGTTTATCCTCCCCTTTCGGCAAAAGACCACGCAGAAGTTGCTAAAGGCTTAAGCCTCACTCCAGATAAGGTTCAAGCACCGCTTATTGAAGAGGTCGGCAATACCGGTTGTGCTCACCCATTGATGATGCTAATTGGCGCATTAGAAGAAGCTAAGCCCGGGGATAAAATACTGATTATCAGTTATGGGAGTGGGAGTGATGCCATCCTCTTTGAGGTAACCGAAAAGATCAAGGGACTCAAGAACAGGGGCAAACTGAAAAGTTTGTTGGGAGAGAAAGAGGAGTTAAAGGGCTATGAAAAGTACCTTTCCTTTCGGGGTATATTGCCCAAGGAGGAGGGGATACGGGGCGAAGAAATTGCACCGACAAGTCTGTCTCTTCAGTGGAGGGAGCAAAAAGCGATCCTCAGGCTGGCTGGTTCAAGATGTAGGGCCTGTGGGACTCCTCAATTTCCACAGGAGAGGATGTGCATCAACCCGGGCTGCGGTGCTGTCGATCAGATGGAGGATTACCCTTTCTCTGACAAGAGAGGCCGACTCTTTACTTACACCGGAGACAACCTCACTTTTTCAGAAGATCCGCCGGCCCTCTACGGGATTGTCGACTTTGAAGGCGGAGGGAGATACTGGTTTGACATTACCGATTGTCGCCTTGAATCGTTAAAGGTTGGCCAGCCTGTTCAGATGACTTTTCGGAGAAAATACCAGGATCAAGGACGAAGTATCTATGGCTACTTTTGGAAGGCGATGCCTATCAGATAGAAAGGAGAATAGGAATGCCAGAGGGAATCAAAAATAAGGTTGCGATCATTGGAATGGGCTGTACCAGATTTGGAGAGCTTTGGGATAAAAGCTCTGAATGGTTGATGGTCGAAGCATTTGAAGAGGCGCTCCAGGATGCTGGGGTAGAGAAGAAGGATATTGATGCGGCTTGGTTTTCAAGTTGTTTTGCTGAAAACAATGTTGGGAAGAGTGCCATTCCATTAGCCGGTGCTTTGAAATTGCCCTTTTTACCTGTGACACGGACCGAGAACTTCTGCGCCAGTGGGACCGAAGCCATTCGAGCCGCCTGCTATGCAGTAGCCTCTGGAGCGTGCGATATGGCTTTGGCTGTAGGAGTGGAGAAGCTGAAAGATATTGGTTATGGTGGATTGCCCGATTTCAGTCAGCTTCGAGGGATTTACAACCGGCAGATCTTTCCGAATATGACAGCACCAGGGGTGTTTGCCATGATGGCGACGAAATATTTTGATCGTTATGGTTTCAGCCCTGAAGAAGGAAAGAGGACCATTGCCAAGATATCGGCCAAGAGTCATTATAATGGAGCTCGTAATCCAAAGGCCCATCTTCAGAGAGAAGTGAGTGTGGAGACGATCATGAATGCTCCCATGGTGGCCTGGCCTTTGGGGCTCTATGATTGCTGTGGAGTTACAGATGGGGCTGCGGCTGCCATCATCGTTCGAGCGGATCGAGCGAAGGAATTCCGTCCTGATCCGATCTATGTCAAGGCTCTTCAAATTGCTGTGAGTCCTGAGGAAGAATTTAGATTTAATAAGTGGGACGGAACCCATGTGGAACCCACTGTTCAGGCTGCGGTGAGGGCTTATAAAGAGGCCGGGATAAAGAACCCAAGGGAGGAACTCAGCCTCATCGAGGTGCATGACTGTTTTTCCATCACAGAGTTAGTGATCTATGAGGACCTCCTGATTTCCCCTCGAGGGAAGGCGAAGGAAGATGTGGATTCAGGTTTTTATAACCTTGATGGAAAGTTACCCTGCAATAGCGATGGGGGGCTGAAAAGCTTTGGCCATCCCATTGGAGCCTCTGGGCTTCGGATGGTCTATGAGATCTATAAGCAGTTTCAGGGAAAGTGTGGGGTTCGGCAGCTTAAAGATCCTCGTCTCGGCCTTTCACACAATCTGGGAGGTTTTCCTGCTAACTGTGTCATTGGAATAACGATCTGGGGAAAAGAACTTTAATGGTTTAAGTGGGCATAATGCCGGAGGTTAAGGAACTGTGAATGAAGGGTTAACCGTTGACAAGATTGAGCTCGCCTTTGGTAGCGTTGGTGCTCTCTGTGGAGTGAGCTTAGAATTAGGAGAGCCACGGATCTTGGGCGTGATCGGACCAAATGGCGCTGGGAAGACGTGCCTGATCAATTGTATAAGCGGATTTTATCGTCCACAGAAGGGCCACATATTCTGGGAAAGCAAAGAGATCACCAAACTGCAACCGTATAAAATTGCTCAACTTGGAATAGCAAGAACATTTCAGAACAGTGCCCTTTATCACGGCCTGAGTGTGCTCGATAATCTGATGGCAGCACGGCATGTCCTCATGAAGCAAAACATGTTCACGGATGCCATCTTTTTTGGGTGGGCTCGACGGGAAGAGATAGAACATCGCAGACGGGTGGAGGAGATTATTGATTTCTTGGAGATAGAAGGGATAAGGAAGAAGATCGTCGGTTCTCTTCCCTACGGGCAACGGAAAAGAGTTGACTTGGGCAGGGCTTTGGCCTTGGAACCAAAAATTCTTCTCCTTGACGAACCCATGGCAGGGATGAACGTCGATGAAAAGGAAGATATTGCTCGATTCATCATAGACATTTTTGAATTTATGAAGATCCCCATTATTTTAGTGGAACACGATATGGGTGTGGTGATGGACATATGTGACCGACTTATTGTCTTAGAATTTGGAAATAAGATAGCGGAGGGAAACCCTGAAGAAATCAAAAGCAACCCAAAGGTGATTGCTGCTTACTTGGGTACGGGGGAGGGAAGATGACCGTTGCCGATACGATACCCAAACTCCTGATGGAGAATGATAAAAAGTATGGGAATAACAAAATTGCCATGCGGAAAAAAGAATTCGGCATTTGGAATGAATATAGCTGGAAGAATTGCTATGAGCACGTCAAATACTTCTGCTTAGGACTTGTTAGCCTGGGATTTGGTAAAGGAGATAAAGCAGCCATTGTTGGGGATAATGATCCTCAATGGTTTTGGGGTGAGTGGGCCGCTCAAGCTGTGGGAGGTGTAGCCGTCGGTCTATTCGTTGATTCGATTCTCTCTGAGGTGGAGTATATTCTAAAACACTGTGAAGCAAAGTTCGTCATAGCCAAAGACCAGGAGCAAGTGGATAAGATATTGAAATTGAAGGATAACCTTCCGCAACTGGTAAAAGTCATCTACTGGGAATCCAAAGGTTTGTGGAAGTATGAAGAGTCCCTCATCCTGTCTTGGGATAAAGTGGAAAAATTAGGCAGAAAGTACGAGGAAACCCATCCTGGCGTTTTTGAGGAAATGATTCATACGGTTAAACCAGATGACATCGCTTTTATCACTTATACTTCAGGTACGACTGGATTACCCAAGGGTGCTGTACATAGTCACAAAACAGCCATCCTTTGTTCCCAGAACCAGTTAAAATTGTATCCTTGGTATAGCGAGGATGACTATCTCTCTTATCTTTCTCCTGCTTGGATCGGTGAACAGTGCCTGGGCATGATCGCCGGGTTAAAAGTTGCTGCAGTAGTCAATTTCCCGGAAGAACCAGAAACGGTGACCGAAAACATTAAAGAGATTGGGCCAAGATTTCTACTTTTTAATCCCAGAATGTGGGAAAGCATGGCATCCACAGTGCTGGCTAAAATGCTTGATGCAGGCCTGATTCAGAGGTTTTTCTATCATCTTTTCCTTCCCGTAGGTTATAAGATGATCGATTTTCAGATAGAGGGGAAAAAGGCGCCTATATTATGGAAGCTTCTCCATAGAATAGCGGATTTTGTGATTTTCAGATGCCTTCGTGATAGATTGGGTTTATCAAAGCTCCGTTTTGGTATCAACGGAGGCGGTCCCCTAAGTCCGGATTGCTTTCGCTTTTTCCGTGCCATTGGGGTTCCGCTTGTTCAAGAATTTGGGCTCAGCGAATTGCTGCCTGTCACAGGACATTCAAAGGGATTTGATCTGGATTCGATAGGCCATGTGGCCCCTGGCGCTGAAATAAAGATTGGGGAAAACAACGAGATATTAATTCGAGGCGAAGGACTTTTCTTAGGTTACTATAAGAATCTGGAAGAAACAGAGAAGGCTTGTGCCGGGGGTTGGTTTCATACTGGAGATGCTGGTAACTTTGATGGGCAAGGGAGGCTGATCTATTGGGATAGAGTAAAGGATCTGGTGGAGCTTTCGAGTGGTGTGAAGTTTCCACCTCAATATATCGAAGGGAAACTCAAGTTCAGCCCATATATCAAAGACTGTATGGCTATGGGGGGAAAGGAAAGAGCCTACGTAGCTGCAATTATCGCCATAGATTTTGAAGTCTGCGGCCGATGGGCAGAAGGTCACAGCCTCCCCTATACCACCATTATTGATCTATCGCAGAAAGATCAAATTTGTGAGTTGATCAAGAAAGAGATCAACGCCGTTAATCGGACACTCCCAGAGGCCCAGCAGGTAAAAAAATTTGTTAACCTCTACAAAGAATTTGACCCTGACGAAGCTGAATTAACCCGGACTCGGAAGTTAAGAAGATCCTTCATGGAAGAGAAGTATAAAGGTTTGGTCGAAGCGCTTTATAGTGACCAAAGAGAGTATGCGATTGAGGCTCCCTTCGTCTACCGAGATGGAAGGACAGGGGTTGTTAAGACGGTGATGAAAGTGAATTCCGTGTGAGAGGGAAGACCATGCTTCAAATCGTCAATATCGAAGTGATCTACAGTGATGTCATTCTGGTCTTAAAAGGAGTTTCTTTGGAAGTGCCGGACCGTTCTATTGTGGCCTTGGTAGGGGCCAATGGTGCGGGGAAGAGCACAACATTGAAGGCCATCTCTGGCCTGCTTCATACGCAGCTTGGGAAAGTGACCAAGGGCTGGATTGAATTCGACGGCGTGAGAATCGACAGAATGAGAGCCGAGGATATATTCAGGTTAGGTATTGTTCAAGTGATAGAAGGGCGGCGGCTGTTTGAGCATCTCACGGTTGAAGAAAATCTTAGGATAGGGGCTCAAGGCCAACGAGATGGAACGAAGATGAAGACATTATTGGATATCATGTTTGGTTATTTTCCTCGGCTCTGGGACCTCCGGCAAAAAACGAGCGGTTTTCTATCAGGTGGTGAGCAACAGATGTTGGTGATTGGCCGAGCCTTGATGTCCCGCCCGAAGCTGATCTTACTCGACGAACCTTCACTCGGGTTAGCGCCTTTACTGGTAGAAGAAATCTTCCAAATAGTAAAAAGGATCAACAATGAAGAGAGGGTTTCAGTGCTCTTGGTGGAACAGAATGTACGAGCCTCTCTTTCCCTGGCTGAATATGGCTATGTCATGGAAAATGGTAGAGTGGTTTTGGATGGTCCTTCTGATAAGCTAAAGGAGAATGAGGATATAAAAGAATTTTACTTAGGCCTCAGCGAGGTCGGCGAGAAGAAAAGCTTTAAGGATGTAAAGCACTATAAACGAAGGAAGCGATGGTTGGGATGAAAAAAAGAGGAATAAACCCCGTTAGAAAGGACGAGGCTTTAAACACCGCCCTTTCTAAGAAGAATCGTAGAATCATTGACCCCGTTTAGAAAGCCCCCTTATAAAAAAGGCGACATTGAATTGAACAACTCGATGTTTCAACAGCAAGCTTTCTAACGGGGTAAAGGAGGGAGCATAGTGCAATACGTCGTGACGGGTATCTTGGTAGGTGGTGTTTATGCCCTTATTGCCTTGGGTATTGTCATCATTTATAAATCGACCAGAGTTTTCAATTTTGCCATAGGGCAAATGATGGTGGTTGGAGCCTTTTTTTGTTGGTCCCTGATGAAATGGGCAGGGCTTCCTGCTTGGGCTGGCTTTGTGGTAGCTTGGCCTTTATCTTATTTGATGGGTTTATTAGTTGAAAGATTAGTCATGCGGCCTTTGATCGGGCAGCCCCTTATTGGTGCCATGATGGCTTGTTTATCCCTCTCTGTCCTATTGCATGGTCTGGTCATCCTTATATGGAGTGCTTACGTGACATCCTTTCCAACCCCTATCTTTCCCAAGAAAGCGCTTACTTTCGGTAACGTTGCAGTCTCTGGGGGTCTTTTGGGAGCATTCGCTATTGCTATCGTTGCCTTCTGTGTCTTCACACTCTTTTTCCAACGGACTAAAACGGGCTTGACCATGAGGGGAACAGCAGAGGATCACGAGTTAGCTCAATCGACGGGTATCCGAGTGACAAGCGTTTTTGCATTGACATGGGGTATCGCTGGCATTTTGTGCTGCCTCAGTGGAGTGGTAATAGCCGATAGGCTTGCCCTTGGTGTCACTGAAACATCTGCCATCGCTTTTAAGGTCTTCCCTGCTATCCTCCTCGGTGGGCTCGATTCGATTCCCGGGGTTCTCGTGGGTGGTTTAGTGGTGGGGTTAACCGAGAGTCTTACAGCAGGATTTATTGATCCAGTTTATGCGCAAGTCACACCCTATATTATTTTGCTCATCGTTCTGTTGATCAGACCCGAAGGACTATGGGGACTAAAAAGGATTGAGAGGATATAAAAATGAGCTTGCCTTGTGGATATTATAATGCAAATTATCGTCAGGATATGGCCATCGTTCGCACCCGACCCCATTGGGTTGTACTCATTCTCGGATTGGCTGTTCTTTTTGCTCTGCCCTTGGTCGCGAGCGGTCGGATGCTTTCAACATTAAATTTAATAGGCATTACGCTAATCCTTGTCCACGGCATTAACATCCTCACCGGTTACTGTGGCCAGATATCTTTAGGACACGCGGCCTTTATGATGGTCGGAGCCTACACTTCTGCTCTGCTGACCGTCCATTTGAAAATTTCTTTCTGGATGGCGTTACCCATCGCTGGTCTCGGTGCTGGGATCATCGGGCTCATCTTTGGTGCCCCTTCACTCAGAGTGAAAGGCTTTTACTTGGCTATGTCCACCTTAGCTGCCCAATTTATCATCCCTTGGATTGTAGTGAATGTCAGACCAGACATCACTGGTGGAAGTCAAAGCTTCAGGGTGCCAGCACCGACCCTCGGAGACATCACATTTAACACTCAAACAAGTATGTTCTATATCATTATTCCTATCGCTTGCCTGATGACTTTTTTTGCTAAGAATCTTGCCCGAACGAGAATGGGAAGAGCCTTTGTCGCCATCAGGGATAACGACCTCGCGGCTGAAGTCATGGGCATTAATGTCTTTCGCTATAAACTATTTGCCTTTTTTATCTCCGCGGTCTTTGCAGGAATTTCTGGCAGTCTCTGGGCTCACTGGATGCGAGTTGTGTCCTATACCCATTTCGAGCTTCACCATTCCATCTGGTTTCTTGGCATGATCATCGTTGGCGGTATGGGCTACACTACCGGTGCTGTAATGGGAGTCGCCTTCATCCGAATTCTAGACGAGTTCTCGGCCACCCTGTCGCCCATTGTAGCAACATTGTTACCCGCGATTGCCGGTCAGGTCAGCGCTGCTTTAACACCTATTGTCTTTGGACTGGTGGTCCTTCTTTTTATTGTTTTTGAACCAAGGGGATTGGCCCATAGGTGGGAGATTTTTAAGGCCACCTACCGAATTTGGCCCTTCTCTTACTGAAGGAGGTGGTAGATATGGGTTGAGATGATGGATAAGAGGTGAGTGAAACATTACAAAAAAAAAGGAGGGAATGAGTTATGGCAATTACCAGAAGAAAATTCTTGAAGGTTTGTGCGGGAACCGGCGCAGCCATTGGTGCTGCAGGGATTGTCCCCAAGATCGCGTCCGCGCAGAAGAAGCCGTCCTTATTGCGAATCGCCTGTATTGCCGACATGACTGGTCCTTATGCTGCCATCGTTGGTCCAGCACATAATGCTTTTGTGGATGCCTGTCAATATGTGAACGAACGCGGGGGCATAAAAGGGGTACCAGTGGAGCCAGTTGTGTATGACTGTGGAGGGAAAATCGATCTGGCTGTCTCCCAGTATATGAGTATAAGGGAGATGAAACCGAAACCTCTTGTCACCATCACCATTATCTCATCAGTGGGCGAGGCTCTACATGACCGTTATGTAGAGGATAAAATGATGGGCATTAACGTAGCTTCTGCTGAAGCCATCTACCCAAAGGCAAACACCTTTGGATGGTACCCTCTCTATTCTGACCAGTTTGGCTTATTTTGTGACTGGCTGAAGGAGACATGGAAAGAGCCAAGGCCACCCAAATTGGCCTTTGTTACTTGGGATACCACTTATGGCAAGGCAGTCCTCTATCCAGAATGTTATGAGTATGCAAAGTCAAAAGGGATTGAAATCGTAGGCACTGAGCTCTATACACCGAGAGATATCGATCTTACGGCCCACGTTACCAGATGTCGTAACAAGGGTGCTGACTGGATTTTTAGCAATACGGCCGGATCAGGTCCTGTGCCTATTTTAAAGGCAATTAAAGAGATAGGTTGGAATGACGTGAAGTATTGTGGGGGTGGAGTTGGCTATTGCTGGTCAACAGTATACATAGCACCGCAAGAGACGGAAGGAGCTTACGGTTTAATGCCTTGGTATGGCTGGGATGAACCTGAACAGCCAGGCATAAAGACGATCACGAATTACTTTAACATGAAAGGCAGAAGTCCTGTTAAGGACAGAACGGTCACCTATCTGATGGTGTGGTTCTACACAGTGCTATTACAAGACGTCATGTCAAAGGTGGTGGATGCCGTTGGCTGGGAAAAACTCAACAGCTTGACGATAAAAGAGCAGATGTTCAAGGTAAAGAACTACTCTCCCCTCGGCTGTATGCCCCTCACTTTTACCAAAGATAGGATGTCACCGACAAAGTCAAGGGTCGTGCAGGTCCAGGGAGGTAAAATACTGCCCCTCACCGATTTCCGTGAATGTCCTGATATCAGGCCTGCCAAGTTTAAGTAACTTGGAAATAGCGAGGTCTGTGAGCTGCATTAGTGGTCCTTCTTTTTATCGTTTTTGAGATAAGGGGATTGGCCCACAGAGGGGAGATTATTAAGGCCACCTACCGTACATATTTGGCACTTTTCTTACTGAGGGAGGTAGTGGATATGAAGTGAGGTCATGTAGAAATAGAGATGAGAGAAAAATTATAAAGAAAAGAGGGAACGGGTTATGGCAATTACCAGAAGAAAATTCTTGAAGATTTGTGCGGGAACGGGCGCCGCTGTTGGCACCACAGGGGTTTTTCCCAAAATTGCAAGGGCACAGAAAAAGCCGTCCTTATTACGGATAGCTGTTATTTCAGACATGACCGGGCCCTATGCAGCCGTCAGTGGCACTGCACACAATGCCTATGTTGATGCCTGTCAGTATGTGAACGAAAAGGGCGGCATCAAAGGGGTACCACTGGAGCCAATTGTGTTTGACTGTGGGGGCAAAGTAGATTTAGCCGTCTCCCAGTACATGCACATACGGGAGATGAAACCGAGGCCTCTCGTCACCCTTACTTGGATCTCTGCGGTGGGTGAGGCATTACATGACCGTTTTGTAGAGGATAAGATGACGTGCCTTAGCGTGGCTTCTGCTGAATCACTTTATCCAAAAGCGAACTCTTTTGGTCTGTGGCCTATTTACTCTGACACATATGGCTTATTTTGTGACTGGCTGAAAGAAACCTGGAAAGAGCCAAGGCCACCGAAGGTGGCTATTGTCACATGGGACACGACCTACGGCAGAGCAATCCTATATCCAGAATGTTATGAGTATGCTAAGTCAAAGGGGATTGAAATTGTTGCTACTGAACTATACACGCCTAGGGATATTGACCTAACGGTCCACGTTACCAGATGCCGGAACAAAGGAGCTGATTGGATTGTCAACAATACCAGTTCAGTAGGTCCGGTCCCCGTATTAAAGGCGATCAAGGAGATAGGATGGAAGGAAGTGAAGTTTTGTGGGAGTGGAACTCCCTATGAGTGGTCGACTATGTACATAGTACCAGAAGAGTTCGAAGGGACTTACGGCGTACTGTCTTGCTATGGCTGGGATGAGCCAGAGCAGCCAGGCATAAAGACGATCACGGATTACTTTAAGATGAAAGGAAGGAATCCCGTCAAGGACAGAACAATTACCTATCTCGTTTCGTGGTTCTCCACGGTTTTAATAAAAGATGTGATATCCAAGACCGTGGATGCTGTGGGCTGGGACAAGCTCAACAGCTTAGCAATAAAAGAGCAGATGTTAAAGCTGAAGGACTACTCTCCTTTAGGCTGTATGCCTGTTACCTATACCAGGGATAGGATGGCGCCAACGAAGGCGAGAATGATGCAAGCTAAGGGAGGCAAGTATCTTCCCCTTACTGACTTCCGAGAATGTCCTGATATAAGACCTGCTAAGCTCAGATAATCGAGAAATGGCGAGCCTTGTTATTGATAAGGCTCGCCATCATTCTCTTTATTATCGATGACATTTTCAATAGAAATGCTAAACTCTATAGGGATAGAGTAGCTATCGTGTCCGAAGATCAGCAGATGATGTGTAAAGGACTATTCGATCAGATCAATAGCGGAGGTGGGTAGTTTAAGAGCAAAGGGCATTTGGGGAAAGATCCTACGAAAATTGAAACCTGTGCATGCGTCAAAACTTTTGGGTATTGCGTAAATTTTAGGAATTTTAAGGCAAAAAACCCTCACAATAGAACTATTTGCGGATTCATTACAAAAGAAGGAAGACGCTTCTATAGACAGTATAAAAGTGAATACCACTTACAGCGGCAACTGAGTAGTTTGTTTAGGAAACTTTAAAACGTTTCACAATGTGAGGGTTTATAAAAAGGAGGTAGCCATGCCTGAAGAGAAGATTTACTGGGATGAGGAAGCAGAAACCATACCTTACGATAAATTGATAAAGCTACAAGGAAAACAGCTTCAAGAGTTGGTGGCTTATGCCTTTGAAAAGACGAAGTTTTACAAACGAAAATTTGATGAGGCAGGTGTAAAACCAAGCGATATTAACACAATAGATGATCTAAAAAAGTTACCCTTAATTGAGGATGATGAGATCAGGAATGCACCCCTAGAGGATAAACTCTCCGTGCCTCTGAGTGAAGTACATCAGTGTTGTTCGAGTTCTGGAACGACCGGTTTCCCCGAACCTTTAGCCCTTACCCAAAAAGATTTTGATATCGCCTGCATTGATAGTGTTGCCAGACTTGAATGGATGATAGGCGTAAGACCTACAGATTTAGTCCAACATCTCATGGGCCTCCCTTGTTTGAACTTGGTAAGCAGAGTAATGGGAGCAAGGACGATGGGTGAGCAGGCGGGTAGGGGGAGACTCGATAACCAGATTGTCTTGGGTAAGATGATGGGAGTGACTGTCCTCGAGACGATGCCGAGCATGGCATTCCAATACTTTGAACGGGCCAAGGAATTAGGCATTGATATCCGTGAGACCGACATAAGATTGGTGATCGGGGTCGGTGAAGGGATAGCAGAATCCTTTAAGGAGAAGGCGAAAGTCGAATATGGTCCTGTCTTTCGTGATTATTATGGTGCCTCCACGGCCGGTGAGCTTGCCTCGGAATGTGAATCAGGTGGTGGGTTGCATATCATGGCCGACAGAACTATCATGGAGACGGTCAATCCTGATACTTTACAGATGCTTGGACCGGGTGAAGAGGGGGAGTTAGTCGTCACCAACCTTATCCGTAGGGCAATACCTAGAATCAGGATCAGGATCAGTGATGTAGCCAGTATCCTCCCCTATGAACCTTGTCCATGTGGAAGGACACATCCCAAGATGTCTAAGGTTAGGGGCCGAATGGTTCAGACAATAGATATCAAAGGGAAGAGATTCTTCCCAATTGATGTAGAGGAGGTTCTTGGTACTATTCCTGAACTGGGATATGAATATCAAATTATTTTGGATAAACCAAAGTTAGAAAGGCTCAAGTTAAAGGCAGAGTATAGACCTGGGGCCAAAGATGTCCGCTCATTGGCCAATGGTACTGGGGAGGTCCTATACAAAGGACTCGGGGTTGAGAGTGAGGTCGAACTTGTTCCCAAGGGAAGCATCGGCCGCGTCTTATTCAAGGCCCAGCGGGTGATTACCACTTACGGACAGAATTAAGATTATTTGTCCATAGATTAAACGCTCTTGGGAAAGACAGCCATTCTGCTTGTGGAACAAAATGTCCTGGCAGCATTGGAGATTGGGAGATTGCTAACTTTTGCTATGCTATGGAAAACGGACGTATCACCATGGATAGTCCTACCGAGCAATTAAAGAATAACGAGGATATCAGGGAGTTTTACCTATGACTTTCAGAGGTGGGGCAGGAAAAAAGCTACCAGGATGTGAAATATTACAAGAAGAGGAGGTAAATCATGGATTTCGAGCTTTCAGTAGAACAGAAAGAGGTCAAGCGAGCCGCTAACGAATTTGCAAAGGGAGAGTTCGATAAAGAACTTGCTATGGAATTAGCCAAAAATCATTCCTATCCTTTCCAGATTCTTAAGAAGGCCTGTCAGCTCGGATTTATCGGAATGCATTATCCAGAAGCCTATGGTGGACAGGGTTATGGGATCCTTGAGAATGGATTGGTGGTAGAGGAGTTCTGCCGTCAGGACTCCAGTATTGGGGTAGCCTTGAGCATTTGTAATTTTTGCTCGGAAATCATTTTACGCCATGGTACGGAAGAGCAGAAGAAGAAGTATCTGATACCGTTGGTTAAAGGTGAAGCCATCTCTGCGGGTGCCTTCACAGAACCAGACCATGGGAGTGATATCACACAGATGTACACGACGGCCATCCTGGACGATGATGGGTTTATCATCAATGGGACAAAGACTTTCATCTCCAATGGAACGACCGCTCAATTCGCACTCGTCCTCTGTCAAAGTGATCCCAATGTCAAACCGACCTACCGTGGGCAATCGACTATTTTGGTGGAGTTGAACAGGGAAGGAATAGACATCAGCGATGTGGGCGATAAGATGGGGATGTGGATGTGTCCTACCAATGAGCTGTCCTTCAATAATGTGAGAGTTCCCAAGGAAAATCTGATTGGACAACTTAACCGGGGGTTCCACCAGGTCGTGGAATTTTTTGATGAGACCCGAGTGATGGTTGCTTCGCAGGCTCTGGGGATGGCTCAAGGGGCATTCGATCGGGCTTTGGACTATGCAAAAAAAAGGGTTCAGTTTGGACAGAGGTTAGTCGATTTCCAGGTGACTCAACATAAACTTGCGGATATGGCCACAAAGATCG
>Ga0315295_10003388_pt1 | contig 13582 bp, 7 predicted proteins | sample YL17G14_0_MG_FD_204453 | JGI IMG/M metagenome (GOLD analysis project Ga0315295, IMG submission 204453) | Sediment microbial communities from Yellowstone Lake, YNP, Wyoming, USA - YL17G14_0 | ecosystem: Environmental > Aquatic > Freshwater > Lake > Sediment | place: USA: Wyoming | collected...
TAGAAGAGGCGAGGAAGAAGGCGGAGGGGAGGGCGAAAGAGGTTGGGGTGCTAAAGGAGAAGAGGAAAAATTCCGAAGGGAAGTCGAGGGAAATTTCGTTTGCGCTGAGGGAGATGGAGGGGCTCCTGGAAAAGAAGGGAAACCTGGGGAGGGCGAAGGAGCGGGAGAAGGAGCTGGAGGCTGAATGGAAAGGGATTAGTTTCAGTGCGGAAGGATTTGAGAAATCATACTCAAAGGCGCGGGAATTGATGGTGGAGCGCGAGAGGGCTGAGGGGAAGGCGAGGGAGGCAAAGCTGAGGATTGCGGCACTGCGGGAGATGATCGCGGGGCAGGAAAAGGAGATCAAGCTGCTGGAGGCGGTGAAGGGGGATGTGGGAAAGAGGGCCGCGATGCTGGAGCAGCTTATGATAATGAAAAATGCGATAGGGGAGACGCAAGCTGAGCTGAGGATGGAGCTTGTGGAGGCAATCAACTCTGCGATGAACGGGATTTGGCCAATACTCTATCCGTATGCGGACTACAGGCAGCTGAGGATTGCGGCGAGCGAGGAGGATTATTCATTTGAGGTTTACGACGGGGAGTGGAGGAAGCTGGAGAAGGTCGCGAGCGGGGGGGAGAGGGCGTGCCTTTCGCTTACATTGAGGATTGCAATGGCGACCGTGCTCGCGCCGGAAACAGGGTGGCTGATATTGGACGAGCCCACGCACAACCTGGACAGGGGCGCGGTGCAGGCGCTTGCAGAGGCGCTGGAGAACAAGGTGCCGCAGCTCGTGGAGCAGGCGTTCGTGATTACGCACGAGGAGAATCTGATGAATTCTGAGTTTGCGAGAAGCTACAGGTTCTCGAGGGAAAAGGAGGCGGGCGGGGCGACTGCAGTAGAGGAACTATAGAATCTAAGCTGCAACCCGGCTCTCAAGCTCCTGCGCGACCTGGAGAAGGTCTGCGGGTGCGGACCGCTTGTTCTTTTTGTACCATGCGCGGCATTCCTCTTCCATGGAACTCACATACACGGAAAGGCAGTAGAAGAGGGTGCCATTGGAATCAACGCCCCTGAGCATAAGCCCTCGGAGCATTAGTATGAAGTTGTCCACCGCATCGTGGGGGCGGCGCGCCGGCCTTATGTCCCTCGGATCCGCTACAAGAGCTTTTTTGGAATCCAGCATTATTTCTGAAGGGACCGGATTGGAAAAGAGGTGGCCGCTCTTGTGGAGCTTCACCATCATCTCTGTGGCGAGCTCGGCAAACCTGCCCCTGTGTGTGGAATCGAAATCCTGCCAGGACGCGCCCTGGAGGTGCGGGGCTGAGAGGGTTGAGTCAAGGCTCCATGTGGCTTTTTCCACGCGGGAAAGAAGGTATATGCTGCCGGCTAGTGTCTTGAGGTAACCTACAACTTTGGAAACGCACTCGCCAACCTTGTTCGCGTAGGCGAGCAGGCGCTTCGCAACCTTCAAAGTGGTTCTGCGCGCTATGTATGTGAAGCCGGAATGTGTGAAGGCGACGGAATCTGAACCCTCTTTAGCGTTTATTATGTGTAGATAACGGAGGTTCTGGTCAGAGAATTTCATGGACTCTATTTGCATTACGGATGGGTCCTGCGCCTTCCAGGAATATCTTATTGAATAGGTGTCTCCCTTTCTTTTGAAATGGACCGGCTCTGGGGCGTCCGCATGCTGGGAGACGTCTGGGATGGCGGCGGTGCTTTCGCTGCTGTTGAAGCCCTCCATCATCCGCTCGACTTCCTCCTGGGTCTGGGTCCAGCTCAGCATTCTGTTTCTTTCCATTTCTACCACCCACTGAACGCTTCGAATCGTACATAAGTCTTTCAATTATTTTATAAATATTTGTCCCAGCAGGGAAATCAGAAAAAGTCGCTCATTCCCTTCTGCCTTCCGCCGTGGGTGAGCTCGTATTCGTCGGCGCCGAGCTCCTTCAGAATTTTCATAACCGCAGGGAGCACCTGATGGTTTATGTAGTAGTCTGAGTCGTAGTCTGAGGCGAACTCAAGGAGCTCGGCCTTGTCTGAGATGGACTTTCCCTTCTTTGTGATTACGTAGGAGACGATGCTGCCGCGCTCCATTGTCTTTCCCTTCTTGCGGGCCTTCAGTGCCGCGGAGAGCTCGGGGCTCACTATATCATACTTGTCCGGCTCTTTTTTCAGCTGGGTGTAGATGGCAAGGTTCTCGAGCGGGACCTTTCCTGAGCGGAGCTGCTCGACCACCTCTCGCACTATTGCGACTGCCTTGTCCTTGCTGCCGTCGCGGAGGATTGCCTCGAGCACGCGGCGCTGCGTGTCCTTCGCGACGCCGGACCAGTCCCTGCGCACGAGCTCGAAGCCGCGTATTTTCACGCGCCCATCATCGCCGAGAAGGGCGTATTTCTTCTTCGCTCCCTTTTCCTCGGCTTTTTTGCTAACGAAAACGCCGCGGGAATAGAAGCCTTCCAGCTCGAGCTCCATTTTTTCTGGAAGCTCCTTGTTGATATTGGCGAGGAAATTGAGCGCATCCTCGCGCTTCTTTTCTCCGAGAAGCAGGAAGAGGGAGTCGGTGTCCATGTAAAGGACATTGAAGCCGGCGGCTTTTGCTTTTTCTTCCGCCTCTAAAATGTGCATCCTTCCCCATGCGGTCACGCTCTCCGCGCATTTGCGGCTGTACCAGCGCGAGCGGGCGTAGCCTAGGTAGCCGTAGAATGAATTGGCGAGAATCTTGAGCGCGTGCGAGCGGGCCGAGAGCATCTTGTATTCCTGGGTGTCTTTTTTGGTTGCCTTGAGCTGGCGCTTTATTATTACGCGGCGGTCTATGAGGCTGTCGAGAACTATTGGGATGAGGCCCTTGGGGGATTTTAGGAAATTTGCGCCGGTTGGGGATTTGCTGGAATCACCCTCTCGGTCTATTGTGAATGGGTCGATGTTGTATGAGCAGATTATGGAGGGGTACAGCCCGCGGAAGTCGAATACAACTATGTTTTCATATATCCCGGGGGCGGGAAGCTTTACATATGCGCCCTGGATGGGATTTTCCATGCGGGCGCTGACTGCGGAGCCGCTTGGCTTGGGCGGGATGACCATGTTGCGGGCTGTTGCCTCGCTCATGAGGAGGCTTTCAACCAACTGGCCGGAGGTTGCATATGCGACATCAAATAGGGGCATGCGGGTGATCGTGGAGAGCTCGGAGAGGAGCGGGAAGGCCATTTCCCCAAGTTCCATCGTTGCGAGCGCATCTGAGAGCGCGTAATCCGTGAGCATGGAGATGTTGTTGCTGTCCCACTGCCTCCATATGTCAAGGCGGTCTATTTTTGTCGCGCTCTTGCCGGTGACGGTTGCATACACATTCTTTAGGGTATAATCATCCGTGCGGATGATGCCTGTGAAGCCGAAGAACTTCATCACGGGGTAGAGGTCGATGTGGATGCGGCCCCTTATCTCCAAAGGGTTTATGAGGCCCTTCTTCACCAAGCGGTAAGGGGAGCCGTCCTTTCCCAATGCAAGCGGGATGCCCAGCTTTTTCGCCCGCTCATACATGTACGGGAGGTCGAAATTTGTGGTATTGTAGCCGAAAAGCACGTCGGCATCGCGCTCGTCCAATATGGAAAAGAAGCGCTCGAGCATCTGCTTCTCGTTCTCCACAACCTCTATGAAGGATTTGTGGTCCTTCTTGAATGTGACGACGCCTTTGCCCCCTTCGGAATCAGCGAAGCTGAACATTATTATGGGGTCCTTGGAGGGGCGGGGCGCGCCCAGGGGATTGTATACCTCTGTGTCGAATGAGAGGCGGCGGAGCATGAACGGGTTTCCGTCCCTGCTCTTCAGGAATTTCTTTATGGTGCGGCCTTCGCGCTCGTATGAGATTATTGAAAACGGAACCAGGCCGAAATCCATCATGAATCGCCTTCCGAAGGGGATTTCAGACTCGTAGCAGGGGAACGGAACGGCCTCGCGCAGCAACGGAACGTGGTGGGGCTCGTGGCAATAGACGCGGAGGAGGCGCTTCCTGTCCCCTGAAAGGATTTTCTCCACGAATTCGGTGCGCTTGGGGCGGATTGCCTGCCCGTCCCGGGTCTTTACGGATAAGGACTCTATTGCGCCGCGCTCGCTCTCATTGGCATCCACGTAGAAATATGGGTCGTATGGGAAAAGAAGGCGCGTGGATTTATTGCCTTTCACAAATAGGCGCGCATAGGTCTGGCCGCCCCTTATTGTGTAATCTGCGTCCAAGACTAGCGCTCTCCTTCTCTGCATGAGAAGAGTAGAAACAAAAGGATTATTTAGGCTTGCTGAGGGCGATCTCCTTGTCCGCGAGCTCGTCTATAACGTCGCGGGGGATAAAGCGCCTCCCGCCGATCTTCACGTGCGGGATGCGGTTCCTGTCGAGCCTGCGCTCAAACGCGTTCCTCTTTATCTCCACGCCCTTGACATGGAGCTCCTTTATCGCCTCGCTCACTGAATAGTATTTGCGGGCAACGTGGGAGAGGCTGTCTATCGCGTCCCTCGGGATGAGCCTCTTTGTGCCGATTTTCAGGGAGGGTATGGAGCTCTTCTCCACCCTTCCGATGAATGCGCGGTAGTTTATGATGCGGTTGTATTTCTTGTAGAGTTCGAACGCATCGCGTATTGTGTAGAACTCCTTGCCAACGGAGAGTATGTCCTCGAGGGACTGCATCGGGATGTACCTCTTTTTCCCGACCTTCACCGATGGTATGCTCCTCCTTTCTATCCTTCCGCCAAATGCCCTGAAGGAGATGTCCATGCCCTTTGTGCGGAGATATTCGTATGAGTCTTGTATGGAAAGGAGGCCAGTTCTCTTCAATTCGCTGTCGCCGGTCCTTGCGCGCTCGTATGTGCGCTGGGCCGCCTCCATCACGGATGATATGGATGAGGACAGGCTGCGCTCAACTGCGCCCCTTCTCTTCCTTATATTATCAAGGTCCAATGAGGTAAGACGATCTATCTTTTCGTCGTTTATTTTCCTGTTTATTACAATTCTCCTTCCTCTGGGCATTTTGTCACCTTTTCACACAACTTATATACGAAGAAATGCTTTATAAACCTATCGTTGGGGCATGTAAAAACGTGGTATTTCACTCCCCGGAGCCTAGGCCGCGGATATAGTTATATACCACCCAAAGCAATGCGAGCACGACTATTGCCGCAGCCACAAGGAAGAGCGGATTCTCCATTGGTATGAAAGAAGGAGGCTGCTCCGGCGGCTGCGTCTGGTTGGTGGGCGGCTCGGTCTGGTTCGTCGGAGGAACGGTGGACTGGACGAGGTATTCGCCGTTCACTGTCTTCATGTTGCCCTCCTTGTCCTTCGTGATTATTGTGAAGCGGACGAGCGAGTTCTCGGGAGGGCGCACTATTTCTGCTACGTATTTCCCGCCCTCGACGAAAACGGCGGTGGTGCGGGTGGTGCCCCCTATTGTATAGGTCACTGCAGTATCATCAAGTGAAGGCCCGCTCGCGAGCGGGTTCGGGTCCTCAACCTCGAATTTTATCCTCATGTCCTTGGAAGCGGTCATGGAGACCTGGATGTTTTTTATTTCCGGAGGAGTGAGGTCGAATACAACCGTATACGACTCGCGCTGCGAAAGGTCTATCTCTGGCATTTTTGTGAGGGTGCCGTATGTGACTGAGACCGAAGGCTTGGAGACTGGCGTGTCGGAGATTGAGATGCTGGTGGATGTGAATTCATCATTGTCTATCAGGATGGTAGCCTCGAGCGGATTTGAATTGTCGTCAACAACTTCGAGGTCGAAGTTGTAGAGGAGGGCCTGGAGAGTGTAGTATGTGTCGTTCTGCACGGATATTTTTTTGGAGATGACGCTGCCCTTGTAAACCACGGAAACTTCCACATCGTTCTTTTTGTTCACTATGAATGTGGCGAAGCCCTGGGAATTTGTTGTCCCATCCATCTGGTTCACGCGCACTGAGGAGTTGGCTATCGCGGCCCCGTATTTGTCTATTGCACGGAGCGTGAGCGCGTATGCATCGAACTGGAACTGCTCTTCCACAATGTGGTGCTGCGCGGTGATTGTTTTCGTTTTTGTGACTCCGTCAAGGGTCACATTTATTTTTATGTCGCAGCGGACGCGGGAAGCCAGCTGCTCCGTGTTCTGGAGGTATGTTGAGACCCTGCCTTCTGCATCAGTCTGGAGAGGGGCCGTGGTTATGTAGCCCTTGCCGGTCGTCTCGTCCTTCTGGTAAGTGAAGGTTATGGTTGCGTTCTGCACGGGCCTCCACATGGCGTCGAGGACCTGCACGGCCACGGGGTCGCGGAATCCGGGCTCGCATGTTGCGGCGAAAAGCGGGGACATCAATAATATCATTACGAACAGGTTCCGGTACATAACAATCGGGACTTATACGGAATGAAAAGTTAAAAACCCTACCCAAACGGGAAAACCATTAGGGCTCAATGGTTGGGGTGGTCGTGAAGGAAGATACCTTCTCGCCCTCCCTGAGCTTTATCACGCGCACTCCCAGCGTGTTCCTGCCCACGGTGGAGATTTCCTTAACAGGGACGCGGATGAGCATGCCGCTGGCGGTTGTGACGATTGCGTCCTCGTCGTCGTTCACGCAGCGGAGGTTTATCACATCGCCGTTGCGCTCCCCCGTCTTCATGTTTATGACGCCGAAGCCGCCCCTTCCCTGCAAGCGGTATTCGGAAACTGGGGTCTTCTTTCCGTAGCCGTTCTCCGTGATGGTGATGAGGAACTGCTTCTTGGTCACCGCGGCGCTCACGAGCTCGTCGCCCTTGCGGAGCTTTATGCCACGCACGCCCGCGGCGGAGCGGCCCACGTCCCTCACATCCTGCTCGGAGAAGTGGATTGCGAAACCTTTCTTCGTCCCGAGCGCGATGCCCTGGCTCCCAGTGGTCTTCCTTACGGAAATGAGCGAGTCCCCTTCGTGGAGCGTGATGGCGATTATGCCACCCTTGCGCGGATTGCTGAAATCAGTGGCCTGCACGCGCTTCACCGTGCCGAGCCTGGTTGCCATAAAGAAATATTCGCTTTCGCGAAACTCATCCACGGCGATGGAGGCGGTCACTGTCTCGCCTTCTGCGCCTATGAGGTTGACGATGGGCTTTCCGTGGGAATACCTCCCCGCCTCGGGAATTCTGTATGCCTTCAGCCAGTGCACCTTCCCCTTGTCGGTGAAGAAGAGGATGTACTTGTGGCTGGTGGTCACGAAAACGTCCTCTATTATGTCCTCCTCGACTGTTTCTGCGCCTATCTTTCCGAAGCCGCCGCGGCGCTGGGCGCGGTATTCTGCAAGCGGGACGCGCTTTATGTATCCTTTCCTGGAAATTGTGATGACGACCTGCTCGTCCGGGATGAGGGACTCTATCTCAACATCGGCCTCGCCCTCCTCTATAAGTGTGCGGCGGGGCTGGCCGTATTTCCTCCTGAGCTCGAGCGTCTCCTCCTTCACGACGTCGAGTATCTTCTTCTCGTCTCCGAGAAGCTCCTGCAGTTTGCATATCTCCTCCTTCTTCTCGTTGTGTTCTGTTTCTATCCCGTGCCTCTCGAGGCCGGTGAGCTTCTGCAATTTCATGTCAAGGATTGCGGCGGACTGCTTTTCTGAAAGCTTGTACACGAAAGACAACTGGTTGCGGGCCTCCTCCGGATTCTTGGAGCCGCGGATGAGCTGGATAACGGAATCTATGTTCGCGAGCGCCACAATGAAGCCCTCCAGGATGTGGAGGCGGTCCTGCGCGCGCGTGAGGTCGAATTTGCTGCGTGCGATTATCATGTCCTTGCGGAAGTCTATGAATTCCCTCACCATCTCTATGAGCGGTAGGGTCTTCGGCTCTCCGTCCACGAGCGCGAGGTTGAGGATGCCGAAGCTCTTCTGCAAATCGCTGAAGGAGTAGAGCTGGTTGAGGACTATCTCCGGGTCTTCCCCCCTCTTAACTTCTATCACGAGGGCCATCCCGTCCCTGTCAGAGCGGTCGCTGATGTTGCTTATCCCTTCAATTCTCTTTTCCTTCACCGCGGAGACGATTTGCTCGATAAGCGCGGTCTTGTTCACCTGGTAGGGGATTTCAACTATGGTGATTTCATTTTTTTCAATCACTGCTTTTCCGCGGACTGTGATTATGCCGCGGCCGGTCTTGTATGCGTTTATGATTTGCGATTTTCCGATTATGGAGCCGCCGGTCGGGAAGTCGGGGCCCTGCACTATGCGGAGGACGTCCTCCTCGGCCCCCCCATCTATCATAGATATTATTGCATCCGCTATTTCATTCAAATTGTGCGGGGGGATGTTGGTTGCCATCCCGACCGCTATTCCTGCGGAGCCGTTGAGCAGTAGGTTGGGAACGCGGGAGGGGAGCACCGTTGGCTCCTGCAGGGTTCCATCGAAATTCGGCGTGAACCTGACCGTCTCTTTTTCTATGTCCTTGAGCATCTCGCCCGCGAGCTCGGTCATGCGCACCTCGGTGTAACGCATAGCCGCCGGGGAGTCCCCGTCTATTGAGCCGAAGTTTCCCTGCCCGTCAACGAGGGGCGCACGCAGGGAGAAATCCTGCGCCATGCGCACGAGCGCATCGTAGATCGCCATGTCGCCGTGTGGATGGTATTTGCCGAGCACTTCGCCGACAACCCTTGCGCTCTTCTTGTAGGGCTTGTTGTGGGTGTTGCTGAGCTCGTGCATGGCGAAGAGGATTCTCCTCTGCACCGGCTTCAGCCCGTCGCGCACATCCGGGAGGGCGCGGCTGGTGATGACGCTCATTGCATAGTCAAGGTAGGAGGACTTCATGTCTTCCTCAATCGGGATGTCTGTAAGCGGCATATCCATCACACATCTAAATTCTTCACATACTTTGCGTTTTCCTCTATGAACTTCCTTCTCGGCTCCACTGCCTCCCCCATCAATATTGTGAACATCTCATCCGCGAGCATCGCATCTTCTATTGTAACGCGCTTCATTGAGCGGGTGTCCGGGTTGAGCGTGGTTTCCCACAATTGCTCGGGGTTCATCTCACCAAGGCCCTTGTACCTCTGGATGGATGCGCCCTCGCCCATCTCCTGCACCACCTTGGGCAGGTCTGAGTCGCTGAATGCGTAGCGCATCCCCTTCCCCCTTCTTACTCCGTAGAGCGGTGGCTGCGCGATGTAGAGGTTTCCTTTTTCTATTACCTGCTTGAGGTAGCGGTAGAATAGCGTGAGCAGGAGCGTCCGGATGTGGCTTCCGTCCACGTCCGCATCGGTCATGATCACTATCTTTCCGTAGCGGAGCTTGGAGATGTTGAAATCCTCGCCGAAACCCGTGCCGAGCGCGGTTATGAGTATGCGTATTTCTTCATTCTGCAAAATTTTGTGGATTGGGGATTTCTCCACGTTCAGGATTTTTCCCTTCAATGGAAGGATTGCCTGGAAGCGGCGGTCCCTTCCCTGCTTGCTGCTTCCGCCGGCGGAATCCCCTTCGACGATGAACATCTCGGCCTTCGCGGGATCCTTCTCTATGCAGTCCGCCAGTTTTCCGGGGAGGACGCTCCCGTCGAAAATCCCCTTCCTGCGGATTAGCTCCTTGGCCTTCTGCGCGGCCTCGCGTGCGCGCATGGACTTAATCACTTTTTCCATTATGCCGCGGGCATCGGACGGGTTCTCGGCCATGAAGCGGGAGAAGCTTTCGTAGGCGATGCTGCTCACTATCCCCTTCAGCTCGCTGTTCCCGAGCTTGGTCTTGGTCTGGCCCTCGAATTGCGGCTCGGGCACCTTCACGCTTACCACGGCGGTGAGCCCCTCCACGGAGTCCTCGCCGCTTATCGTTTCCTCGCCTTTCAGGATCTTGTGCTCCTTTATGTATTCGTTCACCGCGCGGGTGACCGCGGTCTTGAAGCCGACCATGTGGGTGCCGCCCTCAACGGTCGCGATGTCGTTTGCGAACGTGTGGATGAGGGGGATGTAGCTCTGCGTGTATTGTATCGCGTATTCCACCTCCACGTCCCCTTCCCTCTTCTTGTAGGAGAACGGCTCGTGCACCCCCTCGCGGGAGCGGTTGAGGTATTTCACGAACTCGGAAAGCCCGCCTTCGTATTTGAATTCTTCTTCGCGGTTCGTGCGCTCGTCCTTCAAAAGGATGCGGACGCCGGAGTTCAGGAAGGCGAGCTCGCGCAGCCTGTCGCGGAGGTAGTCGAACTCGAACTCACTTGTGAATATGGACATGTCCGGGTGGAAGCGGACTATGGTGCCCCGGTATTCTGTTGAGCCTATCTCCTCAACCTTGGTCTGGGGGAGGCCGCGTGCGTATTTCTGCAGGTGAATCTTTCCATTCCGGTGGACCTCTATCTCCATCTGGTCGCTTAGTGCGTTGACCACGGAAAGGCCGACGCCGTGCAGCCCTCCGCTAACCTGGTAGGCCTTCTTCTCGAATTTTCCACCGGCGTGGAGGACCGTGGAGACCAGTTCCAGCGCGGACTTGCCTGTCTTGGAATGGGTTTCGGTCGGGATTCCCCTCCCGTCGTCCCGGATTGAGGCGGAGCCGCCCGTCTTCAGTATCACTTCTATGTTTTTGCAGTAGCCTGCCAGCGCCTCGTCTATTGAGTTGTCCACTATCTCGAATATGAGATGGTGGAGCCCCCGCTTGGCCGTGTCGCCGATGTACATCGCGGGGCGGCGCCTTACGCCTTCGAGCCCTTCTAGTACCTTTATGCTTTCTGCACCATAGTCTTCCATGCCCTCAACCTGCCTCGCCAATCCTCTTTTTCCAGTCTTCTATGAGGTCCTTGAGCCTGAGCCTGTCCGTGAATAGGAGCGGGCTTGTGTTGCCGTCCGGGAGATATGCCGCGGCGCTCTTCTTTCCCATCACAACCACGCGCCTCACATCATCCTCGCCGAATTTCTTTGAAATTGCCTTTGAGTAGCTTACCAGCTTTAGGAAAAGGGCCGCGCCGACCGTCATGTTGCCCTTTGAGAAAGTGTTGGAGATGACCTTGCTTCCCTGCATCACTATGGAGGTGTCGACCAGGCCCGAGCGATGCATGTCCGTAAGCGAGGTGTTCACAAGGTTCTCCATTGAAACCTTCCTGCGCTTTATGCGGTTGTCCTCAAGGACGAGGCTCTTCCCGCGGTGCTCGCTGATGAATTTGCTGACCGCCCATTCCCTCCATTGCAGCGGGATTGAGACGAGTGTTTCCACAGGCACCTCCTGGCTCTGGTCCAGGGCTTTTTCTATTTCGGAGTTCCAGACGGGCCAGTTCTCCTCCATTATGCGAACCTTCTGCTCCAGGGACTTGTCTGTCGCTTCTATCCTTTCCATGTGGAAATCTATCAGGCTCTTCGCGGTGTTCTGCTTGCCCAGGTCTATGAGCTGCTCCAGGCGGTCTACGGGAACTGCAATCAGGATTGCGTATTCCTCCTTCACGTCCATCCCGACGCGGGAAAGGGTTTCAACCCGGGATTTTAGGTTTCCGGTGAGCACCTTCAGCTTGGAGATTGCATTGAGGTTTTCCTCCTTGGTGGCGCCCTTCACGTGGTAATACGACTCGCCGAGAATGAGGCCTTTGAGCCTGTCTTCTGCGACGAGGTAAATGGTGTAGGCGCCGAAAATGAACATGACCATTGTGATTGAGCCGATTATGTCCTCGGTGAGGCGCAACTGTATTGTGGCGAGGTCGAACTCTCCCATCTCCACTGGGCGCACGTATATGGCGCCGAGCACTAGGCAGAGGAATATGAGCAATGCGCCCATGCCGATGTAGTTTTTCCAATCGGTAAGGGGCGGGCCCATCTCCTCCACGAGGTAGTCCTTAATCACCTTGCGGTCTATGTAGGCATGGAGGGTATAGTAAAGGAGGGTGAGGAGGAATATCACGAAGAGCGCGGCCCAGAGGATGAAGGATAGCGCGGCGCCCAGGGAGGCATAGTAGCCGACTCCGAAAGAATAGAAAAGAGTGAATATGGATTTTGAGAATCCCAAGATCAGCGAGATGAGGGGATTGGAATAGATGGCGTTGAAGAAGCCGAGGAATTTCACGTTCCTCTCATTAACTGAAGGGTTGCTCCAGCGGGCCATAACGGTTTCCTGCGGGGCGTCGGCGGATGTGAAATCGTATGTGAACACTTTTCTTGCGGTGTTGAGCTGCACGTTCTCCCAGCCGAGCTTGAGCGGAATTCTCTGGTAGATTGTCCCGTCTATGTCCACTGAAAGCTCATCTATGTTCAGGATTACGGGCGGGGTGTCCTGCACGAAAAGGAAGATGTACTGGTCTTCGGTTCCGCCGGTTACAACTTCCGCCACGCGGTAGCGGTAGCGGTCTGCGGAGATCTGGACCGAGCCTGCCTTCTGTGCGGCCTCGTTCAGCTTGTTCAGGCGGAGGTCGAGCGGGGCGCAAAGGTTGTAGGTGCGGGAATTGAAGATGTTGTTATAAGAAAGGTCGCTGGAGAGCGCCATGAGGCGGACCACTTTTCTTACGAATTGCTCCTTGTCGGATTGGGAAGGGACGGTCTGGATTGCGTTTATTTCCGCGACTATCCTGTCCATTTCAGCGCTCTTGTCCTTGAAATCGAGGAGCTCCCTGCCTAAGGTATCGCCCGCGCTCTTGTATGCCGCGGCGCAGTACTCGGAATCGCAGTTCTGCACGCAGGAGTTGGGGTCTGTGCATGCGGATGTGGGGAGCTGGAGGCGCGAGAAGCACGTGGTTTCGCCCTGCTTTCTTGCGGAATCGAATTCCGCGATTGCAGCCTTTGCGGAGGGGAGGTCCACATTGTCGTTGTATGAGGAGATGATGAATTCGTATGAGAACGGGGCCGCGGAAACGGTCCTTGCCATGCTTATCCCTGCCGGCTGGTCTATGGGGATGGAGCGGTAGGAATAGGAGAGGACGTCGTTTATTCCATCCGCGTTGAGGTCCATTCCGCTTATGCTTTCTATGGTTTCGTACCCGCTTACGTTTACGGTCCTTTCTTCAACGCATCCGAACAGCAAAAAGCCTAGGAAAAGGGCTAGAATCAACTGCTTCCTCATGGCTAGCTTTTATATAAACAGGGTTATAAACCTTCCCTTCGGTTTATCGACGTAAAAATGTGCGGAAAAATGGGGTATGGATTTTTTAAGAGAAATAGGGGGAGGCATGAGCGTGAAAAGAGTTTCAAAGTGAAGTGGGGGGAGGGTCAGAATGACGTCTAAAAATGGGGAGGGGCGCCCCCTCCGCGTTTTTGACAGGGCATGTGTTTTTTAACCAAAAAGTAGAGGATGTGCGCATGGAAAAAGTGCTGGAAACGGTGCTCAAAAAGATAACTCCTGGTGAAAAAGAGCAGCTGGAGGTGGAGGGGATTGCAAGGGAGGTGGAGGTGGAAATAGGGGAATTTCTGCCCTCTGGTGTGCGCACAATGCTTACTGGTTCCGTGGTTAAGGGCACTTTTTTGGCTGGGGAGGGGGATGTGGATTTGTTTGCCTTGTTTCCGCACTCTTACTCAAAAGAACTGATGTTTGAGGAGATAAAAGAAGCGGTGGAGGAGGCTTATCCAAAAGCGAAAATGGAGATTGCGTACGCAGAGCATCCTTATGTGAAATTTTATCTTAAGGGGAAGAAGATTGATGTGGTGCCCGCGTATCTGATGGTGGAGGGAGAGAGGATAAAGAGCG